>OMGH01001978.1_pt1 | contig 10878 bp, 8 predicted proteins | sample 1645841 | NCBI WGS metagenome assembly OMGH01 (sample SAMN00849584, study PRJEB25192) | human gut metagenome
ACCAAAGGGAGTTTGAAGCAGGAAAGAGTGCTTTGGAAATTGTAAAGCATGACCTTGGATTTGAACTTTCAGAGGATGAAGCAGGATTTTTTGCTATTCATATATTGAATGCTCAGATTGATGCAGATATGATGCAGACAATGAACGTTCCGGGAATAACAAAAGATATTGTCAATATAGTAGGTTATACATTTGGAAAGGAACTTGACAGGGAGAATTTATATTACGAGCGTTTTATAAGTCACCTTAAACATTTTCTGGCAAGAGTTGTGAAAAATGAGACATATGGCGATGACAAGGAGAACAGACTTGCAATGATAATGAAAAGTGAATTTCCGAAAAGTTACAGATGTGCACTTAGAATAAGGGATTATTTGAAAGTGAGTATGAAATATTGTGTTTCGTTGGAAGAAATATCTTATCTTACGATTCACATACAAAGACTTTCAGGTGAAGGTCAAGAGTAAAATTAAAAATAAATTATAGTTTATAAATTCATAAATTTGTAATTGTCATATTTAGGGATTGTTACATTCGGTTGGCAAAACCCGGACACAAAATTTTAGCTTGTATTTTGAATATATATATCAGATATGTGGAAAAATATAGTTAGTTGTGTGTCCGGGTTTTTATTATATAAATTATAAAAATAAAAAAATTTATAGGAAATTAAAAGCAAAAAAGTAAAATAAAACAACATGAGCAGTAAATAAGGAGGACTAATATTATGAAAGAATATTATGGAAAGAAAATTTTTGGCGGTATTGCAATCGGAAAAATAAGTTTTTATTCAAAAAATCAGAATGTTGTTGTAAGAAAAAAGACGGATGATTCTGAGGGCGAGATTGCAAGATACGAAGCAGCAAGAGAAAAAGCCATTGAACAGCTTCACGGTCTTTATGAGAAGGCATTGAAAGAAGTCGGAGAGATGAATGCGGAGATTTTTGAAGTTCATGCTATGATGCTTGAGGATGATGATTATAACGATTCCGTAAAAAATATCATCACATCACAGAAGATTAATGCAGAGTATGCAGTAGGTGTAACCGGAGATAATTTTTCAGAAATGTTTGCAAATATGGAGGATGATTATTTCAAGGCTCGTTCTGCTGATGTAAAAGATATTTCGGAAAGAGTTATTTCAGTGCTTTGCGGAAAGACAAGCGACAGTGATATAGGAGATGAACCTGTAATAGTAGTGGCTGATGATCTTGCACCGAGTGAGACAGTCCAGATGGACAAGACAAAACTTCTTGCATTTGTCACAAGATACGGTTCTTCAAATTCTCATACGGCAATACTTGCAAGAACAATGGGAATACCGGCACTTATCGGTGTTGAGATTGATGAACAATGGAACGGAAAAAAAGGAATTATTGATGGTTTCGAGGGAAAGATTATTGTTGAGCCTGACGAGGAGACATTAAATGAGTATTTAAAGAAACAGGAAGCAGCTAAAGAGCAGAAAAAGCTTTTACAGAGCCTTAAAGGGAAAGATACGGTTACAAAATCAGGAAAACAAATAAAATTATATGCCAATATAGGAAATCCTTCAGACCTTGCGGCTGTAGTTCAGAATGATGCGGCAGGAATAGGACTGTTTAGAAGTGAGTTCCTCTATCTTGAGGCGAGTGATTATCCGACAGAGGATGAACAGCTTAAGGCATACAAACAGGTTGCTGAGACAATGGCAGGAAAGAAAGTTATAATTCGTACATTAGATATAGGAGCTGACAAGCAGGCTGATTACTTTAATCTTGAAAAAGAGGAAAATCCTGCAATGGGTTACAGGGCTATAAGAATCTGCCTTACAAGAGAGGAAGTATTTAAGACACAGCTTCGTGCATTATACAGAGCGAGTGCATATGGAAATATTGCTATCATGTATCCTATGATTACATCTGTTGACGAGGTTAGAAGAATAAAAGAGATTTCAAAACAGGTGAGGGATGAACTTATTGCAGCAGGCGTAGGGATTGGTGAAGTTGAGGAGGGAATCATGATTGAGACTCCGGCAGCAGCCATCATAAGTGACCTTTTGGCAAAAGAAGTTGACTTCTTCAGTATAGGCACAAATGATTTGACGCAGTACACACTCGCAATAGACCGTCAGAACTCAAAACTTGATGAGTTTTACAATCCTCATCATGAGGCAATTTTAAGAATGATACAGATGGTTATTGATAATGCACACAAAGAAGGAATATGGGCAGGAATCTGCGGCGAACTTGGTGCTGATACTGAACTTACAGAAAGATTTGTCAAAATGGGAATAGATGAACTTTCAGTATCACCGGCATGTGTACTGCCTATCAGAAAAATTGTGAGGGATATGGAATAAGCAGTTTGAGAAATGTTACCCGTGGACCAATAATAATAATAAATGCATAAAAGGCTTTGGGAGAATTGGAGAAAGAAAATATGGATTACAGGAGTACAGCTAAAGAGGTTGTAGAAAAAATAGGTGGCAGAGAAAATATAGTTTCTGCTGCACATTGTGCTACACGATTGAGACTTGTAATTGCAGACAACAGTAAATGCAATAAAGAAGAGATTGAAAATATAGAGGGTGTTAAAGGAGTATTTGAAGCATCGGGACAGCTTCAGATAATCTTTGGAACAGGTGCCGTAAACAAGGTATATGATGAGTTTATCGCCATTGCTAATATAGCCGAAGTACGCGAGAAATAAGAACGTCGTCGTGATCGGCGGCAGCGGCAGCGGAAAAACAAGGTTTTTCGTCAAGCCGAATTTAATGCAGCTTCATTCCTCTTACGTCTTGACAGACCCGAAAGGTACGGTTTTGATTGAGTGCGGGAAGCTGCTGCAACGGGCGGGCTACCGCATTAAGGTACTGAATACGATTAACTTCAAAAAATCTATGCACTACAACCCCTTTGTGTATATCCGCAGCGAGAAAGATATTTTGAAGCTGGTAAACACGTTGATAGCGAATACCAAAGGCGAGGGAGAAAAAAGTGCGGAGGATTTTTGGGTAAAAGCGGAAAGGTTATTGTATTGCGCATTGGTTGGCTACATCTGGTATGAAGCCCCCGCCGAGGAAATGAACTTTATTACCCTGTTGGAACTTATCAACGCCAGCGAAGCCCGCGAGGACGACGAGGAATATCAAAGCCCCGTCGATCTGCTGTTTGCCGACTTGGAAGAACGCGACCCCGACCATTTCGCGGTGAAGCAGTACCGAAAATATAAATTGGCGGCGGGCAAAACAGCAAAATCAATCCTCATTTCTTGCGGTGCGAGGCTTGCGCCTTTTGATATTAAGGAATTGCGCGATCTCATGTCCTACGACGAATTAGAACTTGACACGTTAGGCGACAGAAAGAGCGCACTTTTCCTCATAATGAGCGATACGGACAGCACGTTTAATTTTGTTATCGCTATGCTGCAATCGCAGCTTTTCAATTTGCTTTGCGACAAAGCGGACGACGAATATAACGGCAAATTGCCTGTTCACGTCCGCTTTTTGCTTGACGAGTTTGCGAACATCGGACAGATACCCCGATTTGATAAACTGATTGCCACAATCCGCAGCCGGGAAATGTCCGCTTCTATCATTCTGCAATCGCAGAGCCAGCTAAAAGCCATTTACAAGGACGCGGCAGAAATCATACTTGATAATGCCGACAGCACCTTGTTTTTGGGAGGACGTGGGAAAAATGCAAAGGATATTTCGGATAACTTGGGACGGGAAACAATTGACAGTTTCAACACTTCCGAAAATCGCGGCACGCAGGTTTCTCATGGACTTACTTATCAAAAATTAGGAAAGGAGTTGATGACACAGGACGAAATAGCAGTTATGGACGGTGGGAAATGTATTTTGCAGCTACGCGGTGTACGTCCCTTTTTAAGCGACAAATACGATATAACGAAACACCCGAACTACAAATACCTTTCCGACTTCGACAAGAAAAACGCTTTTGATGTGGAACGGTATATGTCTACCCGCCCGGCAATAGTAAAGCCCGATGAAGCCTTTGACATATACGAAATAGATTTGTCCGACGAGGACGCAGCCGCCGAGGAATAACGGCGGCATTTTCATTTTCAACAACATTTTTTGAGCCGCAAAGCGGCAGAAAGCGAGGTTTATATGGATTTCTTTAACAGCGCAGTTGGTGTATTGCAGACTTTGGTTATCGCGCTTGGCGCAGGTCTTGGCATTTGGGGGGCTATCAACCTCATGGAGGGTTACGGCAACGACAATCCGGGCGCAAATGCTCATGTGCCATAAAGTAACACACTGATAAATGCAGACAGCCAACCTCTATTCCGTATAAAATGGCATATATGGCATTTCAAATATGTGGTTCAGAAGTAGAAGAAAACTGAAAACAGTATTCCACAATTTGAAAGGATAGAGGTAATTGAGCATGGAAAAAACAGTATATATCACAGAGGAAGAACGGGAAAAGTGTCGCAAAGTGATTGATGTGTTTGAGGAACTGTACGAAATAGAGGACGAAGATATTTTGTTGGTTGATGTTGGTAGGTATGGCTTTGTTAAACTGCAATGCTATACAGCGTCACATGGCTTTGAGGAGCTTGACACCTATACAGACAGTAACAGCTTATTTGAGGGGCTTTGGGAGGAATGGCTTAGTCTAAATGTATTTTTGCTTGCGAGAGAAATGCAGTTAGCTGATGTTCTTTATGATGATTTATTCAACAATCTTCCAAAGGAAAAACAGTCAGAGCTTACCGGGAGAAAAGACTACTTTGCAAAAAAGGCGGGTATCACTCTGTAAAATGAATTTTGCAGAAAGGAAACGCTCTATGTAGTGGATAAAAAAAGATTAGAATGGCTCTGTATATAATAACATACAGGGCTTTTCTTTTCCGAACCAACGACCAAAAGACAAACATTGTGGAAATGTGCATAACAGGCTATGGAATCATGGATAACTCTATTCACAGCACATGGAAAAGCTAAAGTGCAGCTTTCCCACGTCCTGCAAACAGAGTTACCCACAATTCCATGATACAGTCAGTTATACACATTACGCACAATGCCGACTACTACGGAATCCAACTCATTTTTTCACAGAACAAGATTTGCTTTTACAGAAAGAGATTATAGGTTGGAATGGAGATACGGGAGCCTGCATAGAGCACAGTGGAAAAGTTGAAGAAACTGATTGAGGAAGAATTTGTCGGGCTTGTGTTTCTGTCTGCTGAAGATATGGAGTAATAGCAAATTGGGACATAGCGGTATAACTGCTTTGTCCCAATTTGTTTATTGCTTAAATTACACGTCCGTATTAGAATTGATATGCTTGCAGAAATCAAATATCTAACATACTTCTTCCCACTATAATAATACCATACAAATTTTATAAATACAAGACTGTTTATATAAGCTGACACATGCTAAACTAGCCTAGCAATGTTTCAGTAAAACTTTCTTTCATTTTTCAAGGAGGTCATAATCATTATGGGGAATAATCAGACAGAAAAAGCGTTTGAAGAAAAAAGATTAGCACAAACAATCTCTTTAGCCGAGGAACAATTAAAGCAGGCAAAAGAAGCGGCAGACAAAAAGAAATCAGAAATTATCGAAGCCAAAAAAGATGTGCGTGAAAATACAGAACACGGCATTACATCACTGTACACATCAGACGGTTTCGAGGCACTTGTTGAATTAAGCCAATATATCAATCCTGTTACAGACAAAATTATAGATTATGAAGAAGAAGAACATAAAATACTTCTGTTAGAAAAGATGATAAAATCGCCCTATTTTGCCCGAATTGATTTTAAATTTGATGATGAGGACGAATTTGAAAAAATATACATTGGACGTTCTTCTCTACGAAAAAACAGCTATCAAGAGATGTATGTTTATGATTGGAGATCGCCGATTGCCAGTGTTTTCTATCGTTTTATGACAGGCGAAGCGTTTTATGACGCTCCATGTGGACGAGTAACAGGTGAACTCAATTTGAAACGCCAATATGAAATAAAAAACGGAATACTGGAATATTTTTTTGATTCAGATGTTCAGATTGTTGATGAATTTTTAAGGCAATTACTGTCACAAAACACTACTGCTAAAATGAAAGCTATTGTTGAAACAATTCAGCATGAACAGGACGTGGTTATTAGAGATATGGAAAATGACCTGCTAATGGTACAGGGTGTAGCGGGAAGTGGAAAAACCTCTATTGCTCTCCACCGGGCTGCTTATCTTATGTATCAAGGTTTACAAACAAAGCTGTCCGCAAATAACATTATGATTATTTCCCCAAATTCTATATTTGAGCAATATATTTCAAATGTATTGCCCGAATTGGGAGAAGATAATGTTATTTCTTCCGTGTTTGAAGATATACTTAGTGAGTTATTAAATGGCAGGAAAATTCAGTCAAGAAATGATTTTTTAGAAAACTTGATTGTCAATTCAAAATACAAGGAAATTTCAAGAAATAGTATAGAATTTAAAACGTCAAGTTTTTTTAGGGAAATTTTAGACCAATTTCTCATTGATATACCCCGCCAGTGGATAGAATTTGAAGATGTTTATTATGAGGGAAAATGCGTTGTAAGCGGGCAAATTCTAAAAGACAAGATATTAGGAAGACCAGAAACACCATTAGGCATAAAATTAGAACAATTAGAAGATTATATTTTAGAACAAATATTTGGAACAGGAAAAGGGCGGGGGCATAAAGAAGAAAAAAATCTAATCAAGCAGGAAATACAGAAATTTATAAAAATTGACATTGTTGAATTATATAAAATATTATTTAGCAATGAAGCCTATTTTTATAGCCTGCTGCAAAATAGCAATCCGTCACAAAACATAAAAAATATTTGGAAATATACTAAGGAAAATTTGGAAGCAGACAGCTTGTATTATGATGACGCAATAGCAATCGCTTATTTGTATTTAAAAATATACGGAACAAATAAATATAAAAATATTAAGCAGGTAGTCATTGATGAAGCACAGGACTACTACCCTCTCCAATATGAAATATTTAATTTGCTTTTTTCTAATGCCAAATTTACTATTTTAGGAGATATGAAACAGACTCTTGCCAAAAAAGAAGATATTTCTTTCTACGAACAAATTCAAAAAATATTGAACAAGAAAAAATCTTCTCTTATTATGTTGGATAAAAGTTTCCGTTGTACGAATGAAATTTTAAATTTTAGTTTAAAGTTCATTGAACAAAGTTCACAGATAAAAAGTTTTAATCGGAATGGCGATAGCCCAAAAGTATATATTGCTGATAATTCCGAAATCTTCATTGATGAAATTGTTAAGGAAATAAAATTATGCCAAGAGAAAGGGTTTCAGTCGATATGCTTAATTTGTAAAACCGAAAAAAATTCAACCTATCTATTTAATAAAATTAAACACAAACTTGATATTCAATTAATTAAAAATGGGAGCGTATCAGATTTACAAGGCGTGTTTATCTTACCAGTATATATGTCAAAGGGATTAGAATTTGATACTGTCTTAATTTGTGATGCAGATAGCCAAAACTACCATGATGAAGATGATAAAAACCTCTTATATGTTGCCTGCACAAGAGCGCTTCACAAACTTAGCTTATTTTGTGAAAATGAGGTTAGCCCGCTGATATAGATAAATTTACAATATATTGAATTGCCTAAATGCCAAACGCAGCGTAAGTGCATATGAACAAAATGATAATAATTAGACAGACCATCTTTCTCTTTTAATGGCATTAAATTGACATTACGCTCTCTATCATATATATTTGTTGCTTACTGTCAAAAACACGACAGAAAAATATAGTTTAAATTCAACGGATAAAAGAGGTAATGAACATGGGGAAATTACTACTGCTGACACTTAACGAACAAGAGGAAACAGCGATTGACAAAATCATATCGGCAATATCTGATTATATACAGATTGAACCCATGCAGATCACAACCGCTTCCGTGTTATCTTTTCCGGGACTGGAAATAAAGCAGAACCAACGCCGGGTATTTCAAGACGGGGAGGAAGTAAGCCTTACCCGCCTTGAATACAGTACCCTTGTATATCTTGCTTCCAACCCCGGCATTGTCCTCACACGGACACAAATATTTGAAGCCGTTTGGAACATGGAAAGTGAAAGCTGCCAGTCAAGCGTTGCAAATGTGATTTACAACCTGCGGAAAAAAATAGAGCCGGACAGCCGCAAGCCCATTTACATAAAAACCGTTTTAGGTATGGGCTACAAGTTTGCTTCCGGGGAATGACAACAGAATAACCGCCGCCCGTTACAGCGGCATACCATGACAGGAAATCAGAAAAGGTTTCCTGTTTTTTTGCGCCAAAAACCGCGCTGATTTTCCAGCTTTGTCGAAAAGTTTTATCAAAAAGTTTTTCAAAACTTTGCCATATTTGCATTTCTCTGCGTAGTAAGGAGTAAAGGGGGAGTTTCGCCGTTTTCTTAGAGCAAGATTCTACCACAGTACCAAATTTCGCCTACCGGCTCATTTTGTCCTATGGGAATCTTGTTGGGGTTGCCACCCCAAGCCCGCCTTTTGCGGCTTGCGCCGCTTGAAAAAATCCACCCACGAAAGGAGGTTCACAGCCATGAAAAGATACAACACGCCCCACCGAAGCCGGGTAATCAAGACACGCTTGACCGAGGAAGAATACGCCGAGTTTTCCGAGCGTGTCACCCTCTGCAAAATGAGCCAAGCCGAATTTATCCGACAAGCCCTCATTAAGTCAAGCATACGCCCGGTCATTACTGTTTCCCCGGTCAATGATGAGTTACTCTCTGCCGTTGGGAAACTCACAGCCGAATACGGGAAAATCGGCGGCAACTTAAACCAGATTGCCCGCTGTCTGAACGAGTACGGCGCACCCTATAACGCCCTCTCCCAAGAGGTACGAGCCGCCACAGCGGAGCTTGCCGCCTTGAAGTTTGAAGTCTTGCAGAAAGTAGGTGAAGCCGTTGGCAACATTCAAACATATCAGCTCTAAAAATGCCGACTATGGAGCTGCCGAGCAGTACCTAACCTTTGAACATGACGAGTTTACCATGAAGCCCACACCCTCAACCATTTTAAGGTGATCGGCGCGGCGGCGCGGGTATTGGACGGGAAACAGCGTCTTGAAGTGCTGCATGGGATTTTCCACCCGGACGGGGAACGCTTTAACTTTGCGTGGGAATGGCTACCCGCAAGCGGTCTTTCTGTCAAAGACTTTATCGCGCCGTCCTCTTTCCGATTTGGCGACGGGCGAATGTTTCAAATGGGCGGCAAGTTTGGCGCAGTTTCCTTTTTGCAGATCGTCGCGCCGGAACTCTCCGACCGTATGCTTGCCGACTTCATGGACGCGGAAAACGGGATTATCGTCAATCTGCACATTCAGAGTATCGACCACAACGAAGCAATCAAGACGATTAAGCGCAAGATTACCGACCTTGACCGTATGAAAATCGAGGAACAGAAAAAAGCAATCCGCAGCGGCTACGACATGGATATTATTCCGTCCGACCTTGCCACCTACGGCGGGGAAGCAAAAAACCTACTCCGCGATTTGCAGAGCCGCAACGAAAGAATGTTTCTGCTTACGCTGCTTGTCTTAAACCTTGCAGATACCAAGCAGAAATTGGATAACGAAGTATTTGGAGCGGCGGCAATCGCGCAGAAATACAACTGCATTTTGACCCGCCTTGACTACCGGCAGGAACAGGGGCTTATGTCCTCTATCCCGTTGGGGGAAAACCTTATCCATATCCAGCGCGGCTTGACGACCAGCAGCACCGCCGTTTTCGTTCTTGCATTTGCTTTTTCGCTTGGCGGTAATCCTCATACAATTTGCTTTTTCTGTCGTTTAAGCTGCTATACTCCTTGCGCAGCGCGGCGAGATCGGGCAGCTTCTTTATCTGCATTTCCTTTAATGCCCTTGCCGCAGCTTCAAACAGGATAATTTCGCTTTCATGCCCCCGCAGATACTTTTCCTTGTCCCGCGACTTCTTGTATTCCTCGTAAATCGGTTTTAATTGTCGGTATGTGGTCGTGTGCTTGATAAGCAGCGACAAATCAGACATACGCTGCTCTACGTCCTTAACCGCCCTTGCCGCCGCGTCATGGGCGGTCATAATATCGGCTATCTTGCTTTCAAGTTCGCTATAATACTCAATCTTGTTTTCGGTTAGGAAGTTCATGCTTTTAGCAGCCTGTTTCAGATTATGGATTTTTGCCCACCGTTCATAGCCCGCCGACTGTTGGGCTTTGATACTGTTTTCAAGATCGACGACAAGCCGGATTTTCTTATCTTCCCGCAGCGTTTTTGTTTTGGCAACATACACGCCCTTGATACGCTCCTTTATCGCTTCTTCCGTATAGGCCGCGCCGAGCGTCTTTGTGCGGGTAAACCGTTCCTGTCCGGCAGCGCGAAAGGAAATGTATTTGCCCTGTTTGATTTCATACCCCATTTCCTGCAAGCGGCGCAGCAGTTCGTCAAAATCTTTCACTTGGGGAATGAGAGTATCTATCGCCGTTTTCAGCTTTGCTTTGTAGCTTGTCCCTTGCTTTTCGGCGGTGTATTCTGCATAGCTTTTTCCCTTGTCCTGTCCCGGTACGACGACGGATAGCCCATGCTCTTTACATATCCTGTCGCTGGTGCGCCGGATAAAGTGATAGCTTTGCTTGTTGGAATGGTACTTTTTGTAGTCAACGAAGCTAACCGCGTTGAAAATCAAGTGATTATGCAGATGGTCTTTATCGACGTGAGTTGTCAAAACAAACTCATACTTGCCGCCTAATACCGCCCCGGCAAGTTCCATGCCGATTTTGTGCGCTTCTTCCGGTGTGGTTTCTCCCACCGCAAAGGATTGTATCAAGTGCCGCCCTAAATGTGTGCCGCGATCT
>OMGH01001985.1_pt1 | contig 10840 bp, 8 predicted proteins | sample 1645841 | NCBI WGS metagenome assembly OMGH01 (sample SAMN00849584, study PRJEB25192) | human gut metagenome
GAGTTGGATGCGGAGTTTGCAGAACTGCTGACCAAGAAGAAAGCATCTTACCCGGGCTACCGCAAGGCACGGAACGAGATGCAAGAACTGGTTCGGGCTCAGAAAAACGTAGAACGTTTTTTTGCGGAGGAAAAGGACACCACCGAGAAAATCCGGACCCGATAAGAGCAGATTGCCGGGAACTGACCGTGAGTGGTCGGGTTCCGGCAATCTTTTTTCGTTGGTTCAATCTTTAACGGAATGGTTCATTTCTTTCGATTGTGTATGTTGGTGCGGTCAACAGGTATCCTATGGAGTGTAAAGAACACGATAGGATGAGGTTGCACTATGAAAGAACTTTTTGGACAGCGACTACGGGAGCAGCGTATAAAGCATGGGTTGACGCTGGAACAGCTTGCGGAAAAATCCGAGCTTTCCTCCAACTATATCGGCATGGTAGAGCGTGGCTTAAAGGAACCCGGCCTTGCCACCATTGTTAAACTTCTGAATGCTCTGAATATTTCCGCAGACACATTGCTGTGTGATCTGGTTCCCAGTGCATCCCATGTGACCGACGACGAGATTTGCAAGCGGCTGGAAGGCTTGTCCCCCATCCAGAAAAAAGCGGCACTCGATCTGCTGGATACCTATATCGGCAATCTCCCTTACCTCACAAACGAGGAATAAAATCGCAAACTTTGCAAGCGCATCGGCTGAAATTTGGCCGGTGCGCTTTTCTTTTGCATTCCTTTCGGCTATAATCATTCTTATAGGATGTATTGTTTCCTAAAGAGTTGATTTTGGGGGTGTCAAGATGAGAGAACCACGGTACAGCATTTTAGCCGATATTCAGGATGCAATCGAGCAGGCAAAGTGCGGCAAGCTGGCATTGTACTGGCAGCGTACCATCCAGCGGGAATACAGTTGCAAGAAAGCCACCCCTGCCGAACAGCAAGCGTATGAGCAGCTGCAGAGCATTCTCTCCGAAGTGCCGCAATGGAGTGGTGAAGAAGATCTCCGCCATAACATGGAAAACATCGGCGGCAGGGTCTGGTTTTGCCATTTCTGGATTGACCACGATTCCATGGTGCAATTGACGGAAGATCGCAACGGCGAGTTTACTGTTGCCTATGTGCTGGACACGGACGCTTCCCCGGAGGTGCGCCGAGAGGCTGCACTGCTGGCGCAGAAGGGGCTTGCGGAATGTATGCAGGAATGGGGCATTACGCTTCTGGATGCGCCTGTTCCGGGACAGATGAAGTATGCTTCTCTGGCGGAAGCCGCTTCTCGCCTCATGCAAGTCCTCAATGACCCGGAGAGCATCACAGGGTAAAAAGCGTCCCGCCGGGACGCGCAGCCTGCATTGGAACAATGCAGAACAAAGGGGTTTGGGGCACTCCCCAACAAGCATTTTGCAACGCAAAATAAGCAGATGTATATACGTCTGCACTGCTTGCCACAACAATGCCGTCCTTTTGGTCCGCAGTTTGAAAATTTTAGATTGGAGAAAAACGCCATGCCAACCTTGGAATGGATCGGTAAAAATAAAGTCGTGAACCATCATCAGGAAGTTCCCTTCCGGGTGCTGGAGCGGCAATACAGTTTTGATGAGCAAGGGCAGCACACCGAAAACAACGGCAGTGAGAACATGATCATCCACGGCGATAATCTTGAAGCACTGAAAGCCCTGTTGCCGCAGTATGAGGGCAAGGTGAAGTGCATCTATATCGACCCGCCCTACAACACCGGCAACGAGGGCTGGTGCTACAACGATAACGTCAGCGACCCCCACATCCAGAAATGGCTGGGGGAAGTAGTGGGAAAAGAGGGCGAGGACCTGACCCGTCACGACAAGTGGCTCTGCATGATGTATCCCCGGCTGATGCTGCTGCAAAAACTGTTGGCTGACGATGGCGTGATCTTTATCAGCATTGATGACAATGAACTCTATAATCTGAAATCAATCTGCGATGAAATCTTTGGCGCAAGCTGCTATGTGTCTGACATTGCATGGCAGCGCACCTACTCTACCCGCAACGATTCCAAAGGCATCGTGAACGAGGTAGAACACATTCTGGTTTACAGCAAGGAGCCAGAATGGAACCCCAACAAACTGCCCCGCACTGCTGAGATGGATGCCAAATATAAAAACCCAGACAATGATGTTTCAGCATGGAGAACAAGTGATGCTTTTGCTCCCGGCGCAGCCACCCATCAGGGCATGGTCTATGCCATCCAACATCCATTCACAGGAAAAATGCTCTATCCCAGTAATGGTGCCTGCTGGCGGTATCAGCAGGATACCATGCTGGAAATCATGAACGGCTGGACAAAGTACGAACTGCAAGACCTGCATGATGAAAAAGAACGCGCTCATGTCTGCGGCATTTCGCCTGATGAGGTTCGCCCGGATGTAAAAGCCATCGTGCTTGCAGATCCGTTGGAAGTGGCATCAGCTAATGCACAAAAAGTGCTGGAACGTGGACAGTGGCCACGCTTTTTCTTCACGAAAGGCGGTAAGGGCGGTATTGCCCGAAAAACTTATCTCGAAAATGTCGGTGGACGCTTGCCCACTAACTTCTGGCCGTTTTCTGAAACGGGTCACACCGATGAAGCCAAGAAAGAAATGCTTGCGATTTTTGACGGCAAGGCTACATTCGATACACCCAAACCCCACCGCCTGATCGAGTTTGTGTTGAAAGTTGCCGGAACAAAGGACGCTTTGATTCTGGATTCCTTCGCAGGCTCCGGCACCACAGCCCATGCGGTGCTGAACATGAACAAAGCGGATGGCGGACACCGCAAATTCATTCTGGTGGAGATGGGCGATTATGCAGACACCATCACCGCCGAGCGTGTCAAGCGGGTCATCAAAGGCTATGGTGAGGGCAAAAACGCTGCGGAGGGCACCGGCGGCTGTTTCAGTTATTATGAACTGGGCGAACCGCTGCTGCTGCCCAGCGGCAACCTGAACGAAAAAGTGGGCACTGAGAAGATCAGGGACTACATCTGGTATATCGAAACCAAAAAGCCGCTGCCCGACCACAAGAACAACAACCCCTATTTCATTGGCGAGAACAACAGCACTGCCTACTACTTCTTCTACGAACCCCAGAAAATCTGTGTGCTGAACTATGACTTTGTGGCAACCATCCCGGAAAAGGCAGAGGGCTACATCATTTACGCCGACCGCTGCACCCTGAGCGAACAGGAGTTGCAGCAGCTTGGCGTTACGTTCAAAAAGATTCCCCGTGATATTGTGCGGGTGTAAGGAGGACGGCAAAAATGGAATTGAAAAATTATCAAAGAGCCGTGATCCGTGACCTTGAACGGTATCTTGAGATTTTGATGCAGACGGGCAGCATCGAAACCGCCTACCGCCGTCTGTGGGAAGAAAAGCACGTTCCGGTGGGACCGGGCGGAATGCCCCGGTATCAGGATCTTTTGCCGGGCGTGGCAAATGTCTGCCTTAAAGTGCCCACTGGCGGCGGCAAGACCTTCCTTGCCGCCAACGCCATTGAGCCGATCTTCCATGCACTGGGCGTGATGCAGCAGCGTGTGGTGGTCTGGTTGGTGCCCTCGGATGCCATCCTCACCCAGACCCTTTCTGCCCTGCGGAACCCGGCGCACCCCTACCGCCAGAAAATTGATGTGACGTTCAACAGCCGGGTGGAGATCTACACCAAAGACCAGTTACTGTCTGCCACACGGTTCAACATCTCTGCCATTACCGAGCAGCTTTCTATTCTGGTGCTGTCCTACGATTCCTTCCGGGGCAAGAAAGAGCAGCTCAAGGCACGGCAGGAGAACAGCAGTCTGGCGCAGTTGGCGCAGGCTCTGGGCACTCCCACCCACCCGGTGGAGGATGCCGACCCCACCGCCCTGCTGCAGATCATCAACCAGCTTCGTCCGGTGGTGATCGTGGATGAGAGTCACCATGCTCGCAGTACCCTGAGCAAGCAGATGCTCCGGGACTTCAACCCCCGTTTTGTGCTGGACTTGACCGCTACTCCCACCAAGGAAAGCAACCTGATCTCCATTGTGGATGCCATTCATCTGCGTCAGGAAAATATGGTCAAGCTGCCGGTGTTCGTAATGAACCGCAACAACCAGTTGGATGTGCTGAACAACGCCGTCCAGATGCAGAGCATTCTGGAAGCGCAGGCTATGGCAGAATACCGCAACGGCGGCTGCTACATCCGTCCCATCGTGCTGTTTCAGGCACAGCCCAAAGGCAAGGAGGACGCTGCCACCTTTGAGAAGATCCGCACCATCCTTGTGAAAAACGGCATACCGGCAGAGCAGATTGCCATTAAGACCGCCGACATCAACGAGCTGAAAAATGCAGATCTGCTCTCGCCCAACTGCCCCATACGATTCATCATCACCGTCAACGCATTGAAGGAGGGCTGGGACTGCCCCTTTGCCTACATCCTTGCATCGCTGGCAAACCGCACCAGTCAGGTGGATGTGGAGCAGATCGTTGGGCGCATCCTGCGCCTGCCCTACACCCGGAAGCACCCGGTCCCGGCTTTGAATATGTCCTATGTGCTGACCTCCTCTGCGGACTTCAAGCACACGCTGGACGGCATTGTAAAGGGCTTGAACAACGCAGGCTTTACCGATCAGGACTACCGGGCACAGGAGGAAGCTCCTGCTCCGGCACCGCTGCCCACGGCACAGCAGACCACCTTTAACGTCACGCCCCCGGCACCTGCGGAAGAGCCGCAGGATATTTTTGATAACCCGGACACGGTGCGGCTGGACCCGGTGTGCATCAACCCCACCACCGAACCCCAGAAGATTGCCCCGGCAGTGCAGGACATTCTGGCGCAGGCTGGAAAGGAAATCGTTGCCTTTGAAGCTGCCTTGCAGCAGCACAAGAACGACCCCGCCAGCGACTTACCGCAGGAGGCGCAGAAAATGGTTGGACAAACAAAGGTCAAAGCAGAGTTTGCGGACGAGATCGAACAGCTCGTCTTGCCCAAATTCTGCCTGAAAATCCCCCAGAGCATCCTGATGCCCAGTGATACACAGGAGTTGACCAAAGAGAATCTGCTGAGCAACTTTACGTTAAAGGGCAAGCCCAGTAACATTGACTTCGACCATTTGGACAACAATCTGGCACAAGTCGATCTGGACGGCGATGGTACGCCCCGTGCGTCCAAAATGGAATCCCAGTACCAGCAATTTATCGGGCAGCAGTTCCCCCTGATGCCGGGTGAGAACCGGTTGAAACTGTGCCGCAACATCATCCACACTACCTTGAGCCGCCAGAAGAAGCTGAACGCCGTGGACGATACAGAGTTGCAGCGTTATGTGGACTACATCATCGACGGCATGAACCAAGACCAGTTGGATGCGCTGGAACAAATGCCTATCAACTTCGCCAATAAGATCTGCGATTACATCATCAAGCTGCAAGAGGAGACCGCAAGGGAGAACTTTTACAACTGGCTGGAGGTGGGCAAGATCGTCACCGAACCCCGGTTTAAGCTGACTCCCCTTATCACCCTGTCCGGCAAGGCTTCCTTCCTGACCAAGAGCCTGTATAAGCAGGAGTGTGAGCTGGACGATAATTTCGAGTACGATATGGCAATGGCACTGACTGGCATTGACAGTGTGCGCTGGTGGCACCGCAATCCCACCAGCGGACGAAATGCGTTCTGCCTGAACGCTTTCCGCAACCATTACCCGGACTTTATCGTGATGACCAACAGCGGAAAAGTGCTGCTGGTGGAAACCAAGGGCGACCAGTTGGAAAATGCCGAGTCCCGTGAGAAGATCAAACTGGGCCGTGCATGGCAGAATGCAGCCGGGAGCCAGTATCGCTATTATATGGTGTTCCAGAATAAAGACCTCCATCTGGAAGGTGCTTATCGGTTTGATGAGTTTTTGAAGATTCTGGGAGAACTGTAAACAAGAAAAAGAGTGACAGTGTTTCGATATGTACCCCCAATACTGGACACCCAGTATTGGGGGTACATATCAGTAAACCACTAGTATACAGGGTCTGTTTTTTTCTTGACAAGGGCATCTTGTATCTGCTAGACTATAGATAGTTGAACAGGGTTGATCCTTCCATTGATCGCAGCGTGATTTTTTTTCTCGGAGCCGCAAGGCTCACACGTCAAAAACGATCAGGAGGAAAGATCATGGAAAACAAACTTACCGTGAATTATGCAACCGCATGGCTTATGGGGGTGGACCCTGCTGCAACTGGCGCAAGGCTGAAGCAGTACCGCAACGCCAACCACCTGACGCAGGAAGGGCTCTCGGGCATTCTGACGGATGGAGGCGACCCGGCTTCCCGGGTGAGCATCAGCATGTGGGAGAGCGGCAAAAAACTGCCAACTCTGTCGCACCTGGTGTTCCTGCGGGAGCTGTACGGCTGCACGCTCGACGAGCTGATCTGTACTTACCGGCAGTCCGCAAGGGAGGCCGCAGACGGGGATCAGCCCGTCGTTTTTTATTATGATCTTCTATTGAACGCCGCAGGTTTCATGCCTGCGGCGTTTTTTGCGTTGCAGAGTGCTTTGCACGGGGTTAACCGCTGGTATATAGTGCTTTTTTGGCATCGGCAGTATACTTTGACCATGATCACGGCGGGGTCGCAAGACAGCCGAAACAAAGCCGCATACAAGCTGGAAACGCAAGGAGGAACTACCATGCAAAAAATCAATTGCAAGAATGATAAAGACCGCATCCTCTGTGTCACCGTGCGTGCACCGCTGGCAAAGAGACCCGGAAGACCGGTGCGGTATGTTGGCGCACACAACTTCTACTACCAGCCTGCTGGCAGCAAGGAGACCGCCTACCTGCTCAGCATGAAGAAATACGCAGCCACGGTCTACCGCTTCTTTGAAGCGAACGGCCGTCTGGTCTGCGATGAAGACACCTGCATGACCCACAGCATCACCCTCGGTCAGCTCTACACTTCCCGTGCGGACCACAGCAACTTTTTGCTGAACAAACTGTTCCAGCGTCTGCCTGCACAGATCGAGTATGTGTGCCAGTACGAGCTGGGCGCAGCAAAAGCTGCCGACGAGCTGCTGGAAGCAGTGCCTGCCCGCCGCTTTGACGGCGAGCGCGATGCAGCCTGAAAGGAGGATGCTTTATGAGCAGCTTCATTGAGTTCACCACCATTGCGCTGGTACTGGTCTACATCGGCGTGGCCGCATGGAAGATCTGCACCTGCCGCACCATCTCGGGCAGCATTGGCGTGTCCTGCGCATTCCTGATCGGAGGGTTCTTCATTCTCCCGGTGGCTTACTCGGTGGCCACCGTGGTGTGCTGGGTGGTCGCCATTGCAATCGTTCTGGCACTGATCGGTGCCTTCTTCGGCTGAAAGGAGCTTAGCAATGAAAGAATTTGTCTTTGGCACGGCTGCACAGTTCGACTGGCTGGAAGCACTGCTGGCCGATGGCCGCTGCCATGTGTTTGAGCACTGCGTGCTGCCGCCCGGCTGTACGCCGGGCACGGCGCGGCTGGGCTTTGAAAAGAACAGCAGCGTCTATATCCTCTACATCGACTACGGCATCAAGACCACGGTGCAGGATGCGAAGTTCTGCAGCCTGCTGGAGCAGGGCGAGGTACGCTTTGTCTGCATGCAGGATATGGTCGAGTTCCTGTATGCGCTGCAGCCCCTGTTTGGTGCAGCGGCCCCTTCCGCTGGTGCGGAGCCTGACAGAGCGCAGGCAACACCCCCTGTGGCAGAGGAAACGCCTTCGGAGGACGATGTGGTGGACATGGCGGCGGTGCTGGAGCAGCGGGAAAAGCGGGAGCAGCCCCAACTTGTGGACCCGGAAAAGATCAGCGGTCCGCTCAAGAAGCATGTCTTTGGGCAGGATGATGCCCTGAACGACATCGCGGAGCTGGTGGCGGTGCACAAGATGCGCAAGAAGGAGAAGATTCTCACCGTGATGCTGCTTGGCCCCACGGCAACCGGCAAGTCCGAGACTGCGAAGTCGCTGGCGGAAATCATGACCGGGATCTACGGCACCGAGTACGGCTGCATCGAGGTCGCGGGCAGCGAGTTTGCAAGCTCCCACACCGTGAACCGCTTTTTCGGCGCGCCTCCGGGCTACGTCGGCCACGGCCAGCCCACTGTGCTGGACCCCGTGCGGCAGAACCCCTACCAGATCATCGTCATCGACGAGATCGAGAAGAGCGACCCCAAGGTGGTGGAAGGGCTCATGGAGGCTATTGACACCGGCAAGCTGGGCATGGCGGACAATTCCCCCGCCATCGACCTCAGCCGCTGCATCTTGATCTTCACCTCGAACCTTCCCATCCCCATGGACAAGTACCGGGCAGCCGGTGACTTCGAGCGCACCGAGATCTGCCGCGATGCCTTCACCAAATACTGCCACCGGCCCGAGATCAGCGGCAAGATCGCCAACTACATCGTCTACCAGGAGCTTAGCCCCGAGGCCAATGCGCGCATCGTGATCAAGTTTATTCGTCAGGAGCTGGCGAATTACGACATCAAGCTGCGCTCCATCGACCCGGCACTGCTCAACGAGTTCCTGGACTTCGATACCGCCTATGGTGCCCGGAGCCGTGCCGGGAACGTCCGGGCAACGGTGGGCCGACAGCTGCTGCACCTGCAGCTGAGCCACCCGCAGGAGGTTCTGGCCGGGAAGTCGGCAGCCCTCAGCGGTTCACTGCGCGAGATCCAGTTCGATCTTGCTTAAAAGAGAGGAGAATACCATGCGTAACGAGTTCTTTGCAAACATTGAAGCCGGTGCTGCCGCAGTGCGCAGCTTTGCGTGCAGCTCTGCCGACCGTCTGGCCCGCCAGCTGGCAAGCGACCCTGCGCAGGAGAGTCAGAATCAGCTGCCCTGCCCGGAAAAACCGGCTGAGCCTACGGTCCGCTTTTCCCGTCAGGTGCTGGCGGACTTCCGCAGCAATGTGGGCCGCTACGCCCCCGAGACCGGCGGCATGATGGGCAGCATCGAAGACACGGCGCTGGTGGACCTGTGCCACTTCGACACCCTCTCCCGCAACACGCCGGGCACCTTCTACTACGATGTGGATTCCATGACAAAGGTGTTCCACGACTGGGCCGAGAAAGGGTACCGTGTTACCGGCATCTACCACAGCCACCCCCGCGGCTGCATCCGCCCGTCCTACCACGATATTTCCACGGCGCTGATCCATCTGCGCTTCTTTGAGCAGGACTTCTTCTACCTGCCCATCCTTCGGCCTGCCCGCAAGGGGCTGTTCACGCTGTATTTCTACATCGTGCACCTCAAGGGCGATGCTCTGACCGTGGATCTGGATCATGTGCTACGGGCGGAAAGCGGCAGCCGCTATGCGCTGTGCACGTTTGCCCCGTGGCACAGGGAATACTCTGTGGCGGAGATGGACGCATACCGCGCTTCGCTGGAAGCACAGGAGCAGCCTGAAACGCCTGCCGAAGACCCTGCAGCCAAGGCCCCGGATTACTTCGGCAAGGTGCGTTCGCTCTACCCCCAGAAGGTGCTGGAGCAGAAAGTAGTGGTCTGCATTGGCGTGGGCGGCGCACGCAGTTTCTTGGAAAACTGCGCCCGCTCGGGCTTGCGCAACTTCATCCTCATGGACCCGGACATCGTCAGCCCCTCCAATGTGGCGACGCAGGCCGTGTTCATCTCAGAGATGGGCCGCAAAAAGGTCGAGGTGATCCGCGACCGCATCCGCGATATCAACCCGGACGCACAGGTGCTCTGCATCCCGCGTGCGCTGGACGATGCCATGAGCGATGAAGCGTTCAAAGCATATCTGGACCGCTTCCCCGGGCGCAAGGCCACCGATTACCTGATCCTTGGCTGCACCGATAACTTTGAGGCCCAGAAACGCTCCTCCATGCTGGCGCTGAAGTACGGCACACCCTATCTGGCAGCCATGATGTACGCACATGGCGCGGCTGCGGAGCTGATCTTCTTATACCCCGGTGTGACGGCCAGCTGTCCCCGTTGTTTGCTGCGCAGCCGGTTCGAGCAATACGAACAGGGCTACCAGAACGACGTGGACTCCTCGGCCTGCCCCATCTTCGCCACCGAGCGGATGAACGCCACAAAGGGGTATCTGGCTCTGATGCTCCTGCTGTACCACGAGGCCCCCGGCAGCCCCTTCAACACGATGCTGGACGCGGTGCAAGACCGCAACTTCGTGTGGATCCGCCTTGCCCCGGACCTCAAGGAACAGCTGGGCATCCAGCTGTTCGATCAGGTGCTGGGCGGGGACGCCGGGCGCTTTGCCTACATGGACGAGACGCTCTGGGTGCCCCAGCACCCGGATCGGCCCGAGTTCGGTGCAAAGCCCTGCAAGATGTGCGGCGGCACCGGCGACCTGCGCCACCTGCAGGTGGACTGGGCAGGGCTGGACACCCGCGCTATCCGCTTCGACACCTGAGAGCTTTTTGTGCCGCAAACCGGTGGCTGGAAAAAAGCCCTGTAAACCAGCGGTCGATTCCTTTCCCGGCGCAGGAGGCTTATAATACAAACAACATAAGGCTTCACAAGTCTTATGCTGAAAGATACACTTCCGCCGGTCTGGCACCCAACCCGGGGTGCCAAGCCCAGCGGTCACACAAAACGGAGGACTTTGCCTTATGGCAACCACAGAAATGGTCCGCATCCACACCTACAACACCAAGGAGGAAACGAAGATGAAGAACGAAGCGATGAACGCCCGTAACCAGCTGCCCGGCGGCGGCTTCCACGGAGGCGAACAGCAGACGAGCCTTCCCGGTGGTGGTTTCCACGGGGGCGAACAGCAGGTGAGCCTTCCCGGTGGTGGTTTCCACGGGGGCGAACAGCAGGTGAGCCTTCCCGGTGGTGGTTTCCACGGGGGCGAACAGCAGGTGAGCCTTCCCGGT
>OMGH01001990.1_pt1 | contig 10827 bp, 7 predicted proteins | sample 1645841 | NCBI WGS metagenome assembly OMGH01 (sample SAMN00849584, study PRJEB25192) | human gut metagenome
GGTGCAGGCGGCATTGGTGACGGCAGAGGCATGGCAGCGGCATTGATGCTGGGTGCGGAAGCGGTACAGCTAGGAACGCGTTTTATCGTTGCAAAGGAATCCACCGTCAGTCAGGCGTACAAAGACCGTGTGATTGGCGCAAAGGATATTGATTCCGTTGTTACGGGAAGAAGCACGGGACATCCGGTGCGTTCCCTTAGAAATACAATGACACGCCAGTATCTTGAAATGGAAAAAAACAATGTATCCTTTGAAGAATTGGAACACCTGACACTGGGTGCACTGCGCAAAGCTGTTGTAGACGGTGATGTTGCCATGGGAACGGTCATGGCTGGTCAGATTGCAGGCATGATAAAAAAAGAACAGACCTGTGCAGAAATTATTCAGGAAATTGTGCAGGAAGCAAAAGAAACGATAAAAAAATGCAGTATCTTTGCGGAAGATTCGTGCGGAAATGAGGCAGAACATGCGTAAAACAGCATTTCTCTTTCCGGGACAGGGCGCACAGAATGTCGGAATGGGACGTTCTTTTTATGAAAAATATGATGCCGTCAGACAATATTTTAAAACGGCACAGGAAGTGACAGGCATTGATGTTGCGTCACTTTGTTTTGAAGAAAATGAAGCTTTAAATCAGACCGAATACACGCAGATTGCCATGTATACAACAGAATGTGCGATACTGAACGTTTTACAGGAAAAAGGGATTCCGTACGAAGCGGCGGCAGGACTTTCACTGGGAGAATATGCGGCACTGACGGCAGCAGGAGCTTTGTCTTTTAAGGACGGCTGTTACGTAATCCGCAGACGTGGCATTTATATGGAACAGGCAGTACCGGAAGGTCAGGGCAGTATGGCGGCAGTGTTGGGACTTAGTGCCAAACAGACGGAAGAAGTATTAAAAACATCACTGGACACTGCAAAAATCGGCATTGCCAATTATAATTGTCCGGGGCAGATTGTCATTTCCGGCGAAAAAGGCGAAGTGGAACGGGCGGCAGAAGTTTTAAAGCAGGCAGGCGCAAAAAGAGTGGTGCCGTTAAGGGTCAGCGGACCGTTTCATTCTCCGTTGCTTTACGGAGCGGGAGAACAGCTTCAAAAAGAACTCGAAAAGATTTCATTTAACAAAATCAGGATACCTTATATTGCCAATCTGACGGCGGAATATGTAACGGACAGCAAAGAAATTCCGGAACTGTTAAGAAAGCAGGTTTATTCACCGGTACGCTTTGAACAGACGTTACGTAAGTTAATCACGGACGGCTTTGACACATTTATAGAAATCGGACCGGGAAGAACACTAACCGGATTTGTAAAAAAGACGGCAAAGGAAATGCAGTGTGGCGGCTTACACCGTTTTTGAGAAGGACTCCAAGAAACAGGCGCAGGGCATCTCTTTCAGTCATGACGGAAAGACATTTCATTATTATGAAGGTAACCCGGTTCTGGACCTTTGGAGTACGGAATTCAGGGACCCTACCGTCTTCTGGCACGAGCCGACCCAAAAATGGGTGATGGTTGTAGCCAAGGCCCTGGAGAAGAAAATAAAGTTTTATACCTCTCCTGATTTGAAGAGCTGGACTTGGACCAGTGATTTTGGCCCTGCCGGTGACAGTGAAAAGTCTTGGGAGTGCCCGGATTTATTCCAGTTGCCGGTTGACGGGGATTCTGACAAGAAAAGGTGGGTGATGGTCGTATCTGTAAACTGGGCGCAAGAACAATATTTTATAGGAGACTTCGACGGCACTTCTTTTAAGCTGATGGAGAACCATCCTGCAGAGCCTCTATATGTGGACAAAGGGCTGGACTTTTATGCATCCCGCACATTTCAGGATTTTGACGGAACGTTGGATTCCAAAATTTCGATGGGCTGGGTTGCAACCTGGGACTATGCACCGGTAGCTCCATCGAAGTATGGGAAGGGCTTCTGGTCCATTCCCCGTAATCTGGAACTGAAGACATACAAGGAAGGCGTGAGGCTGGTGCAGAAACCGGTGGAACAGTTGCAAACACTTCGCCATAAGCCTGCATCGGTGAAACGTGCTTTATCGGTGGGAACACAGAGGTTACCCGGCTTTGTTCCCGATGAGAATGTCTACGAACTCGATGCTTCGTTTTCTACTGACGTATCCAACACCTTTGGCTTGAATTTGTGTGTGGGTGAAGGGCGCAAAGTGGTGGTCAGCTATGATACGGATTCACATAATCTGGTGATTGACCGCACCCATTGCTCCGATGTGCAGATTCCTAAATTCAGCCGTATGGCATATGCCAGGGTGGAACCGGTAGATAATAAGATACGTTTGCATATATTTGTAGACAAATCGAGTATTGAAATCTTTGCCAATGACGGGAAGGATGTATTCACATTATTAACCTATCCGGGCGAGGCTCAAACCGGTATCGAACTTTTTGCGCAGAAGAAGGGGACGAAGATGGAGTTGGATGCCTGGATGCTTAAATCAATATGGAGATGAGGAATTTATTGTTTGCATTGCTGCTTTTGCCTTTGATGGCCTCTTGTGTGAAGGATACGGCACAAGTGACTTTGGACTCTTTGCTGGATGAAATGATATCTGTAGAAGAATCCGCACGTTATCCGCTGGTGCCATATCGTTGTCTGCAAGTCAGCAGTTATGACCGCTCCTCCGTGTCTCCCGATTCGCCGGGATGGTTTGCCAACAATGATGGCTATGGCATTGTCTGTACGGATACGGTTGATGGGAGAGTGGAACGTGTGATGTTCGATGAAAAGGGCCCTGGAGCTATTACCCGTATCTGGATAACCACAGTTGACAAGCGTGGGACTTGGAGATTTTATTTTGATGGCGAAAGTACTCCCGGATGGATAGTTCCTGCCTATGATTTGATGCGTTTCGGAATACCCAGGTTGGGTAGGGGACTGCTTCAACCCCACACCAGCTATACTCCGGACGGGAAAGGCGGCAATACTCTTTTCCTGCCCATCCCTTTTGCCCGGAGTTGTAAAATTACATTTGAAGACGAACCGGGCATTGCGCCTACTCCCAAATACTATCACATCAATTATCGCAAGTATCCCGAAGGAACTTCTGTGGAAACCTTCTCTGCGGCATCCGTAGCCCGCGTCGGTAAAAAGATTTCAGAGGTAGATGATGCCTTGCTGCATCCTGCATCCCGTTCCGGTTTGCAGGTGGACAAGAAGCGGCAGGTGCTCCAGCCGGGCGATTCTTTGTGGATTGACCTGCCGCAAGGGGAAAATGCGGTTTATGAAATCAGTTTCCAGCTCGCGAATGCAGATTCTACGGCTTATGCCCAACTGATGCGCAATCTTATATTTAAGGCTGATTTTGACGGCCGGTCTACGGTTTGGGTTCCTCTTTCGGATTATTCGGGAGGGGGTATGGGTGCTCCGGCTGTTGATAGCTGGTTCTTGTCTGCAGACGGACAAGGCAAGGTGGTGAGCCGCTGGCTGATGCCCTACAAGACAGAAGGCAGACTATTGTTACAAAATATCTCCGCACACACTGCAGACGTGAGTATGGAAGTGGGAACGGCACCTTTGCCATGGGGAGGGCGTTCCCTCTATTTCCATGCTTCCTGGCGCCAGCAGACCGGACTTCCGGTTTATGAGCGTCCGGATGATGATGCAAATTGCCGGGAGTGGAACTTTGCCACATTGACCGGACGAGGCATATACAAAGGGGATGTCCTGACTCTGTATAACCATTCGCGTGCCTGGTACGGAGAAGGGGATGAAAAGATATGGGTAGATGATGATGTTTTTCCATCGCATTTCGGTACCGGAACAGAAGATTACTACAATAGTTCGTGGGCTCCGGTTGTAATATTCCAAACGCCTTTTGGTGGCGCACCCCGTGCCGACCAGGCGAGTTCTCACGGTTATAATACATTCTTCCGTACAAGGAATTTGGACGGTATACCGTTTTCTTCATTATTGCGTTTCGACATTGAATTGTTGAGTTGGGTAAGGGGAACTGTAGATTATGCAACTACCGTTTACTGGTATGGAGATATGGGAGCGAAAGCTGTTGATACTTCAGGACTTGAGGAAGCAGCCCAAGACTTGCTACCCGTTCCCGGCGATTTATCTAAATATCGAAGAGAAAATAGCATAGAATTTGAGGAAACAACTCCAATAGCCTCTTCTCCATCCATTCATTTTGACAAGCAGAGTATGCTTGGTTTCGTTGACGGGCAATGGAGTGGAGGAACCCAACTCTTGTGTATTGGTGGAAAACCGGGTGATTCTGTAGAGTTTGAGTTCAATCAATTGGAAGACTGTCCTTATCAACTGGTGGTGTATGCCACGAAAGCTCCTGATTATGGCATAGTTTCTTTTTCCGTAAATGGACAAGATACACATATAAAGTGGGATGGATATGATACAAAAGTTACTCTTTCTGACCCTATTTCTTTAGGATGCTATAGTCCGGTGCGTGGAGCATTGACTTTGAAAATATCTTTGTCAGGAGCTAACCCAAAAGCTGTTGAGGAGAAGAATTTGTTTGGATTAGATGCTATACAACTTATGAAAAAACAATGATATTATGAAAGAGAGGATACTGATACTTTTACTACTGGCTACTGTTTGTAGTATGCAGGCACAAAATATTCACATGGCACTACGTCCGGATGATTTACTGATAGATAATTTTGAAGGAGATACTTTTGGAAACTGGATATTGGAAGGAAATGCTTTTGGCAATTCACCAGTTTCTATGGAACGTTTGTCAATATGGGGGGATAATAGGTTTGAAGGAAATCGGATGGCTTCTAGCTTTGTCAATGGAGATGCCGGTACCGGTGTATTGAAGTCACCTCTTTTCAGGATAGAACGCAGATATGTTAATTTTCTGATAGGTGGGGGTGTTGATTATCAGCGGGAGTATGTAGCCCTTTGGATTGATGGAAAGGAGGTGAAAAGAAGTACGGGGTATAATAGACGTGTCATGGAATATGAGTCTTGGGATGTTGCTGAATATATGGGAAAAAATGCCCGGATTGTTTTAGTGGACCAATCAAAAGAGGGCTGGGGATTTATCAATGCCGACTGTTTCTACCAGTCTGATACCAAATTGGAAAAAGAAATTTTTGCGAAAAGAATGTTGGTAACTCACCGTTATTTGAATATTCCGGTAAAGATGGGAGCGGTTATAGAACAGATGGATATATGGATTGGTGATAAAATGGTACGTAATATGGAAGTGGAGCTTGGCGGCGATGAACCTGATTATTGGGTTACATTGGAGGTCAAGGATTGGATTGGGCAAGAATTACGGATAGAGGCGAGTAAGAGTCCTAATGTAGAGCAAGCTTTGAATCAATGCTTTTGTTCTGAAACTCCTAAGGAAGAGAACTTGTTTTATAAAGAACCGTTACGTCCTAAAGTACATTTTACTTCTCGCCGGGGATGGCTGAATGATCCGAATGGTCTGGTTTGGCATGAAGGGGAGTGGCATCTGTTTTATCAGCATAATCCCTATGGCTGTATTTGGGGTAATATGACATGGGGGCATGCTGTGAGCCGGGATTTGGCACATTGGACTGAGTTGGGGGATGTATTACATCCGGACTCGTTGGGACCTATTTTTTCCGGTTCGGTAGTTGTTGATAAAAAGAATACGCTGGGGTGTCAACAAAATGGAGATACAGTATTGGTTGCTGTTTATACTTCGGCAGGTGGATTCGGGTATCACACCCGGCATTTGCAACATTCACAAAGTATAGGATATAGTTTGGATAAGGGGCGTAATTGGGTTACTTTTTCCGGTAATCCGGTACTTCCCACGTTGGTCAGGTACAATCGTGATCCTAAGGTGACGTGGCATACGCCGACTGGCAGATGGATTATGGTATTGTACTTGGATAAGCAGGAGTATGCTATCTTTTCATCTCCCAATTTGATGGATTGGACTGAAACGGACCGTTTTAAATTAGAGGGGGCGGATGAGTGTCCCGACTTTTTTGAAATGTCCGTAACCAATGAACCTACTGTCCGGAAATGGGTCTTTACCGGGGCGAACAGTACCTATTTGGTTGGGAGTTTTGATGGATATCGTTTTCGGCCTGAGACGAAACCTGTAAAAATGGATAGTGGTACAAACTATTATGCGGTTCAAACATATAGTAATGCACCAGATGACCGAAGAATACAAATAGCATGGATGAACGGAAGTAATTTCCCGGATATGCCTTTCAATCAACAAATGTCCTTTCCGCGTGAATTAACATTACATCGGGTTGATAAAGGATATGTCTTAAAAAGTATGCCGGTAAATGAACTCGCTTTATTATATGGGAGAAAGTACATCTGGAAGAGTCTGGTAGTTGAAGAAAAGAATTGTTTCACGACAAAGTTGAATACTCCTGCCTTCTATCTGAAAACGGGTTTTGCTGTAGATAGTGTTGATGCGCAGATATTGGCTTTTGATATTAATGGTTTGAATTTGATTTACGATTCTGTCAAACAGATACTCACTGTTAAGAAAGAGAATGGGGAAACCTTGAAGCAGATGGTGCTAAAGCCCAATGAAGGAAGAATTGAATTGGATATATTGTCGGATATTGCTTCTGTAGAAATCTTCGTCAATCAAGGAGCACTGTCTGCTGCTTTCTATCATCTGATTGAAAAAAACACTCCTTCTGTCACCATATCAGTTGAAGGCGGACAAACAAAGTTGAAACAGTTGACAATTCATGAATTGAATTCTATGTATGTTCCCCAGTGACATACAGATACCTTTTTAAGGATGGAATGTAACATTTGTAGTATGCTTTGAAACAAAAAAGATAGTCTCCTGCTGCTTGGTGGCGTATCTTTGCATGCTAGAAAAACATAATTAATTTAATACCAACAGAAACATGATTCATTTAAAAGACTTTTGGCGGACAATCAGAAGGACGCTTACCGTATTTATATTAGGAACTACCGTGGCTGTCTTCACATGCCAGGCCATAAATCCTCCTTTCGTGATTAAACATCTGGGTGACGGACAGAGTATCGTCCAAATTGACGAGCAGAAGAAGTTTTTGCTGCTGCCGGTGGAAGAGGCTTCTCCGGAGGCAAAATTGTATATGATAGCGGACAATGATGTTGTACGCAGTATGAACGTGCGATTGGCAGTCAATAAGGTTGACTATTTTGTTCCGGTCGATTTGACCGGCTTCGATAATAAACATCTCTCTTTCAACTTCCAGCTTATTCCGGATTCGGCCTTATGCTGGGAAGAAATGAAACTGTCGGATGAATTCGATGTTTCGAACCGGGAGAAGTACCGTCCGGTGTATCATTTCAGCCCGGCTTACGGTTGGATGAATGATCCTAACGGAATGTTCTACAAAGACGGGGTCTACCATTTGTTCTACCAGCATAATCCCTACGGCTCCATGTGGGGGAACATGCATTGGGGACATGCCACCAGTACGGACCTCGTCACTTGGGAACATCACGGAGATGCTATTTCGCCCGATGCGCTGGGAACAATTTTCAGTGGCTCTTGTGTTGTCGACAAGGATAATACGGCCGGGTTCGGTGCCGGTGCCGTCATTGCTTTCTATACATCGGCAAGCGACCGCCAAGTGCAGAGCATGGCCTATAGCCTTGACAACGGAAAGACCTTCAAGAAGTATGCGCGAAATCCCATCCTGACTTCCACGCAGCGCGACTTCCGTGACCCTAAAGTCATCTGGCACGAAGATACCAAGAAATGGATCATGGTTCTTGCCGTAGGGCAGGAAATGGAGATATACTCTTCTGCCGACCTGAAGAGCTGGACGCTGGAGAGCAAATTCGGTGAAGGACAAGGTGCTCACGGCGGAGTCTGGGAGTGTCCCGACCTGCTTGAACTGCCGGTTGAAGGTACGGAACTGAAGAAGTGGGTACTCGTCTGTAACCTCAATCCGGGTGGACCGTTCGGTGGCTCTGCCACACAATATTTCGTGGGGACATTTGACGGAAAGAGATTCGTGAACGAGTCTCCCGCAGTGACGAAATGGATGGACTGGGGAAAAGACCATTATGCAACTGTCACTTGGAGCAATGCTCCTGCAGGACGTGCCATCGCATTGGCATGGATGAGCAACTGGCAATATGCCAACGATGTGCCCACCCGTCAATACCGCAGTGCCAACTCCGTGCCGCGCGACCTTTCGCTCTATACCTCGGAGGGTGAAACCTATGTAAAGGTAACCCCGTCTCCCGAATTGCTGAAACTGAGGGATAAAGGCAGCAAGAAGCGTGCTTTCAAGGTAGACCGCACGTATAATCTGGACAAACTGCTGAATGACAATTCCGGAACGTATGAAATCGAAATGACCATAAAGAACAAGGATGCGGATGTGATAGGATTCCAGCTCTTTAACTCGAAAGGCGAGGAGGTGGAGATGTACTATAACCTGGCGGAAAAGACGTTCACCATGGACCGTATCAAGGGTGGTGAGGTGTCGTTCAGCAAGGACTTCCCTGCAGTGACCGTGGCTCCTGTCGAGGGTGGCAATGAAATGAAACTCCGCTTGTTCGTAGACAAGTCGAGCATTGAAGCGTTTGGCAACGACGGACGTTTTGCCATGACAAATCTTGTATTCCCGTCGGAACCTTACAACCGCATCAGTTTCTATGCTAAAGGTGGAAGCTGCAATGTCACCTCGTTTACTGTGTACAAACTCGGATTAAAATAACAGATAATAATCTTCAGCATGGAAAATACTAAGAATTCTTCTTTGGCAAAGCTCTTTCCGGTCATGCTTTGCTTCTTCGCCATGGGCTTTGTGGATTTGGTGGGCATCGCCTCCAACTACGTGAAGGCCGACTTGAACCTGACCGACTCGCAAGCTAACATATTCCCGTCTCTGGTGTTCTTCTGGTTCCTCATCTTCTCCGTACCTACGGGTATGCTGATGAACCGCATCGGACGTAAGAAGACGGTGCTTCTCAGTCTTGTCATCACGTTTGCCTCTTTGCTTCTCCCGGTTTTCGGAGACGGTTACGTGCTGATGCTGCTCTCGTTCTCATTGCTGGGCATCGGTAATGCGCTGATGCAAACGTCGCTCAACCCGTTGCTTTCCAACATCGTAAGCGGCGAGCGGTTGGCAAGTTCGCTCACCTTCGGACAGTTTGTAAAAGCCATTGCTTCGTTTCTGGCTCCATACATCGCCATGTGGGGAGCTACGCAGGCCATTCCGTCTCTGGGCATGGGCTGGAGGGTGCTGTTCCCGGTCTATATGGTCATTGCGGTGATTGCCATTCTCTGGCTGAGCGGTACTTCCATCCGCGAGGAAAAGGAAGAGGGACGCCCTTCCACCTTCGGGGAGTGCCTCGCCCTGCTGGGCAAGCCGTTTATCTTTCTCTGCTTCCTGGGCATCATGTGTCATGTGGGCATTGATGTAGGTACGAATACCACAGCGCCCAAAATCCTGATGGAGCGTCTGGGCATGACGCTGGCCGATGCCGGCTTTGCCACCAGCCTTTACTTCATCTTCCGCACGGCGGGTTGCTTTCTCGGCGCCTTCATTCTTCAGAAGATGGCTCCCCGAACCTTCTTCGGCATCAGCGTGTTATGTATGTTGGCTGCGATGGTAGGGTTGTTCGTTTTCCATGAAAAGACAATGATATACATTTGCATTGCCCTTATCGGTTTCGGCAATTCGAACATCTTTCCGGTTATCTTCTCTCAGGCGTTGCTTGCTATGCCACAAAAGAAGAACGAGGTTTCCGGCTTGATGATCATGGGGCTCTTCGGCGGTACGGTATTTCCGATAGCAATGGGCTTGGCAAGTGATGCTGTAGGACAAAGCGGTGCCGTGGCTGTGATGACGGTAGGGGTAGTGTACTTGTTCTTCTATATGCTGCGTATGAAGCGGTAATCTTTGTTCGCAGGCTGCGGATACATATCCCAAGGCTGCGGATATCTGTCCCAAGGTTGCGGATGTCTATCCCAAGCCTTGGGATAGAGATAATCCTTAGTTCTTAGAGACTTTTTAATAGATAATTGGCAACTTTTCATTCTATAGTTAGGAACTTTTTTATTAGGTTTGCAGCGGGTAGGACATTGAGTTTGCCGTGAATAAAATATATCATTCATTAAACAATATAATATTATGAATAAGATAATAGTAGGTATGGGCGAGGCTCTGTGGGACTGCCTCCCCGAAGGAAAGAAGATAGGCGGTGCTCCGGCAAACTTTGCTTACCATGCATCGCAGTTTGGTTTCGACAGCCGTGTGGTCAGTGCCGTAGGTGCCGATGCGGATGGGGACGAGATTCTGGATGTGTTCGCCCGGAAGGGGCTGCGCACGCAGATTGAGCGCGTGCCTTACCCCACGGGAACGGTGCAGGTGACGCTCGATGCCGTGGGCGTGCCGTGCTATGAGATAAAAGAAGGCGTGGCCTGGGACAACATTCCCTTTACCGACGAACTGAAGCGTCTGGCACTGAACACGCGTGCCGTATGTTTCGGCTCTTTGGCGCAACGCAGTGAAACAAGCCGCATCACCATCAACCGCTTTCTCGACACGATGCCCGATGCGGAGGGACAACTGAAGATATTCGACATCAATCTCCGCCAAGGGTTCTATACCAAAGAGATACTCTGCGAATCCATGCGCCGCTGCAACATCCTCAAGATAAACGATGAGGAGCTGGTGACCATCAGCCGTATTTTCGGCTACCCGGGCATCGACTTGCAGGACAAATGCTGGATTCTGCTGGCCAAGTATAACCTGAAGATGCTTATCTTGACTTGTGGAACGAACGGCAGCTATGTGTTCACTCCGGGAGTGGTTTCCTTCCAGGAGACGCCCAAGGTACCGGTGGCGGACACCGTTGGA
>OMGH01001991.1_pt1 | contig 10824 bp, 9 predicted proteins | sample 1645841 | NCBI WGS metagenome assembly OMGH01 (sample SAMN00849584, study PRJEB25192) | human gut metagenome
ACAGACGGGCTGGGGCTGGAATCTCAGGAGTATCCGGATCACTGCATTTGTCTGCGACATGGCGGAAAAGCCGCCGAAAGAGAATATGGCAGCAGCTGCGATAGCGGAATATGGATATGTAAGAGAATCGCTGACAGTACGGATCCCCGTTGTGATCTCCATTGCGCCAGAGAAAAACAGACGGGCTGGGGCTGGAATCTCAGGAGTATTCCGGATCACAAGGATCAAAATGGAATAAAAGATCAGGTAGCCGCCGATCTTTACAAGAATCTCTGCGGAATTCAGGATCGCGGCATCCAGGGAAAGTGCAGAACTGGACGATTTATCTGATCGTGTGTGCTTTGAAGAAAACGCATTGGCGGAATTCGGAGTTGGATGTTGTTGGGAAATACCGGAATTTTCCGGGATGGATTCAGGACTAAAAGGAGCGTGATAAATGAAGTGTGCCGGGATAGCGAGCAGCAGGAGCGGCATGTAAATGGCAAAGACAAAGCACAAAAGCGGTAACTGAGCGGCAAACATGGGATAAACGAAACCTGCGAGAAACATGGGACTCGGGTGATTACAGAGGGCGAAGAGAAACTTTGCCTCGCTGGAGCTGAGCCGCCTTTCCGCGAGAAAGTCTGCGCACGTTTTTGCGCCCATAGGGCAGCCGCAGAGGAGCCCTGTGAGGAGAACATACCATCCGTCTGCTGACAGCCCGCAGAAACGGAAAACCACCGTAAACGGCTGCATAAGCCAGGAGATCCCGCCGGAGGCAGAGAGAATGGAGGACAGAACCATAAATGGAAACAGCGCCGGTACCACTGCAGAATACCACAAAAGAAGTCCTGCTGCTGCACCTTTTGTCACAAGGCCCGCGTGAAAGATCATAAAAAGCAGGGAGAAAAGAGCCAGGATTGATGTCTTTATCATAAATACTCCTAATGAGGATATTTAGATCAGGTTTACCGGGTGCCCCAGATAGTTACAGTTCAGCCATTACATCTTCTTGTTTTCATATTCATGAAAACAAGAAGCTTGGTGGTTCCACCATATGCTGATTTGGATGAAAAAGTGCTTATGCAAGCAAGCTTGCAACACACTTTCTCATTCAAACCAGCGCATGGCTGAACTGTAACACCAGATAAACTCTTTCTATTATTTTCATTGTACTTTCACCGGAATTTTGATATGATAAAGATAGTGTGCTTTTTTATTTAAAAGTCCATATTTTCCGGGAATTCTGCATTTCCCAATAGAATGAATACGGACTGGACCAGAAAAGCACGGGATTCGGAAGGAGAGAAATACTTGGAAAAAGCAATCCGGTTGGATAAATATCTGGCTGATATGGGAAAAGGGACGAGGACGGAGCTCAAGGAGATGATTCGGAGAGGACGGATCACGGTGAACGGTGTGATCGTAAAAAAGCCTGAGACGAAGATAAAGAAAGGCGAAGACACGATCTGTCTTGACAATGCGCCGGTAGAATACGTGGAACTGGAATATTACCTTTTAAATAAACCTCAGGGCGTGATCTCCGCGACGGAGGACCGCCGCAGAAAGACCGTGGTGGATCTTATCGATGAAAAAAGCCGAAAAGACCTGTTCCCGGTGGGACGCCTGGATATCGATACAGAAGGTCTGCTTCTCATCACAAACGATGGGGCGCTGGCCCACCGTCTTCTCTCACCGGGACATCACGTGGATAAGGTGTATGAGGCGAGATGCGAGGGCTTTGTCCCAGATGAGGCGGTAGATAAGTTCCGGGAAGGAATGACGCTTGCGGACGGACTTTCCTGTATGCCTGCGGAGCTGGAGATCTTAGAGAGAAGAGCGGAGGACCGGAAGACGGGGACAGCGGCGGAGAGTCTCGTGCGGCTCACGCTTCACGAGGGGAAATTCCATCAGGTTAAGCGCATGATGGAGGAGACCGGCTGTCCGGTGCTTCACTTAAAACGCTTGTCTATGGGGCCGCTGAAGCTCGATGATGCTTTAAAGACCGGGGAATACCGGAAACTGACGGATAAAGAACGGGAGTTGTTGGAAAACTTATGATAAAGAATTTTTTGGAAAATAAAAAGGCGATGCTTTTTGATCTGGATGGGACTCTGGTGGATTCCATGTGGATGTGGGAGGCGATCGATATCGAATTTTTGGGAGCTTACGGCTATGAATGCCCGGACGATATCCAGAGAGCGATCGAGGGAATGAGCTTTTCGGAGACGGCGGTATATTTTAAGGAGCGGTTTGATCTCCCGTTAAGTCTTGACGAGATCAAGGCAGTCTGGACCCGGATGTCGATCGACAAGTACCGTCATGAAGTACCCTTGAAGCCGGGTGTGCTGGAATTTTTAAAATACTGTAAGGAGAACGGGATCCGCACAGGAATCGGGACCAGCAACGGAAGCGAGATCGTAGATGCGGTCCTGACATCTTTGAAGGTGAAAGAATACTTTGATGCGGTGGTGACAGCCTGTGAGGTGGCTCACGGAAAGCCGGAGCCGGATATCTACCTCGAAGTCGCAAAACGTCTTGGTGTGCAACCGGAGAACTGCCTCGTGTTTGAGGATATCCCGGCGGGGATCATGGCAGGCAAAGCGGCGGGGATGCCGGTGATCGCCATGGAGGATGATTTTTCGGCAGATCTGATGGATGAGAAGAGAGCGCTTGCGGATGCGGTGATCTCCGATTACAGAGAATTACTATAGTTTTTATAAGATTGGCTCATTTGCCGGTTCAACGATAAAATGAATAAGGACATAACATATGATACATGATTTTCTCCCGGTATGCCGGGCAGATATGGAAAAAAGAGGCTGGGACCAGTGCGATTTCGTCTATGTTTGCGGAGACGCCTATGTGGACCATCCGTCCTTCGGTTCCGCAATCATCAGCCGTGTGCTGGAATCCTACGGATACAAGGTCGGGATCATCGCCCAGCCGGACTGGAAGGACAAAGAGAGCATCCAGGTTCTCGGAAGACCGCGTCTCGGCTTCCTCGTGAGCGCCGGAAATATGGACTCCATGGTAAACCATTATTCCGTCTCAAAGAGACGCCGCGATAAGGATTCCTACACGCCGGGCGGTGTTATGGGAAAGCGGCCGGATTACGCGGCAGTGGTCTACTGCAACCTGATCCGTTCCGTTTATAAGGATATTCCCATCGTGATCGGCGGGATCGAGGCGAGTTTACGGCGCCTGGCCCACTATGATTACTGGTCGAACAAGGTGAAGCACTCGATTCTTGTGGATTCCCAGGCAGACCTGATCTCCTACGGAATGGGCGAGAAGTCTATCGTTGAGATCGCGGACGCGCTGAACTCCGGTCTTGATGTGAAGGATATCACATTTATCGACGGAACTGTCTATAAGACGGACAGTCTGGATTCCGTATACGATGCGGTTACCCTGCCGTCCTATGATGAGATCAAAACAGATAAGAGACGTTATGCGGAAAGCTTCAATATCCAGTATAAAAATACGGATGCCTTCTCGGGAAAACGTCTTGTGGAGCAGTACCGGGACAACCTTTATGTTGTCCAGAACCCACCGGCAAAACCGCTTTCTGTTCAGGAGATGGATGATGTCTACGCACTTCCTTATATGAGGCGGTGGCATCCGTCCTACGATGCGGCAGGCGGGATCCCGGCGTTCTCGGAGGTGAAATTCAGCCTGATCAGCAACCGTGGCTGCTTCGGCGGCTGCAGCTTCTGTGCGCTGACGTTCCATCAGGGGCGTATTATTCAGGTACGAAGCCACGAATCGATCATCGATGAGGCGAAATACCTGACAAAGGAACCTGATTTTAAGGGATACATCCACGATGTGGGCGGCCCGACGGCGAACTTCCGCTTTCCGGCCTGCAAAAAACAGCTGAAATACGGAGCATGTCCTGGAAAACAGTGCCTCTTCCCGAAGCCGTGCGAAAACCTGATCGCGGATCATACGGATTATATCGCCCTCTTAAGAAAACTCCGGGCGCTGCCGAAGGTGAAGAAGGTATTTATCCGTTCCGGCATCCGTTTCGACTATGTGCTTGCGGACAAGAAGAAAGATTTCTTAAAGGAACTCTGCATGTACCATGTCAGCGGACAGCTGAAGGTCGCGCCGGAGCATGTCTCCGACCAGGTCCTCCGCCTTCTCGGAAAGCCGGAAAATGCGGTCTACGAGAAGTTCGCGCAGGAATATAAAAAGATGAATGAGAAGCTGGGATTAAAGCAGTATCTCGTTCCATATCTGATGTCCTCCCACCCGGGATCCACGTTGAAGGAGGCGGTGGAGCTTGCGGAACACTTAAGGGATCTTGGATACATGCCGGAGCAGGTACAGGATTTTTACCCGACACCGTCGACGATCTCTACATGTATGTACTATACAGGGCTGGATCCGCGGACGATGGAACCGGTCTATGTGCCGACGAACCCGCATGAGAAGGCGATGCAGCGTGCCCTGATCCAGTACCGGAATCCGGACAACTATGATCTTGTAAAAGAGGCACTGATCAAGGCCGGAAGAGAGGATCTCATCGGATTTGACCAGAAATGCCTGATCAAGCCAAGGAAGATAACGAAGGACATCGCAGATAGAAAAAAAGTCGGAACGAGGACCGGAAAAAAGCCCGGGAACGGGAAAACGGAAGGAAAAGGCCGCCAGGTCTTATCCGGCAGGGCAAAGGGAATGGCCGGACAGACCGGTGGGAGAAGACCGAAGCCGAAGCAGGGAGGACGAAAGAAATAACGGCGTTATCCTGCGCGGATCTGTAAAAAGATGAGCATTGATACAGCTCGACCATATTTTTAGAAAGGCAGATTTCATGAGTGGAAAAAAGATTGCGATCGTGACCGGCGCGTCGTCGGGAATGGGAAGGGAGATGGTGTATCTCCTTGCGGATCACTTTGCGGCACTGGAGGAGATCTGGGTCATCGCCAGACGAAAGGACCGCTTGGAGGAGCTCGTTGGAAAGGTTCCTGTGTCCTTGCGGATCCTGCCGTTCGATCTTTCAGACGAGGAAGACCTTTGCATGCTTTCCGGACTTTTAAAACAGGAACAGCCGAATGTGAAGATCCTCGTAAACGGCGCGGGATACGGAAAGACAGGTGCTGCGGGAACGATCCCGGGCGCCCTCTCCACCGGAATGGTGCGGTTAAACGATGAGGCGCTGGTGGCGGTGACGGAGATGGTACTTCCGTATATCTCAGGGAACAGCCGGATCATCCAGTTTGCCTCCGCAGCGGCGTTTATGCCGCAGCCGGGATTCGCGGTCTACGCCGCGTCAAAGTCCTTTGTGCTGAGCTACAGCAGGGCTCTGGCTGCCGAGTTAAAAAAGAGGGAGATCTATGTGACAGCGGTTTGTCCGGGACCGGTCGAGACGGAGTTTTTCGGGATCGCTCTCAATGGGGGAAAGCTTGCACCTATCAAGAAACTCACGATGGCAGATCCGAAAAGAGTAGTGAAAAAAGCTCTCCTGGACAGTATGAAGGGCAAACGGATCTCGGTATATGGTCCGTGGATGAAAGCATTCTATGTTCTCTGCCGGATCGTTCCGCATGAGATTCTGATGGGGTTTATCAACTGGTAACTGCCGGACCGCACACCGCATGCGGGCTGGTCTTACGCATCACATACAGCAATAGAAAAAGGGACTGCGGACATCTGAGCAGTTCCCGGAAAAGAGGAAAAAGATTTGAAATTACGACTGGAAAAAGGAACTTACCGTTACCGTACTGCCCATAAGAAACGTCAGCTTTTCTTTGTGGTGTTGTTTATTCTGGCGATCATTGCGCAGCTTATTTTAAGAAACTTTATCACGGCGCAGATCTATAAAAATCTTGTCACGATCAGTGCGATCCTCACGGTTCTGCCGATGGCAAACCTCGCATCCCCTCTGGTGGTTGCGGCGAGGATCCCGGAGGTCCCGGAGAAATTTCACGACGCGTGTGTTCCATACGAGGAGAAATTTCCGATCTTATACGATCTGATCATTACATCGAATGACCTGATCATGCCGGTGGACGCTGCGGTTGTCCATCCGACCGGGGTCTACCTCTATTGTCCGAACAAAAACGTAGACAGGAGGAAGGCGGAAAAATTCTTAAACGAGATGCTGGTGGGCTGGAAGCTGGACGGAAACGCGAAGGTCATGAACGAGGAGAAAAAGTTCCTACGGAGGCTTTCTGAGCTTAAGACCGTCACAGAGGAAGAGGATGACGGAAGCGCTCCACATGTTTTAAAGTTATTAAAGAGTCTGTCCATGTAGGGGAATAAAAGATGAGAGAGATCGTGATTGAAAAGAACGAGGCGGGACAGCGACTGGATAAATTTCTCGCGAAGTACATGAATGAGGCGTCGAAGAGCTTTTTCTATAAGATGATGCGCAAGAAGAACATCACGCTGAACGGGAAAAAGTGTGAGGGAAATGAAAAACTCGCCGAAGGCGATGTCGTGAAGCTGTTTCTTGCGGAGGACACCATCGAAAAATTTTCCAGTGTTCAGGTGCAGGAGGTAAAGAAAGTAGATCTCGATATTCTCTATGAGGATGACGAGATCATTCTGGTCAACAAACCGGCGGGTATGCTGTCGCAGAAGGCTAAGGAGACCGATGAGTCTCTGGTGGAGTATCTGATCGATTATCTTTTGGGGAGCGGCAAGCTCACGGAGCGCGGGCTTCGCGCGTTCCGCCCTTCGGTCTGCAACCGTCTGGACCGGAATACCAGCGGTATCGTGGCAGCAGGAAAATCTTTGGCGGGTCTTCAGATGCTTTCCGGCGTGTTTAAAGACCGCTCGATCCACAAGTATTATCAGTGTCTTGTATCTGGCGAGATCCGGGACGTGAAGACGGTGGACGGCTGGCTTTTAAAGGATGAGAAGAAGAATCAGGTGCGGATCCTCACGGAGGCGGAGGCAAAGCGCTTTGGAGGAAGAGGCGGAGACGAGGAGCCGAAACGGATCCGGACAAAATATGAGCCGATCGCAACGGATGGAAGGTTTACGCTGCTTAAAGTGACACTTCTGACAGGACGTTCCCATCAGATCCGCGCCCATTTAGCGTCTCTTGGGCATCCGATCGTAGGGGATTTCAAGTACGGCGGAGTTTCGAAAGTCAACCCATCAGGGCGGACCGTGAAGTATCAGCTCTTACATTCTTACCGTCTGGAGTTTCCGAAACTTGCGGAACCGTTTGTCTATCTATCCGGGCGGGTGTTTGAGGCGCCGCTGCCGGGATATTTTGGTTCGGTACTGAAAGAGACAGGGATCAGGTCGCCATAAAATCTGGCAGCACCGGACAGACATGTGACAAACAGCTGGTTGACATAAAAAACTTATGTAAATCACTCAAAAATATTTGCATTGATGATAAGGAACAACTATGGGAACATGGAAAACCAGGGGCCTTCGTGGCTCCACGCTGGAAGATCTGCTCAACCGGACCAATGACAGCTACCGGGAAAAGAAGCTGGCTCTGATCCAGAAGATCCCGACCCCGATCACGCCGATCGAGATCGACAAAAAGAGCCGTCATATCACGCTGGCGTACTTCGACATGAAAAGTACGGTCGACTATATCGGTGCGGTTCAGGGGATTCCGGTCTGCTTTGACGCGAAGGAATGCGCGGTGAGTACGTTCCCACTCCAGAATATCCACCCGCACCAGATCGCATTCATGAAGGAATTTGAAGCCCAGGGCGGAATTGCTTTCATTATCCTCTCCTTCACAGCGGAGAACGAGATCTATTATGTCCCTTTTGATGTGGTGAACCGTTTCTGGGTACGGATGGAAGAGGGCGGAAGAAAAAGCTTTACCTATGATGAGGTGGTGCCGGAAGCGTACAGGATCCGGAGCCACCGGGACATGTATGTCCATTACCTGGAAGGGATCCAGCAGGATCTTGACCGGAAGGAAGAAAAAGGAGGAGACGGCGAATGATTGAGATGGTCATATGGCTCGTTGTGATCGCGGCGTTCGTGTTCCGGGCGTTAAAAAAGAACGGGACACTGGACGAACTCTTTGCGGGTGCAAAGAAGCGGAAAGAAAATAAGGCAGAGCGCGTGGTGTACGAACAGCCGGAGGAAGGTTCCGGGAAGAAGGAGAAGAAGAAGAAGGGGCCGGGGATCCGGGTCCCGAAGCACACAGGTCTTGCGGTGACTGCGGTTGTGATCGTCCTCGCGGCGGCAGTGCTTTCCTTCGACAGCTTCTATACTCTTTCCGAGGAGGAGATGGCGGTGGTCACCACGTTCGGAAAACCGGCAGTGGAGGAGGCATCAGGTCTTCACTTTAAAATTCCGGTGATCCAGCGCGTGACTAAGGTTTCCAAAGCCATCACGGGTATGCAGATCGGCTACACGACGGACCCGGCCCGGGCGGACGGCGCCTCCATAGACAATCCGGTATCTATCGAGAACGAGAGCCTGATGATCACAAAGGATTTCAATCTGACAAACGTGGATTTCTATGTGGAATACATGGTCACAGATCCGGTTCAGGCGGTGCGCCACAGAAGTGTGTACGAGTCTATCATCAAGAACCTGGCTCAGAGCTATATCCGCGATACCGTCGGCGTTTATAATGTTGATGATGTGATCACTACCGGAAAGACTCAGATTCAGGAGCGGATCAAAGAGCAGCTCACAAACCGTCTTGTCGAGGAAAATATCGGATATGGAATCTACAACGTGTCGATTCAGGATACGGAAATGCCGAGAGATGATGTGGCGAATGCGTTCAAGGCGGTTGAGGATGCGAAACAGGGCATGGAGACGGCGATCAACTCCGCAAAGAAATATCAGTCTGAGAACATTCCGGAGGCGAAGGCAAAGGCCGATAAGCTTTTGCAGGATGCCGAGGCATACAAGGAACAGCGGATCAACGAGGCAAACGGACAGGTGGCGCGTTTTGAGGACACATACGCGGAGTATGTGAAGTACCCGCTGATCACAAAAAAGCGTATGTTCTATGAGACTATGGAGGAAGTTCTTCCGGATCTCAAGGTCATCATCACCGGCGGAAACGGCACACAGACGCTGCTGCCGTTAGAACCATTTTCAGAGGCAGTTTCCGGCAGCGCAGCACAGACGGGAGGAGGGAACTAAATGAAAAAGACAGGAAAAAGAATCATAGGAATCGTTGTTCTTCTTCTGATCGTTGTTCTGCTTCAGGGAAGTATGGTGAGCACATACAATGACGAGTATAAGCTCATTCTCCAGTTCGGAAAAGTGGTCCGGGTGGTCGAGACGCCGGGTCTCAGCTTTAAGATCCCGTTTCTTCAGACAACACAGTCGATTCCTAATTATGAGATGATCTATGACCTTATTCCGAGTGAGGTTAATACAAGGGATAAAAAGGTGATGGTAACGGATTCCTTTGCATTGTGGAGTGTTACAGATCCGCTGGCATACCTTTCCAGACTCGGAGCGAACAAAGCAAATGCGGAAAGCCGAATTTCCGTCGTTGTATATAATGCTGTAAAAAATGTCATTTCCTCCACGGATCAGGCAGATGTGATCTCCGGCCGTGACGGAAAGCTGGCAGAGATGATCACAGAAAAGATCGGTTCTTCTCTGGACAGCTACGGAATCAAGGTAAAAAAGGTGGAGACGAAGCTTTTAGACCTCCCGGATTCCAACAAGGAGGCTGTTTACCAGCGTATGATCTCCGAACGGCAGAATATCGCTGCCGGATATATCGCAGACGGTGAGTACCAGTCCAATGTCATCAAGAACAGTACGGATAAAGAGGTCTCCATCATCATCTCCGAGGCGCAGGCCCAGGCGGAGAAGATCCGGGCGGAAGGCGAGGCAGAGTATATGAGGATCCTTTCCGGCGCGTACAATGACGAGGGAAAGGCCGATTACTATAATTATATCCGCAGTCTGGACGCGTTAAAGGCGAGTCTCAAGGGAGATAATAAGACGATCATTCTGGATGAAAATTCAGAGCTTGCGAAGATCCTCAGGGGAAACTATTAAGGAACGGCCAGGATAAAACCGCAACAGCGGAAAAATCCTGTGAAGCAGTGATGCTGTGGACCCGGAACGATCCGGACGAAGCAGGCTGCTGCGGGACATAATCGCGGTCAGTAAAAAAGATCGTGGATGTCTGATAAATAATGATACGGTAAAGGAGAAGGGTTATGTCAAAAGTAGTTGATTATTTCCTCAAGTATGTAGCATTCGATACGCAGTCCGCAGAGGATGCGGGAACAGTTCCGAGTACGGAAAAATATGAGGGATTCTTCCATCTGAACAACATCGGCGGAAATGTCGAGAACACGACTCTTCACTATATTGTCCGTGACCATGATATGGCGCGGTTTGAGGAGAGAAAAGCACTCGGAAAGAAGATCGGCGAGTTCCTGAACGCGAAGTACGGTGAGGGAACAGTCGAGGTGGAGATCGCAGATACCTACTACAATATGGCTGAGAAGATCCGTCCGCATATGTACCTGATGGATGTGGCTGCTGAGGCATTTAAGGAGCTTGGCATCGAGACTCCGGTGATCAATCCGGTCCGCGGAGGCACGGATGGATCGAGACTTTCCTACATGGGACTTCCATGTCCGAACCTTTGCACCGGTGGTCATAACTATCATGGAAAATATGAGTTCATCTGCATTCAGTCCATGGAGAAGACAGTGGAGCTGCTTCTTAAGATCGCAGAAAAGTTTACGAAGGTTGAGAAGCAGGCATAAAATCCGGATCAGGATATGGCTGTTTAGAAAATGCGGGAGGCGCTGGATGTCGCTTCCCGCTTTTCTTTTTGGATGTATGAATGCAATTTAGAACATGGCTTTGTGTTGAAGGGGCAGATTATTCATGATATAATACAGAAACTAAGGCGGTAAA
>OMGH01002002.1_pt1 | contig 10792 bp, 9 predicted proteins | sample 1645841 | NCBI WGS metagenome assembly OMGH01 (sample SAMN00849584, study PRJEB25192) | human gut metagenome
TAAAAGTGACCAATGGAAAGAAAGACAAAGTTGACATTTCAACTAACAGGTTTTCTTACGTAGATACAAAAGGAAGGGACCTTTCAAAAGTAACAAAAAAGGTATTTGTAAATAAAAAAGTGAAGGCTCCTGTTAAGAAAAATCAAAAAGTAGGCTATATTGAATATTATCTTAATGACAAATCAATTGGAAAAAGTGACATAGTAAGTGTTACAAATGTGGAAAAAGCAGACTATTTTCATACAATAAAATCTTTTGGCTTGCGATTACTACAATTACAGTATTCTTAAAAACTATTGAAAAAAACAGGTTTTTTTTGTAAAATCATAAATTGTACTAAAAGAAGAGAGAAAATTATGGAATTAGAAGTTAAGTTACAGGTTTTTGAAGGACCTTTAGATTTATTATTACATTTAATTGAAAAGAATAAAGTAGATATATATGACATTCCAATTGTTGAAATTACGGAACAGTATCTTGATTATGTAAGCAAGATGCCTAAAGATGATTTGGATTTGGCAAGTGAGTTCCTTGTAATGGCAGCAACTCTTATTGATATTAAGAGTAAGATGCTTCTTCCTAAAGAAGTTGATGAGAATGGTGAAGAGATTGATCCAAGAGCAGAACTTGTTGAAAAGCTGATTGAGTATAAGGTATACAAGTATGCGGCTGTGGAACTGCGCGACATGCAGGTTTATGCAGGAAAGTCATTATATAAAGAACCTACAATTCCTGACGAGGTGGCAAAATATGCACCTCCGGTAGATTTAGATAATCTTCTTAAGGATGTGGACCTTGAAAAATTAAATGAGATTTTTAAGATGGTGTTAAAAAGACAGATGGATAAAATTGATCCGGTTAGAAGCACCTTTGGAAAAATCGAAAAGGAAGAAGTAAGTCTTCCTGAAAAAATAGATTATGTGGCAAACAAGGTTAAGAAAAAGAAGAGATGCAGCTTTAAGCAGTTGCTTGAAGAACAAAGTTCAAAGATGGAAGTTATTGTTTCATTTTTGGCGGTGCTTGAATTAATTAAAATAGGTCAGATTGAGGTTCATCAGGAAAGAACATTTGACGATATTTATATTGATTCAATAGAATAATATACTAGGCAGGTTTAATATATGGAAATAAATTACGAAGCACAGATTGAGGCCATTCTTTTTACAATGGGTGAATCTGTTGAAATTACAAAAATAGCTAAGGCTTTAGAATTAAAGCCCGGCGAAGTTAAGAAGATTGTAAAATCAATGCAGGAGAAAATGAACGACAGTTCAAGAGGAACAAAAATCATAGAATTAGACGGTGCGTACCAAATGTGTACTAAGCCTGAAATGTATGAGGCGTTAATCAGAGTTGCAAAGCAGCCTAGAAAGCAGGTTTTAACAGATGTTTTAATGGAAACTTTGTCGATTATTGCATATAAGCAGCCTATAACAAAATCTGAAATTGAAAGAATCAGAGGTGTAAAATCTGATTTTGCTGTAAATAAGCTTGTTGAATACGAATTGGTTCAGGAAGTGGGAAGAATGGATACACCGGGAAGACCCTTATTGTTCGGTACAACAGAGGAATTCTTAAGAAGATTTGGTGTTGAATCAGCCGATAGCCTTCCAATGGTTAATCCTGATGTAATCGAAGAATTTAAGCAGGAAGCTGAGGAAGAAGTAACATTAAAATCTAACGATTAAGATTAGTGTATAATTTGATTTAATAACAAAGGAGTTATTTTAAGACCAATTTGAAAGAATATGGTTTTGAGATAGCTCTTTTTTGCATATATTTTATAGATTACATAAATGGTAATAACATAAATTGAGAATTGGAAGTAAATTAAAAAATTATTTAAAGAATAGTTCTTTAAATGATTCAGGAAAAATATTTATATGCGTTTGTTTAATAATATGCATTACAATAAATTTTTTAAAGGTCAATAGTTTTGGAAAAGATTTAGACCTTAAATCAAAATCAGCAGTTTTGATAGATGGAAATACAGGAAGAATTCTTTATGGAAAAAATGAAAATGAAAAAATGCCAATGGCAAGCACAACTAAGATTATGACTTGTATAGTGGCACTTGAAAGTGGAAAGATGAATCAGATTATTAAAGTTTCTTCTAAGGCTGCATCAATGCCAAAGGTAAAAATGTATGCAAAGAAGGGGGAACAGTACTATCTAAAGGATTTGCTATATGCAATGATGCTTGAAAGTTTTAATGATGCAGCAATGATTGTGGCAGAAGGGATTGGTGGCAGTCAGGAAGAATTTGCAAAAATGATGAATAAAAAAGCAAAAGAAATAGGGGCAAAGAATACTAATTTCGTCACTCCTAACGGACTTGACGCTGACAATCATTATTCCACGGCATATGATATGGCATTAATTGGTGCATATGCCACAAAGAATAAACAATTCAATGAAATTACTAATACTAAATCTTATTCTTTTACTGATGTTTCCGCAAAGAGAAGTATTACAGTAAATAATAAAGATATGTTTTTGGCTATGGATAATGAGGCCATAGGAATAAAAACAGGTTTTACGGGAAAGGCAGGATATTGCTTTGTTGGAGCTGTAAAAAGTAATGGCAGACATTTTGTAAGCTGTGTTCTTGCCTGTGGCTGGCCTCCTAATAAAAGCTACAAGTGGAAAGATACAACAACATTAATGAATTATGGGAAGAGGGAATATAACCGGAAAAAAATAATAGCTTCCGGAACAAAGTTTCAAATAGAAATTCCTAATGGAACAAAAAAGAAAATCAATGTAGGAGTAAGTGAAGGTTATACGACACTTATTTCAGAAGATGACAATGTTAAATCGGAAACAAATTTTAATTATAAACTACCAATAAAAAAATGGGATGTTGTTGGAAATATTATAATAACCATTAATGGAAAAAAGACGAAAAAGATTATGCTGTACGCTTTTGAAAATGTGGAAAAATATGATTATAGATTTGTACTTAAAAAAATAATGAAAAAATTTTTCCTGTTTTACTTATGAATTTATATGTGGTATATTTATACCAAAAATGTATTTAGGTTTTTGAGTGTAAAAAACTCAAGCAAACTTGAAATGGAGGAACTATGAAATTTACAAAGATGGAAGGCTGTGGCAATGACTATGTATATGTTAATGGCTTTGACACAAAAATAGAAGATCCAAATAAATTATCAGAAATAGTAAGCAACAGACATTTTGGAATCGGTTCAGATGGACTTATCGTTATTAATCCGTCAGATGTTGCAGATTTTAAAATGAGTATGTATAATGCAGATGGTTCAGAAGGCAAGATGTGTGGTAATGGCATACGTTGTGTTGCAAAATATGTATATGACAATAAGATGACTGACAAAACTACAATTACAGTAGAAACTTTATCAGGAATTAAAACATTAGTTTTAAATGTTGAAGATGACAAGGTTAAAACTGTTAGGGTTAATATGGGAAGTCCAATTTTGGAATCTGCTAAAGTACCTGTAGTTTCAGAAAAGGATAAGGTTATAGATGAACCTGTTATGGTTAACAATAAAGAATACAGAATTACATGCGTTTCGATGGGAAATCCTCATGCAATTACTTTTGTCGATGATATAGATTCTTTAGATATTGAACATATTGGACCAATGTTTGAAAAGAAAGAAATCTTCCCTGAGCAGGTTAATACTGAATTTATTCAGGTTGTAAGCAGAGACGTTATAAAAATGCGTGTCTGGGAAAGAGGTTCAGGAGAAACATTAGCTTGCGGTACAGGTGCATGTGCCAGCGTTGTGGCATGTGTTTTAAATGGCTTAACAGAAGACAAGGTTACTGTTAAACTTTTAGGCGGTGACTTATTTATTGAGTATAACAGGGATGAAGATGCTGTTTATATGACAGGTCCTGCAAGAATAACTTTTACAGGGGAGTTTAATTACTAATTTTGAAGTTACTTTAAAATTATGATACAAAGGTTTGGTGAAAAAAATGAAATTAAAAGAGTTATTAACTAAATTAGAATATAAGGTTGTTAAGGGCAGCGATACTATTGAAGTATCACATTTACAGAATGACTCAAGAAAAGTAAGTGATGGAGATGCTTTTGTTTGTATTAAAGGTGCAGGTTTTGACGGTCACGAATTTATAAGAGATGTTGTTTCTAAGGGAGCAGTAGCAGTTGTTGTTATGGATGATGTGGAAGTTGATGAAGATGTAACAGTTGTTAAAGTAGACGATACACGATTAGCTTTAGCATGTATGTCTGCAGACTATTTTGGAAATCCTGCTGAAAAACTTATTACTGTTGGTATTACAGGAACTAAGGGAAAAACAACAACTACATATATGGTTCGTTCAGTACTTGAAAGCGTTGGCATTAAGACAGGACTTATTGGAACAATTGAAACAATAATAGGCGATGAAGTCACTCCTGCAAAGAATACAACACCTGAATCATATGTTGTTCAGGAAACTTTTGCAAAAATGGTTGAACAAGGATGCAAGTGTGTAGTTATGGAAGTTTCATCTCAGGGACTTATGCTTCACAGAGTTTCAGGCTTTACATTTGATTATGGTATTTTTACAAATATTGAGCCTGATCATATCGGACCTAATGAGCATAAAGATTTTGACGATTACCTTCATTGCAAGAGCATGCTTTTAAAGCAATGTAAACATGGGATTGTAAATATGGATGCTGATTTTATAGACAGAGTTTTGGAAGGTCATACCTGCGACATTGAAACATATGGTGTAAACGGTGATTATGATTTTAAGGCACAGAATATTAAATTATTTACAAAGCCGGGATGCTTATGCGTATCTTATGATTTAAAGGGTAAGATGGACTTTCCTGTTGAAATTCATGTTCCGGGAATGTTTAGTGTATACAATTCATTGTGTGCCATTGCTATTTGCAGTCATTTTACAGAAGATGTTGAAAAGATACAGACAGCCCTTGAAAATGTAAAAGTTAAGGGCAGAGTGGAAATCGTTCCTGTATCAAAGCGATTCACTCTTATGATTGACTATGCTCATAATGCAATGAGCCTTGAGAGCCTTCTTACAAGTCTTAAACAGTACAATCCAAAGAGACTTGTAACAGTCTTTGGCTGTGGTGGAAACCGCTCAAAAGAAAGAAGATTTGAAATGGGGGAAGTTTCATCAAGATTATCAGACTTTACAATAGTTACTTCTGATAATCCAAGATTTGAGGAACCTATGGATATTATTAATGATATATTAGTAGGGGTTAAAAAAGCTGACGGTGAATATGTTACTGTTCCTGACAGAAAGGATGCCATCAGATATGCAATTCTTAATGCAAAAGATGGAGACGTAATTATTCTTGCCGGAAAGGGTCATGAAGATTATCAGGAAATTAAAGGCGTAAAACATCCGATGGATGAAAGAGTTTTAATTAAAGAAATTATTGAAGAAGATCAGGTTAAGGCTATTTTATAAGCTTTGACATTTAATATAGTATATTAACTAATGAAAGAGAGAAAAGAGTTATGTGTGGAATTTGTGGATTTATAGGTGAAGTTGATGACAGCAAAAAAGTCCTAAAACAGATGATGGATAAAATTGCTCACAGAGGACCGGATGATGAAGGTATGTATGTGGACAAGCATGCTGCAATCGGACATAGAAGACTTAGTATTATTGATTTAAGTCACGGTGCCCAGCCAATGTACAATGAAACAGGAGATGTGGCAATTGTATTTAACGGTGAGATTTATAATCATTTGGAAATAAGAAAGGAACTTATAGCAAAAGGTCACAAGTTTGCCAATGATTCAGATACAGAATGTCTTATTCACGGATATGAAGAATATGGAACAGATTTGTTATCTAAGTTAAGAGGTATGTTCGCGTTTGTAATATGGGATACAAGAACTAATACAATGTTTGGTGCAAGAGACCATTTTGGAATTAAGCCTTTTTATTACTCATTATTTAATAAGACTTTAATTTTTGCATCAGAAACAAAGTCTATTTTGGAATTTCCGGGATTTAAGAAAGAATTAAATGAAGAAGCTTTAGAACAGTATTTAAGCTTCCAGTATTCAGTATTACCTGAAACATTCTTTAAGGGGATATTCAGACTTCCTGCAGGACATTATATGATTTTCAAAGACGGGAAATTAGATGTTCAGAGATATTTTGATCCAATGATGGAACCTGCTATGGACGGCGACCTTGAGAAAACAGTAAGCGAGATTGAAGAAGTTGTACATGATACAGTTGATGCTCATATGATAGCTGATGTTGAAGTTGGTTCATTGCTTTCAAGTGGTGTTGACTCAAGTTATGTTGTTTCAGAATTTCCGGGTAATAAAACATTTACAGTAGGATTCTTAGATAAACAGAGTAAATATAATGAAATCAGATATGCTGAAGGTCTTGTAAGAGAATTAGGCAAGAATAATTATAACAAGAACATTGACAGTGAAGAATATTTTAAGTCTATTCCAACTGTTATGTATTATATGGATGAGCCATTGGCTGATCCATCATGTATTGCACTTTATTTTGTTGACAAACTGGCAGCGGAGCAGATTAAGGTTGTTTTGTCAGGTGAAGGTGCCGATGAATTTTTCGGTGGATATAATATTTACCATGAACCTATTTCTCTTAAAGGATATCAGAAGATTCCTAAGTGTGTAAGAAAGGGACTGGCAGCAGTTGCAAAGAAGATGCCTGATATTAAGGGAAGAGATTTTATAATCAGAGGAAGCAAAACAGTAGAAGAAAGATTTATTGGAAATGCTAATATGTTCTCAGTAGAAGATAGAGAAAAGCTATTAAAAACTAAACTTACGCATAAGACACCACAGGATATTGTGGCTGATGCTTATAAGAAAGTTTCGCATTTAAATGATATTGCAAAAATGCAGTACATCGATACTAACTTCTGGCTTCAGGGAGATATTTTATTAAAGGCTGATAAGATGAGTATGGCTCATTGCCTTGAATCAAGAGTTCCATTCCTTGACGTTAAGGTATTTGATTACGCAAAGAAGCTTCCAATTGACTTTAGATGCAATGATGAAGCAACAAAGAGAGCTTTCCGTATTGCGGCAAAGAGACATATTCCGGAAGCTACAGCTAACAAGAAGAAACTTGGTTTCCCTGTTCCTATCCGTGTTTGGTTAAAGGAAGATAATTATTACAATAAGGTTATGGAAACGTTAACAGGAGAAGCTGCACAGAAGTTCTTTAACACAGATATTTTAGTGAAATTAATGGAAGATCACAGAGCAGGAAAGGCTGATAACAGCAGAAGAATCTGGACTGTTTATGTATTCCTTGTATGGTATAAGGTTTATTTTGAAGATGAAGACTTTAGACCAATCAATCAGGATTGGATTGATAATAGAGTTAGAACTGCATAGTATATTCTATGGTGGCTTGAAACAATATTACAAAGTGAAAAAGTTTGTATAAAAAAACTAAAAAAATTAATTTTTTTATTGCCTCGAAATATTGCTTTTCGGGGCAATATGTAAATATCAGGTAAAAAATGAAAAAATAAGTAAAAAAGTATCTTCTTTTACTTGATATTTGACAAGAAAAAGGTTAAACTTTAATAGGCAAAAAATTGGTTGTTTGCTACGCATGATTTATTTCATGTAACAATATATATAATGGAGGACTGACTTATGAGTACATCAGCTAAAGTTACAGCAAGACAGAGAATTGAAAATCTTCTTGATGATAACAGTTTTGTTGAAATCGGTGCTTATGTAAAAGCAAGAAATACTGATTTTAACATTCAGGCCAAGGATACTCCATCTGACGGCGTTATTACCGGATATGGTGTTATCAATGGTGGTTTAGTGTATGTTTACAGCCAGGATGCGTCAGTACTTGGCGGTTCTGTAGGCGAAATGCACGCTAAAAAAATTGCAAGTCTTTACGATATGGCAATGAAAACAGGTTCACCTGTTATCGGTCTTATCGACAGCACAGGACTTAGACTTCAGGAATCTGTAGATGGCTTAAATGCTTTCGGACAGATTTATATGAAGCAGTCACTTGCATCAGGAGTAATCCCAACAATTACAGCTATTTTCGGTAATTGTGGTGGCGGATTAAGTATTGTTGCAGGACTTTCAGATTTTACTTTCATGGAAGTTGAAAATGCACAGTTATTCGTTAACTCACCTAATGCAATTACAGAAAACAGAAAAGAAATCTGTGACAATGCATCAGCTAAGTTCCAGAGCGAAGAAGCAGGAAATGTTGATTTCGTAGGAACAGAAGCTGAAGTAATCGAAGGAATCAGAAACCTAGTTTCTGTATTACCATCAAATAATGAAGATGAAGCTTCAGATTTAGAATGCTATGATGATTTAAACAGAGCAGCAGAAGGAATTGAAAACTGTGGTGAAGATACATTATTGGCATTAGAAAATATTTCTGATGACGGATTTATTATTGAAGCAAAGAGAAATTATGCACCTGAAATGGTTACAGCTTTCATTAAGCTTAATGGAGCTACAGTAGGTGCGGTTGCAAATAGAACAAAGGTTTATGATGATGACATGAATGTTACAGCAGAATTCGATGCTAAGCTTACAGCTAAGGGATGCAACAAAGCTGCTGAATTTGTAAATTTCTGTGATGCATTTAATATTCCTGTTCTTACACTTACAAACGTAAACGGATTTGCAGCAACAATGTGTCAGGAAAAAAATGGCGCTAAGGCTTCATCAAAACTTGTTTATGCATTTGCTAATGCAACAGTACCAAAGGTTAACTTAATCATTGGTGATGCTATAGGAAGTGCTTATGTAACAATGAACAGCAAAGCTACAGGAGCTGACATCGTTTATGCATGGCCAACAGCTAAGGTTGGTATGATGGAAGCAAAGAGTGCTGTTGAAATTATGTATGCAGATGAAATTGCAAGTGGAGACGCAAATCAGGTTATTAATGAAAAGGTTGCTGAATATCAGAACTTACAGGGTAGTGTAATGGCTGCTGCTGCAAGAGGATATGTTGACAGCATTGTTGAACCGGTTGACACAAGAAAGTATTTAATCGGTGCATTTGAAATGTTATATACAAAGTTTGAAGAAAGACCTGGTAAAAAACACGGAACAGTGTAAGTGAGGTGCAAATATGAAATTAACAAAAAAATTACGTTTTTTATTTAGCCTGACTGCTTTACTTGTTTGCATGTGTATGAGTACAGTGGCAGTAAATGCTGACACATTAAGTGATTATGCAGCTGAAACTACAACATCAGCAGATTCACTTGAAACATATGCAGGCGGAAAGATTTCTTTGGCAGATGCAAAGACACTTGTTCAGAACTATGTATCATTAGTTCAGCAGTTATCAACAATGACTGAAAGTGAAAGAGAATATGTTGAAGAAAACTATTCAAGCCAGCCACAGACAGTTGCAATTATTCAAGCATATAACAAAAGTGTTGATACAGAAAAATATGGAGCTTTCGTTTCATCAAAGGACGATGTAAAAGTTGTTGAAAATAAAGATGAAGACGGTACAGATGCAGTAGATGTTACAGTAACATTGGCATTTGAAAAGAAAGATTATATTTTAACATTACATGTTGATTGCTTTGATACAATTGGAGCATCAGTAGATACAGTTACAATTAAGGCTAAAGGTGAAGGTGAGGAGTCATTAGGCGAAAAGATGGCTAATGCTGCCGGAAATACTTTAATGGGTATGGGAACAGTATTCTTGGTTCTTATATTTATCTCATTACTTATTTCATGCTTTAAGTTTATCCCACAGATTATGGATAAATTTACAAAAAAGCCTTCAGTAGAAGAAAAGCCTGAAGTAGTTGAAGAAACAAGCGAAACAGTTACAGCTAATGAAGAAGATGATTCAGAATTAATAGCAGTAATCGCAGCAGCCATAGCTGCAAGCGAACAGACATCAACTGATAGCTTTGTAGTTAGATCTATCAGAAGACGTTAGTACACTTATGTATATTTAGGAGGAATTAATAATGAAAAGTTATACAATTACAGTAAACGGAAATGTATATGATGTTACTGTTGAAGAAACAGGAAGCACAGCAAGCGCACCTGTAAGACCTGCTGCAAAGGCAGCTCCTGCAGCTAAGGCTGCTCCAGCTTCTGCACCTGCTGCATCAGGAGCAGAAGGAAGCATTAAGGTTACAGCTCCAATGCCGGGTAAAGTTTTATCAATTAGTGCTAACCCTGGACAGGCAGTAAAGAAGGGCGAAACAATTTTAGTATTTGAAGCAATGAAAATGGAAAATTCAGTAGTTGCTCCTGAAGATGGAACAGTTGCAAACATTGCAGTTGCAATTGGTGATTCTTTTGAAGCAGGCGCTACATTAGCCTCATTGAACTAATCAATATTTTTATTGAACTTAGGAGGTAACTTATGAACTTTTTAGATACACTGGAAAACTTGGTTAATCAGACAGCATTTATGAGCCTTACAGTAGGCAACTATATAATGATTGTCGTTGCTTGTGTTTTCCTATATTTAGCAATAAAGAAAGGATATGAACCTTTACTTTTGGTTCCTATCGCTTTTGGTATGCTTTTAGTAAATATGTATCCTGACATCATGAAAGCTCCTGCTGACGGCGAAGCAGGTGGGTTACTTCATTACTTCTATTTATTAGATGAATGGAGTATTTTACCATCTCTTATTTTCATGGGTGTAGGTGCAATGACAGACTTTGGACCACTTATTGCAAATCCAAAGAGCTTCCTTCTTGGAGCAGCAGCTCAGTTCGGTATTTACTCAGCATACTTCCTGGCTATATTTATGGGATTCAACGGTATGGCAG
>OMGH01002009.1_pt1 | contig 10739 bp, 9 predicted proteins | sample 1645841 | NCBI WGS metagenome assembly OMGH01 (sample SAMN00849584, study PRJEB25192) | human gut metagenome
TTTGTATTATTTCTTTGCAAGATCTTTAATAACTTCTCCAGCCCCTTGCGCCGCAGCGTGAAGACTGCTCAGGCCTGCAATCGCGCCCACGGGCTGCCTATCCACATACTGAACAGCCTGATCGAGATCAACGGCGGGGCGTTTGAGGGTCTGCCCTTTGCGGACTTTCCCAAATGCTACCCCAGGGAGAGTGCCTTGTGGAATGACGAGCCCCATGCCTTTGCCATAGAAAAAGGGGAGTCTATGCAGCAGGTGTTTGACCGTATGCGAGACGCGGTGCTGCTGCTCACCGCCCGCCATCCGGGCAAGACCGTATTGCTGGCCTCCCACGGCTGTGCCATTCGCAATCTGCTGTGCTGGGCACACGGTTGGCCCATTGAGCGGCTGAACGATGTGAACTGGGGTGAAAACACCTGTGTGTCCGTTTTAGATGTAGATGAAAGCGGCACACCCCGCTTGCTGCTGGAGAATGACGCTTCTCATTTACCGGCGGACTGCGCCACCTTGGGCAAGCAGGACTGGTGGCGTCCGGAGTACCGGCACGACCCTTATGGAAGATAATAAACACAAACGGAGCGAAAGCGATCAACAAGGTATGGATCCTTTCGCTCTTTTTTACAGGAAGGAGAACCGCTATGCGAATGATGGCTGTGGACTACGGCGATGCGCGCACCGGCGTGGCCTTTTGTGATGTGCGGGAGATGCTGGCCACCGCCTATGACACGGTGGAGGAGCGCTACGCGCCGAAGCTGGCCGAGAAACTGGCGGCTCTTGCCAAGGCAGAGAAAGCAGAGCAGTTCGTTGTGGGGCTGCCCCGGAATATGGACGGCAGCTATGGCTATCGGTGTGACGCCTGCCGCCGTTTGGGCGATTTGCTATCGGAACTTACCGGACTTCCGGTGGTGTACCAGGACGAGCGCCTGACTACGGTGCTGGCCTATGACCTGCTGTCTGCGGGCAATGTGCATGGCAAAAAAAGCAAGAAGCAGGTGGACGCTGTGTCTGCCAGCGTGATCTTGCAGTCTTATTTGGACAGTCACCGCTAAACCGCGCTTAGCGGATAGAGAGCACCGGTGCAACGTATAGATGTATTGGTGGTGCTTTTGGAATGGACGGTGGGTCGCACACGGTTGCGACTGGATTATTCGTTTTTTTGGATATTGACTTTTGCCGCATGGGCACAGAACGAATTGCTGTGGCAGGTGCTGCTGTTCTCCGTGCTCCACGAGTGCGGGCACTTGACGGTGCTTTGCGCCCTGGGATTGCAGCCCAGGCAGCTGCGTTTGTCCTTTTACGGTATGGCGCTGCGGTATGACCGGGTGCCGGATCGGCGGCGAGAGACGGCGGTGCTTTTTGGCGGCCCGGCGGTGAATCTGATTTTGTGGGTGCTGCTGCGGGACCCGGCCAACGGAGCGCTGTTTCTTCTGAATATGCTGCCCATTTTTCCGCTGGACGGGGGACGGCTGGCGGCGCTTTGGCTGCCCCACAGATTGACGGTAGTGCTCAATGCGCTGGCGCTGGCGGTGCTTACCGGGCTGGGCGGTTATGTGCTGTACCGGGGCGGCGGGGTATCGCTCCTGGGAATCAGCCTGTATTTAATGCTATCAAATTTGAGGTCTGTATGAGAAAAGAGATTGAAAAACTGTTGCAATCGGTGCAAAAACCGGCGCGCTATGCCGGTGGCGAACTGAACAGCGTAATGAAAGATAAAAGTAAAGTGGCGCTGCGCTATGCTTTTTGTTTTCCGGATACTTACGAGATCGGTATGAGCCACTTGGGAATGAAAATTCTTTATGGCGTCGCCAACGCGCGGGAGGACACTTGGTGCGAGCGGGTGTTTGCCCCGGCGGACGATATGGAGGCGCTGATGCGCGCCAACGGCGAACCGTTGTTTGCCCTGGAAAGCGGCGACCCGATCAAGGACTTTGATATGATCGGCTTTACCATGCAGTACGAGCTGTCTTATACCAATATTCTGAATATGCTGGATTTGGCGGGGGTGCCCTTGCGTGCCGGGGATCGAAAGTCGCTGACCCCCATTGTGGCCTTTGGCGGCCCCTGCGCCTGCAACCCGGAGCCGGTGGCTGAGTTTGCGGACATTATCTTTCTGGGTGAAGGGGAAGAGACCACCAACACGGTGCTGGATCTGCTGAAAGAATGTAAAGAGAGCGGCAAGAGTAAGCAAGAGTTTTTGGAAGCAGCCATGCACATTCAGGGCATTTATGTGCCGTCTTTTTATGAGGACAGCTACAACCCGGACGGCACCCTGCGCGCCCTGACTCCCACCCACGGGGCACCGGCAACGGTGAAGAAGTCCATTGTGTCCGATATGAACAAGTGCTATTACCCGGACAGCTTTGTGGTGCCGTTTATTGATATTGTCCACGACCGGGCAGTGGAAGAAATTTTTCGGGGCTGTATTCGCGGCTGCCGCTTTTGTCAGGCCGGATTTATCTATCGCCCCATTCGGGAGAAGAGTGTAGAGACCATCAACCGTCAGTCCAAGGCGCTGATTGACTCTACCGGGTATGATGAGCTGTCTTTGTGCTCTCTGTCCACCTCCGACCACAGCTGTGTGAATGAGATGCTCACCTCCCTGATTGACTGGACCGTGCGGGACAAGATCAATTTGTCCCTGCCCAGCCTGCGGGTGGATAACTTTAGCGACGAGCTGGTGGACAAGCTGTCCAAAGTGCGCCGCAGCGGGCTGACCTTTGCCCCGGAGGCAGGCACCCAACGTATGCGGGATGTAATCAACAAGAATGTGACGGAAGAAGAAGTGCTGCGCACCTGTACCAAGGCCTTCGCCGGCGGCTGGACTTCCGTGAAGCTGTACTTTATGATGGGGCTGCCCACGGAAACCATGGAGGATATTGCCGGTATTGCTCAGCTGGCGGGCAAGGTGGTAGACGCCTACTATAACACGCCGGAGCACAAGAAAGGCTGCGCTGTCAGCGTGTCCGTGTCCTGTGCGTCCTTTATTCCCAAGCCCTTTACGCCCTTCCAGTGGGAGCCGGAGGACACCATGACCTCCTTAAGGGCCAAGCAGGCCCACTTGTTGGAGAGTGTGCCCAGCCGCAAAATCCGCGTGTCCTACCATGAAACGCCCACCTCACTTTTAGAGGGCGTGCTGGCGCGGGGAGATCGGCGGCTGTCCAAGGTGCTGCTGCGGGCTTTTGAACTGGGCTGCAAGTTTGATTCTTGGGACGATCACTTTAACTTTGACGCCTGGATGCAGGCTTTTGAAGAATGCGGGCTGGACCCGGACTTCTATACCAAGCGGCGGCGTCCCTTTGAGGAGCTGCTGCCCTGGGATCATTTGGACTACGGCGTGTCTCGCAAGTTTCTGGAACTGGAGAACAAGCGGGCGCATCAAAATGTGACCACGCCCCATTGCCGGATCCGCTGTGCCGGGTGCGGCGCCAACAAACTCAACGGAGGACATTGCGATGCAAGACCAGAAGTGGCACGAGATACGACTGCGGTTCAGTAAAACCGGGCGGGCCAAGTACATTGGTCACCTGGATGTGAATCGGGTCATGTCCAGAGCCTTGCGCCGGGCGGGGATTCCCTTGTGGTTCACCGAAGGGTATAACCCCCACGCTTATATGCGCTTTTCGCTGCCTTTGTCCTTGGGGGTGGAGAGCGCCTGCGAGAGTATGGATATTCGATTGATAGAGCCCATGGAGCCTCTGGAGGTGCAGCGGCGCATGAACGCTGCCCTACCGCCGGATATTCAAATCGAAGATGTGTTTTGCGATTTTCGGGACTGTATGGAGATTGCCTTTTCCGATTATGACTTTACCCTGGCTTTTGACGATAATGCCGCCGGGGCGGAGAAGCTACAGGCCGTATTGGACGCGCCGCAAATTCTGGCGCTGAAGAAGGGCAAGGTGGGTCGCAAGCGGGTGATGAAGGAAGTGGATATCAAGACCTTCATTGACCGGTACAGTGTGGAGCTGACCCCTCAGGGGGTGGTGCTGCACCTGCGTTTGGCAGCCGGGCAGGAGAAAAATCTGAATCCTACGCTGCTGTGCGACACGCTGCTGCGCTTGGTGGAACTGCCATGGGAATGGAAGCGAATTTACCGACTGGACCTGCTGGATAAAGATTATCAGCCCTTTCAGTAAAAAACACTTGCTTTTTTGCACCGAGTGTGCTAATATACTAACGCATTTATTCCGTTGCGCTTCTTGCAACGAGCGAAATGCTCTGCGTTACAGGCATAACGAGGGTGGTCCTCTGGCAGGTCTCTGTTAAGAACACCTCATAAATAAGAAGGAGGTTGTTATTGATGAACGCACTTGATTTGATTGCTCAGGGCAGCATGAAAGAAGAAACACCTAAATTCCAGATCGGTGATACCGTTAAGGTTGCCGTAAAGATCCGCGAGGGTTCTCGTGAGCGTATCCAGATGTTTGAGGGTACTGTGATTGCTATTAAAGGTTCCGGTATCAGCAAGACCTTTACCGTACGTCGCCTTTCTTACGGCGTAGGTATTGAGCGTGTATTCCCGCTGCATTCTCCCAATGTGGAGAGCGTGCAGGTGATCCGCTCCGGTAAGGTTCGTCGTGCAAAGCTGTATTACCTGCGTGACCGTGTGGGTAAGGCTGCTAAGGTGAAGGAGAACTTGCAGAGAGATAACGCTGCAAAGACTGCCGACGCTGAGTAAGACACATAAAAAATGCTTCTGTTACCTTGGTGACAGGAGCTTTTTTATTTGCCTTTTTCCCCGGTGTATGGTAAACTGGGGGCAGTAAGTAAGGACAGGTAAAGACAATGGCTGATTTTCAAAAACAAAAGGTACAGTGGTTCCCGGGCCACATGGCAAAGACGCGGCGCCAGATCAAGGAAATGCTGCCTCTGGTGGACGGGGTGGTGGAGCTGTTGGACGCCCGCGTGCCGTATAGCTCCGCCAATCCGGAGTTAGACACCCTGGTGCGGGGCAAGCCCCGGATCGTGCTGCTGAATAAATGCGATGTGGCAGACCCGGCGGCCACCAAGCGCTGGATTGCTGCCTTTGAGGCGCAGGGCAAAACTGCCCTGGCAGTGGATTGCCGCAGCGGCAAGGGACTGTCTGCCTTTTTGCCCACGGTGCAGCAGGTGCTGAAAAAGACCATTGAGAAGAATACCCAGCGAGGTATGGCCGGCAAGCCGCTGCGGCTGATGGTGGTGGGCATTCCCAACACCGGCAAAAGCTCCTTTATCAACCGTATGGCCGGTAAAAACCGCGCCAAGGTGGCCGACAAGGCCGGTGTCACCCGGCAAAATCAGTGGTTCGCTGTGGGCGGCGGCATTGAGCTGCTGGACACCCCCGGCGTGCTGTGGCCAAAGTTTGACGATCCGGAAGTAGGAGATCGGCTGGCGTTTATCGGCTCTGTAAAAGATGAAGTAACAGACCTGGAGACCTTGACCTGCCGTTTGCTGGAGGTGCTGGGGCGCACCAGACCCCAGGCCATTATCCAGCGGTACGGCATTGAGGTGGACGAGTATATGCAGGGCTGGGAAATACTGGAAGCCATCGGCCGCAAGCGCGGCTTTTTAATGCGGGGCGGCGAGATCGACTATAACCGGTCCGCAGTGATTGTGGCGGATGAATTTAGAGGAGGAAAGCTGGGGCGAATGACCCTGGAACTGCCGGAATGATGGAATGGACAGCATTTGAAGATCAGGCCCGCACAGAGGGCTACACTTGCATTTGTGGTATTGATGAAGCCGGGCGAGGTCCTTTGGCAGGTCCGGTGTACGCGGCGGCGGTGGTGCTCCGCCCGGGGCAGGTGATTGAGGGGGTCAACGACTCCAAAAAGCTCAGCGAAAAAAAGCGGGAGGCCCTGTTTGACACCATTTGCGGCCAGTGTGCCGCCTGTGGGATCGGCTCTGCCACAGAAAAAGAAATTGATGAGATCAATATTCTCAATGCCACTTACCTTGCCATGCAGCGGGCGGTAGCCGCCCTGCCGGTGCAGCCGGACTGCGCTTTGGTAGACGGCAACCGTGCCCCTGACTTGCCCTTGGAGGTGCGCACGATCATTAAGGGCGACGCCCAAAGCGCCAGCATAGCGGCAGCGTCTATTTTGGCTAAGGTCAGCCGGGATCGCTATATGCTGCAAATGGCGGAGAAATACCCGCAATACGCTTTTGAAAAGCACAAGGGCTACGGCACCAAGCTGCATTATGAACGGCTGGAGCAGTACGGGATCAGCCCTATTCACCGGCTGTCGTTCCTGAAGAAATGGATGAACCGATGATCCGGCCGGAATACTACGGCAAGTACGGCGAGCTGGAGGCTGCCCGGTACTTGCAAAAGCAGGGCTATAAGCTGTATGATGTGAACTATCGCTGCCGTTTTGGCGAGATCGACCTAATATGTACCAAGGGGCAGTATTTGGTGTTTGTGGAGGTCAAAACCCGCAGTCAGGGTGCCATTGCCGATCCGGCAGAATTCGTGGACCAATACAAGCAGGAGCGGATCATTCAAACCGCCAAGCTGTTTTTGGCCCGAAATCCAACGAAAAAGCAGCCCAGATTTGATGTAATTGAAGTGTTTTTACAAAAGGACGGCACAAAATCCATAAAACACCTTGAAAATGCCTTTGCATTGGTATAAAATATTCTGCAAGAAAAACGAAATCACAACCCCCAACGAATAGGAGAGCGTGTATGCTATATACTTCAACAAGAAACAACAAGATCCGTGTAACCGCTGCCCAGGCCATTGCCCAGGGAATCAGCGAGGAGGGCGGCCTGTTTGTGCCGGTGGAACTGCCGCACTTTTCTATGGACACGGTACGGGAGATGATGGAGATGTCCTACATTGACCGGGCCAAGACCGTGCTGCGCACCTTCCTGACGGACTTTTCAGATGAAGAGCTGAATTATTGCGTAGAGGGCGCTTACCGGGCAGATAAGTTTTCCAGCCCCGCTGTGGCACCCACGGTGAATATCGGCGGCAAGGAGAATATCTTGGAGCTGTGGCATGGTCCCACCTGTGCCTTTAAGGATATGGCGCTTCAGCTGCTGCCGTACCTGATGACCGTATCTGCCAAAAAGACCGCCGAGGGCAAGACCATTGTGATTCTGGTGGCCACCTCCGGCGATACCGGCAAGGCAGCGTTAGAGGGCTTTAAGGATGTTGACAAGACCAAGATCCTGGTGTTTTACCCGGTGGATGGTGTGTCTCCCATGCAGAAACTGCAAATGACCACCCAGGAGGGTGAGAATGTGGCCGTCTGTGCCATTCACGGCAATTTTGACGACGCCCAAAGCGCCGTTAAGTCTATCTTTACCAATGACGAAATCAAGGCGGAGCTGGCAAAGAAGAATATGATGTTCTCTTCTGCCAATTCGATTAACTGGGGCCGTCTGGTGCCGCAGATTGTCTATTATTTCTCCGCTTATGCGGATCTGTGCAAAATGGGTCAGCTGCAAGTAGGCGAGCCTATGAATGTGGTGGTGCCCACCGGCAACTTCGGCAACATTTTGGCCGGGTATTATGCCAAGCACATGGGCCTGCCCATCAAGACCATGGTTTGCGCGTCCAATACCAACAATGTACTGACTGATTTCCTGAAAACCGGCACTTATGACCGGAACCGGGACTTTTACGCCACCACCTCTCCCTCTATGGATATTCTCATTAGTTCCAACCTGGAGCGGCTGCTGTACCATATGAGCGGCGAGAGCGACGCTGCCGTGCGCGGCTGGATGACCCAGCTGGCGGAGAACGGCAAATACACGGTAGAGCCGGAAGTGATGGCAAAGATCCAAAATGAGTTTGCCGCCGGTTACTGTGATGAGGCCGCTGTGGCGGATACCATTCACAAGACCTATACCGATCAGAATTACCTGTGCGACACCCACACCGCCGTGGCTGTAAAGGTGTACCGGGACTATGTAGCCCAGACCGGCGACGATCTGCCTACGGTGATTGATTCCACCGCCTCTCCTTACAAGTTCTCCAAGAGCGTGCTCACTGCCGTGCTGGAGGGCAACACCCCGCAGTTGGATGAGTTCGATATGGTAGAGGAACTGCACCGGGTCACCGGCGCTGCCGTACCGGCGCCCTTGGCCGCACTAAAGGATAAGGCCGTGCGCTTTACCCAGGTATGTGACCGGGAAAATATGAGCCAGATGGTTTTTCAGCTGCTGAACCTGTAACAGAACAAAAAGATAGCAGGATATCATGCGATACCCTGCCTCAGACTGTCGATAAAGTGGCTAAATCGCGCCATGCTGTAAAATTCAAATAGAATATTTGTAGGGCAGGGGCTTGTTCCTGCCGAAGGTGTTCTATATTGTCTACTGTTTTGAAAAAGTGGCTTGAACATCGAGTTCAAGCCACTTTTGGCGCTTTTCGTCTTTTGCTCAGGGGCGGTACTGTTGTACAGCACCCATTCGCAAAATACAAAATTTATCTCACTTTCTCGATGTCTGCCAGCGTGTAGAAATTTATACTTAGCTTCTTCTACACGCTGGGGCAGGATATCATGCGATATCCTGCCTTTTTCGTCTTTTTACTTACAAGAACAGCCGTCGCAGCACTGGAAGGTCTCGCACGCGGTGTCCGTAGAGGTCTTTGCGTTTTGCGTGCCCACCTGAATATGACCGGCGGTGCAGCAGTCGGAGCCATCGTGGTACTTGCAGTTCTTGACTTCACAGGAAATGCCTTTGATCTCGTCCATTTTTTTTCACTCCCTTCCCGCATAGTTTGTGCAGGTGCGGGTATTTTATACGGAAAAGAGGTGCCTTATGGCGCTGTATGCCATTGCAGATACCCATTTGTCCTTTGGCACGGACAAGCCCATGGACAGTTTTCCCGGCTGGAGCGATTATACCGTTCGCTTGGCGGCCAACTGGCGCCATTTGGTGGAGCCGCAGGATACGGTGGTGATCGCCGGGGATATTAGCTGGGCTATGAAATTCTCGGAATGTACGGCAGATTTTGCCTTTTTGAACGATTTGCCGGGGCAAAAAATCTTGCTCAAGGGCAATCATGACTATTGGTGGAACACCAAGCGCAAAATGGATCTGTATTTGCAGGAAAATCATTTTGATACTTTACAGATTTTGCATAATCAAGCGATCCCCTATGGCAATGTGGCTCTGTGCGGCAGCCGGGGCTGGTTCTTTGAGGACGCGCCGGAGGCCCAGGACGAGAAAGTGCTGGCTAGGGAAGTAGGGCGTATTCGTATGTCGTTGGAGGCGGCAGGGGACAGAGAAAAGATCGTTTTTCTCCATTATCCGCCGGTGACCACCGGGAACGCCTGCGCCCCGATCGTAGAACTGTTGCAGCAGTACGGCGTGCAAAAGTGCTATTACGGCCATCTGCACGGCGCAGCCGCCCGGTTTGCTTTTGAGGGGGAGTATCAGGGCATTGATTTTCGCCTGATCTCTGCCGATCATCTGGCGTTTACCCCCTTATTTATCTGCAAATGAGCAGAAAAGCCAAATAATATAAATACTTGCTTGAAATTAAGTAATAGATATGTTATAATGCCAAATCGGTGATATTAGATAAATTTTGAGGAGGTCAAAGCAATGGCACTGAAATCATCCAATAAAGTGGACACCAATGTTTATGAAATCGAGGTTACCGTTGCCCCTGAGGAATTTACTCAGGCTTGCAAGGACGCATATTTGAAGCGCAGAAAATCTATCCAACTGCCCGGCTTCAGAAAGGGCAAGGCTACCCAGGGTATGATCGAAAAGCTCTACGGTGAGGGCTTCTTCTATGAGGACGCGTTGGAGATCGTGTATCCCGCAGTTGTTACGGCTGCCATTGAGGAGGCCGGTCTGCGCACGGTGGACTCTCCCTCCGAGCTGGATGTAAAGACCATCAGCAAGTCCGAGGGCGTGGATATGACCATGAAGGTCACTGTGTATCCGGAGGTCAAGTTGGGCCAGTATAAGGGCCTGGAGGCTGTGCAGCTGCCCACAGAGGCAGACGATGAGGATGTGGCCAACGAGCTGACCAATATGCTGGACAGAAACAGCCGATTGGTGACTGTTGAAGACCGTGCTGCCGAGATGGGCGACACCGCAGAGATCGACTTTGAGGGCTTTGTGGACGGCGTTGCATTTGACGGCGGCAAGGGCGAGAACTATCCTTTGGAGCTGGGCTCCGGTTCCTTTATCCCCGGCTTTGAGGAGCAGGTGGCCGGTCACAAGACCGAAGAGGAATTTGATGTGAATGTAACTTTCCCGGAGGAGTACCAGGCAGAGAATCTGGCCGGTAAAGACGCTGTGTTTAAGGTGAAGATCCACGAGATCAAGACCAAGGAAGTACCGGCACTGGACGACGAGTTTGCCAAGGACGTGTCCGAGTTTGACACTCTGGACGAGTTGAAAGCTGATCTGAAGAAGCAGCTTAGCGAGAAAAAGGCGGAGGACGCCCGTCGCGACCTGGAAAACCAGTTGCTGGAACAGGCCATCGACGGTATGGAAGCCGAGATCCCGGAAGTGATGTTCACCAAGCGCGCCGATGAGATGATCAACGACTATGCTTACCGCTTGCAGGCCCAGGGCATTGACTTGCAGACCTACTTGCAGTACATGGGTCAGGATATGGATGCATTCCGCGCTACCTTTAAGGACGGCGCCGAGAAGCAGGTTAAGGCTTCTTTGGTACTGGAAGCCATCGTGGCTTCCGAGAAGCTGGAAGCCACAGAGGACGAGATCAGCGCCGAGATCGACAAGCTGGCCCAGCAGTACGGTATGGAAGCGGAGCAGATCAAGAAGGC
>OMGH01002012.1_pt1 | contig 10731 bp, 10 predicted proteins | sample 1645841 | NCBI WGS metagenome assembly OMGH01 (sample SAMN00849584, study PRJEB25192) | human gut metagenome
GTTTTAGTAGTCTGCACAGCGGCAGCAGCGATGACAGCATTTTCAGGAACCGCTTTTGGGGCAACTCTCGATCTGGAGTCAAAGACAGCGGTTGCTGACGCGAAGGATGGAGCCGGGGATATCCAGGAGGCCATAAATCAGATCTCGGGGAACGGAAATAAAGATGGGTGGACCATCAAAATAAAGTCTGGTACATATGACCGATTTACAATTCCGGCAGATTTTAAGAACATCACGGTTGAGGGAGAGAAAAACAGCGTTATTCAGGTGATGAATGCGTCAGTGGCAGACAACCTTTCAGATGCTGGCGGAATTAACGCGTTTGGCAGTAATATTACTTTAAAAGGACTTACAATTGATGCTGGAAATGTACCGGCTGAAGAGGGAAAGTTTACAGCAGCGGTTTCCAATCACAATGGCGCAGTAGGTGGAACTGGCTTTTCTCTTCATGTTGAAAACTGTACGATCAAGGGAACAGATTCACAATTTGCGGATGGTATTTTATTTGACAGTCCGGGATTTGATGTGAAAAATTGTAAAATTTCAGGTTTTAAGCAGGCAGTTGAATTCTTTGGAGATAATTTTGTAGTTCCGGAATCTGGAAATATGGTCAGTGGGAATACGTTCCGTGACTGTAGCTTTGCTATTCATGGATATTTTGGCGGCGGCTCGGATGGCGGAGTGCTGAGTTTTAAGAATAATAAGGTAACCGGTACGGATGATCTGCGCGCCAAAGTAGTGATTCAGGATCAGAGTAATACAGGGGCTGTTCGCGCGGATATCTCTGGAAACACATTTGTGAATGCACTTGTGGGACTTGTGAATCTGAGAGAAAACGGGAAAACGATCTCACCAGTATTGACCTCCAATGAGATGGGCGCAAACAGTTTTTATGTTGAGGCGGTGGAGCCGGGAACCATTGAATTTTATGCGACATATCATGCGCCGGAGAACAGCGAAGGCTGCTGGAGAGTGACAGGAATTGAAGATTTTGGCATTGATGCCGGATTAAATCCGGATGGATCCAAAGCAAAGATCGAGGAGTTGGTGGATGCAGCGAATGAAAGTGGATCCAGAACGTTGAGCATTACGGGAATTGATGAAAACAATCTGATCAAAACGTTCACTTATTTTAAAGATGGAATTTACTGGGACAGCGATAAGGAAAGTAAACCGTCGGTGGACAAAAAAGCGGATGGTCAGGACCGTATCGAGGCAGCAAGGCCAGGAGATGTTATTTCTTTTACACTGGAATCCAATCTGCCGCAGTCACTGTCAGCGCAGGTAAAAAGACGTACTCCAAATGACGACAGACCAGATGATGACAGACCATATATTATAGAAAAGCAGTCTTATCAGCTGATATTCCATGATAAGATGAGCAGTAATCTTTCTCTTAATCAGGCTACATTGAAAGTCGAAATCATGAATAATGGAAAGCTTGTGGAACTGCCGGAGAAATATTACATGGTGCGTACAGATCTTGAAGGTGAGACTTTCCGGGTAACAGTAGGACTTGTGGCAGCGTTTAATGATGGTCAGATCTCGTATGATCAGCTGAAGAATGCGGCACAGATCGTCGTATCTTATGGCGTTCGTTGACCACAAAACGGATAAGGGAAATAGCTTATGACGCAACGGTAAAAGACAGTGTTATCAATGGAGACAAGGTGGAGAACCGTGCATGGGTCAACGACAGCGAAGAGGATATCGTTGACGGCCCGGTCATCGATCCAGATGTTCCGTCCACCGGTGGAGTTGGAACAAAAGCCTTCACAGCAGCAGGAATCGCCCTGATGGGAGTTGCAGCAGGTGCTGTGATCGTGACAGGTAAGAAAAAGAAAGAAGAACAGTAATTCAGACTTTTCGGATTGTTGCTAGTTATGAGAACGAGGTAGAGACATGAAAAAATCATGGAAAAGTTTCATGACCGTCACCGCAGCCGCCGCTGCGATGACGGCTGCCATGGCATTTTCTTCGTTGGCGGCTGTGGCGAAGGTAGATGATGACCTTCCGGAAAACCGTCATATCGTATCGGTAGCCTCCGGCGGATATGAGACGGGATTCCAGATCAAGGCGGCTCATGGCGCGGACATCTACGAGACGACAAGTTATCCGATCGATAAAAAGGCAGACGGCGAGGATGAGATCGGAACCGTAAGTCAGGGAAAGAAGATCGAGTTTACACTGAACTCCAGTCTTCCAAAGCTGCTTGCACGCTATGTTGTAACGGCATCTAACGCCTCACCGGCAAACTCCGCAAGGGAGATTCGCAAAGTCCGCGTACACAGTGCGTCCGGCGCGGGAACAGTCCGCGTACACAGCGCGTCCAGTGCGGAGACAGTCCGTGTGTACAGCGCGTCCGGTGCCCAGTTCCTTTTAGCAGATGAAAAATATGCGATCCCGGATTCTGTTGTGGAGACCATGGTCTTCCACGATGAGATGAACCGGTATCTGAAGTTTATCGACGGTACGCTCCGTGTGACTGCGGGCAGGGATGGAAAAGAAGTTCCTTCCGGGTATTACACGGTAACAGCCAGTGGTTCCAACGCATTCCGGGTTGAGGTTGATCTTGTAAACCTCTTTAATACCGGAATCATCGATTATGAAGATCTGACGGGTGAAAATCCGATTACAGTGACCTATGAAGCGATCGTGACAGACGACGCGATCCAGGGGGACGAGCTGTTTAACGAAGCCTGGATCAACGATGGAGAACATGATTCCGTGGAAGGTGATGTCCTTGATAAGAAGGTTCCGTCCACAGGCGGAACGGGACGGGGACTGTACACGGGTCTGGGACTCCTGTTTATGGTCACAGCGGCAGCAGCATGGAAGAGAAAAAGAAGCATGTAGATCAGATACAGAAATCGATGTAGAAGGAAGGAATCCAAGATGACAGGAATTCGGAAAAAGAATAAGATCCTGGGCTTTATTTTTACCGTGCTTGCGGTATGGATGGTGATATTTCAAAATCCGTCCTACGCGGCACAGCGGGGCAGTCTGAACGTAAAAACAGAACAGGCCGGAATGACGGTATATCTCTATCGGGTTGCCGAAAAACAGGCGGGTGTCTATGTGCTGAATGAGAAATTTCAGGCATCCGGTGCGGATGTTTCCGGAGGAGGCTCCAGAGAGGCTGCAATCACTCTGGCAGATTTTGCGAAGGCGCAGGGGATCCAGCCTTACCGGACCGGAACGGGAAGCGGAAAGCATGTGGTTTTTCGGAATCTTTCGGATGGAGAGGCTCTCTACCTTGTGACGGGGGATCCGATGACCGTTGGCGGCAAGACCTACATTCCGGCACCGGTTCTCGTGGAAGCGGGCGGTGCCGCGGCGGAAGCAGATATCAAGTGTGATATTGAAGAGCCGGAAAACCCGACAAACCCAACGGAACCGACGAATCCGACCGAACCCACAAACCCGACGGATCCGTCGAATCCGACCTCTCCGACCCGTTATCATGATGACAGCGATGATGATGACTGGGATCCGACTCCGAATAAGAAGCCGACGATCACAACAGCGGCTGACGAGACGGTGACGATCACAGATGCGGAGACACAGTCGGAAACCAGAGTGGAGGAGAGTACGGCAGAGAGTGAAACAGAGACATCTACGGAGACAACCGTGGAGAACGAGAAGAAGCTTCCCCAGACAGGACAGCTGTGGTGGCCGGTAGGGATTCTGCTCTCCGCAGGCGCGGTCCTTCTGGCGGCAGGTCTTGTGATGAAAAAGAGAAGTAAAGAAAAATAAAAAATTAAAGAGAAACATGAGGATACAGATATGAAAAAGAAAACGCTTCATCCCTCCGGATTTACAAGCAAATGGAGAGCATACTCCAGCACCACAACTCCGCCGACAGAACCGGGACGTTATACCATGACAGTCGTTGTCCTTGGCGGTAACTATCTGGCCTCCCCGATCAACCGGTCCTTCCAGATCACGAAGTAGAACGGCTGAATGGTAAAATCGCGGATCCTGTAACCCGCGATCAGGAGACATTCATATGAAAAAAGTACGCATCACATTCCCGTTATCAGATCAATGGCGATGTGATGCGTATTTTAATGTAAAAAGAATGTGCCCAGGCGGCTCCGTAAGGAACCACCCGGGCACAGTAGATTGTTTCGTTATTAGTACAGCTTTGCACCGGCCGGGATTCTGTCATCGACCATCAGGAGGTTCAGTCCCTCATGGCCATCTTTCTCATGGACTGCTGAGATCAGCATACCTTCGGAATCGATTCCCATCATCTTTCTCGGCGGAAGGTTCACAATCGCGATTGCTGTCTTTCCGACCAGCTCTTCCGGCTCGTAATACTCGTGAATACCGCTTAAGATCACGCGGTCCTTGCGCTCTCCGTCGTCCAATGTGAACTTCAGGAGTTTCTTGGACTTCGGTACCGCTTCACAGGCTAAAATCTTAACTGCGCGGAAATCGGATTTTGCGAATGTTTCGAAATCAACCATTTCTTTGAAGATCGGCTCGATCTTAACGTTGGAGAAATCGATCTTCTCAACAGTCTTTGCTGCCGGAGCGGCTACGGAAGACTTGGAAGATTTTTTGTCGGAATCTAAGGACTTCATTGTCGGGAAGAGCAGTACGTCACGGATCGCCGGGGAGTTTGTAAATAACATAACAAGACGGTCGATACCGTATCCGATACCACCGGTCGGCGGCATACCGATCTCAAGGGCATTTAAGAAGTCCTCGTCAGTGGTATTTGCCTCGTCATCACCGGCAGCAAGTGCTGCTTCCTGTGCTTTGAAACGCTCTCTCTGGTCGATCGGGTCGTTTAACTCGGAGTATGCGTTGCACATCTCACGAGCGTAGATGTAAAGCTCGAAACGCTCTACCTGCTCCGGATGATCCGGTTTCTTCTTGGTAAGCGGGGAGATCTCGATCGGATGGTCTGTGATGAAGGTCGGCTGGATCAGGTGCTCCTCAACGAATTCCTCGAAGAAGAGGTTGATGATGTCGCCGCGGACATGACGATCCTCGTAGTGAACGCCCTTCTCATCTGCTAATTTCTTTGCTTCCTCAGTCGTAGTGATCTCATTGAAATCAATACCGGTATATTTTTTGATCGCGTCGATCATGGTAAGGCGCTCGAACGGCTTTCCAAGGTCGATCTCGACATCTGCGTACGGAATCGTTGTGGATCCGCAGATCTGCTTTGCGATATGACGGAACATATCCTCTGTGAGATCCATCATTCCCTGGTAATCCGTGTATGCCTGATATAACTCCATAAGAGTAAATTCCGGGTTGTGTCTTGTATCAAGACCTTCATTACGGAATACACGGCCGATCTCGTAAACGCGCTCCATACCGCCGACGATGAGTCTCTTTAAGTAGAGCTCAAGGGAGATACGAAGCTTTACATCCTCGTCGAGAGCGTTATAGTGTGTCTCGAACGGTCTCGCGGCAGCACCGCCTGCGTTTGCGACGAGCATCGGAGTCTCGACCTCAAGGAATCCGAGGTCATCTAAGTATCTGCGGATGCAGCTGATGATCTTGGAACGCATAACGAATGTCTTCTTAACGTCCTCGTTCATGATCAGGTCAACGTATCTCTGACGGTAACGGGTATCTGTGTTTGTAAGTCCGTGGTACTTCTCCGGAAGGATCTGTAAGCTCTTGGAGAGAAGTGTTACGGAATGGGCATGAACAGAGATCTCGCCCATCTTTGTTGTGAATACAAAGCCCTTGATGCCGACGATATCGCCGATATCCATTCTCTTGAAGTCTTTGTAGGAATCGTCACCGAGCTCATCACGGGATACATAGCACTGGATGTTGCCCTTGAGATCCTGGACGTTGCAGAAGGAAGCTTTACCCATGACACGCTTGGACATAATACGTCCTGCGATGGAAACTTCCTTTCCGTCATATTCTGCGTAATGATCCTTGATATCTGCGCTGTGAGCTGTCTGATCATATTTTGTGATCTGGAACGGGTCTCTGCCCTCTGTCTGTAACTCAGAAAGCTTCTCGCGGCGCACCTTTAAGAGCTGGTGGATATCCTGCTCTTTTGCATTTGCATTCTTGTTCTGATTCTGCTGTTCAGCCACTTTTCTTTTCTCCTTTAGTCTACTCTCTTAATATCAAGTACCTTGTACTGAATGATTCCGGAAGCTTCCCGTCTGTACACGGCGGCGATCAATCGACTCTTTTAATATCGAGTACCTTATACTGGATAACTCCGGACTGTGTCTCAACGTCAACAACGTCGCCAACGCGTTTTCCGATCAGCGCGTGTCCGACCGGGGACTCGTTGGAGATCTTATTCTCAAGGCTGTTTGCCTCTGTGGAACCAACGAGCTTGAATTCCATCTCCTCGTCGAAATCGACATCGTAAACCTTTACGATACATCCGACGTTGATCTTGTCAAGGTTTACCTCGTCCTCAACAACGACCTCCGCGTTCTTTAACAGCTTCTCGAGCTCTTCGATTCTTAACTCAATATCTCTCTGCTCGTCTTTCGCAGCATCGTACTCGGCGTTCTCGGATAAGTCTCCCTGTTCTCTTGCCTCTTTGATCTTCTGGGCAATCTCACGACGGCGGTTTACTTTCAGATCCTGAAGCTCATCCTCGTATTTTTTCAGTCCTGCATAAGTTAAAATATGTTTCTTATCAGCCATGACGTCTTACCTTTCTTATTGTTTCGGGGCAGAATGACCCTTTATAATTTTTAGCTTTACATTCTCTGTATTATAGCGTGAACACTGGGGATTGTCAAGAAGACGAAAGGCTTTGTTTTTGAGGATTTTCACGGTATCATTCGATTCAAAACGACTCGTATGGACAGAGGCTGCATTTTATTAGGAAGAAACAGAAAACAGGGAAAGGACAGGAAATAACAGACAAGGCAAAAACAGGAATAATTACTGATATTTACTTGATATCCTATCCGCGCTATGCTATAATCAGGTTGATCAAAAATATTTATGAGAAAGGAAGTTACCAATATGCAGTACGCGATTGCACATTTAGATCAGGACGGCAACGGAGATTCCGACAAGAATCCATATATTTCCGTAGATTTTGAAAATAACCTTGAGTCATGTCTTGAGGCGGCAAATATGATGGAGGATGAGGGATATAAGGAGATCACACCGTTTATCCTTGAGGATGAGGGAAAAAGCGGCACTTATACCTGGGAGTATGTGAGACAGCATTCCATTTAAATTTGGAAAAGAGAAATTGGGGAGATCCTGCGGGGCGTGTGAATGCTCTGCGGGGTCTTTTTTGTTGCGATGAAGTTGGAAGAGGCTGTCGGCAGCAGGTCCTGTAAGTCTTGTAAGAAGGAAAAGATAGAAAAACTTGACGAACATATGTTCTGGTTGTATAATGGAGACATAAGATTTCAGGGAGAATTACAGGGAGGATTGAGTCTGGAATCGAGATAAATCATATCAGGAAAGCCGCAGAGACATTTAGTGGCCATGTATTAGGAAGAAGCCGTTGGCGACAGGTTCTGTAGACTTTTTGGAGTGCTGGAAGATGACGGATAAGACTGAATAAAAGCTAAGACTAAATAACAGAGAAAACGGAGAAAATATATGAATCAGATCAACCGTGAGGATATGCTGGAACTTACGAGAAGAATGACATTGAAGAGAAACTGCTTTGACCGGATCGCCGGGGCGTATCTGGATAGGGATGGGTTTGTAGACGGGACATTTAATAAGAATTTCCGTCAGCTCTCCCTGCCGGATCAGCAGAAGAATCTTGATATCGCGAAGACGATCCCGTTTTCGGAGACGAATGTGGCGTTGAAGGAATATGTCTTTTCGGGGGAGGAGAAAAAGCCCGGGAGTGTGTGGCAGCTGCTCTGCGCGCTGCGGGAGTGTGAGCTAAAAAACGATGCACTGCTTGATATTTTTTATGAAGTGTTTGGGGAAAAATATCCGGCGTCAGGGGATTATGCGGTCTATTTCTTTCACGGGAATTATGATGTTCCGAGAAAGGCAAAGGATAAGGAAAGCCTCTGGGAATCGGAGGAAGTTTACCGTTTCCTGATCTGTGCGGTGTGCCCGGTGAGCGGAGATTATGAGCCGGGGATGCCGGTCTGCGGATTTATGTTTCCGGCGTTTAAGGACCGGGGACCGGATAATGGGCGGATCCAGGTGTTTGAAGCGGATCCGGCGCGGCCGCATAGGGATTTTTTGAATTTGATGGCGGAGGAAGTGAGATTCGAACTCACGGAGGGCGTAAACCCTCGCCGGTTTTCAAGACCGGTGCCTTCAACCACTCGACCATTCCTCCGTTGAAAACGAGCTGAATAATATCGGTTTATGCTCACTCGGTCAAGCAGAAGTTTTAAAGAATATGTTGTTTGGTTGTTTTTTAGTCTTTTTTAATCAACCACACACCGCTTTCAATATGATGTGTGTAAGGGAATTGGTCAAACAACGCCGCTCGCTCAATGCGGTGAGTTTGCGAAAGTTGTTTGAGATTATCTGCCAGCGTTTCAGGATTACACGAAATATACAAAATGCGATCATACGCTTGCACCATATCAAGTGTAGCTTGATCTAACCCCGCACGCGGCGGATCAACAAAAATCGTGTTGCAATCGTAGCTTTTCAGATCAATGCCTTTCAAGCGGTTAAATTCACGTACGCCATTCATCGCTTGGGTGAACTCTTCGGCAGACATTCGAATAATCTGCAAGTTATCGACACCATTTTTCTCAATGTTATATTGAGCCGATTGCACAGACGATTTCGAGATTTCTGTCGCCAACACTTTGCGGAAATTTTCTGCCAACGCAATCGAGAAGTTGCCATTTCCGCAGTAAAGTTCCAGCAAATCACCCGTGCTGTTTTTGGTGCAATTTCTTGCCCATTCGAGCATTTTAATATTCATTTCGGCATTCGGCTGCGTGAAGCTGTTTTCCACTTGGCGATAGACGTAATTTTTGCCTGCAAGTGGTAGAATTTCTTCCACAAAATCACAATCAAGGGCAATTTTTTGCTTGGTAGCACGCCCGATGATTTGTACCTTAAAGCCCTGATTTTCTAAGCGAGCTTTTAAGGCTTTAGCCTGCTCAATCCACGCCTCATCAAGCTTTTTATGATAGAGCAGTGAAACCGCAATTTCGCCGCTCAAGGTGCTTAAATAATCTACTTGGAACAGCTTGCGTGTTAAAATTTCATTGCCGTGAATATCAGCCAGCAGAACTTGCATCATTCGGTTGATCAGCTCATTAGCAATCGGAAAATGATCCACGCGATAGCGTTGTTTGGTCGCTTGGTCAAACATAATATGATAGAGATCATTTTCGCCTTGCTTGTTTTTATCGTGCCAAACGCGAAACTCAGCCCGCATACGGAAATGGCTGGGTTTTGAGGCAAAAACGTCTAACTCAGGTGCATTGAATGGTGCAAGTAAAGCGGTTAAATTTTCGGTTTTTTTTGCAAGACGTTGGGAATATTGTTCGATAGGTAATATCATGGTTTTCTTTAGATAAAAAACAAGGTGCAAAAATGCACCCTATCTATAAAAAATGTTAGCAAAAGGCTTATTCTGCCGCACTAAAATCATCACCAGCGTCGCTGCCTGCGTTGCCAGAAAGTGTGTAGATGCGTTTTGATTTGGTTGTTAATGAACGATATTTTAACCACGCTTTTTCGATGATGCTTTCTGCAATTTCGTCACCTTTCATCACGGCAACAAAGCGTTTTTCTTCCGCCGTTGCTGCTTTACGTTCACCCGTTTCTAATGCTAAACACGCTTGACCATATTGCTCTAAAACTTGCGCTTCGCGGATGGTGTAATCACCGTGGCGAGCAAAACCGCGTGGGTAGTTTTTATCATCAAAGTAACGACGGGTTACGCTAAAACTTTCTGCCATAATATGCCTCTTTTTATGCAAATTTGCTGTGGGAAAATAAAAAAATCAATTGTGCATTAAAGCAAGGAATAAAAACAAGGTCAAGGATTTATGCGTGTGAACGGTCGTTTTCTTGCAAAAATTTGCCTATAATGGGCAAATTTTATGATTTTAATAAAAGGATCTTTAATGAAATCCTACCTCACGCTTTTCTTTCGCGTTTTTTTCAAACGAATGGGGCAGAATCAAATTCCTGTCACGGCAGGCTATCTGACTTACAACACTATGCTTGCCACTGTGCCATTGATTATGGTGATTTTCTCCGTGTTTACCATTTTTCCGTTTTTTGAGGAAGCCACGGGGCAAATCAAAGCACTTATTTACAACAACTTCGCCCCAAGCGCGGGCGATTTAGTGCAAGAATATTTGGAAAGTTTTGTCGCTAATTCCCGTAAAATGGGGATTGTCAGCACGCTCGGTTTGGTTGTAGTAGCGTTAATGCTGATTCACAACATCGACAAAGCCCTTAACGGCTTATGGCACGAAACCCGCAAGCGGTCTATTTTTCTCTCCTTTTTGCTTTATGCCTTGTTGCTTGTGTTTGCACCATTGCTTACGGGAATGAGCATTGCAATTAGCTCTTATATTATGTCTCTGCGAATGTTTAACGATTTGGAAGTGCTTTCGCTCGGTAATTATCTGCTCAATGATCTGCTCAATTATGTGCCGTTTTTGCTCACGTGGCTGCTATTTAGCCTGATTTATTGGCTGGTACCGAACACCAAAGTGAAGTGGCATCACGCCTTGATTGGCGCGTTGTTAGCAGGCATTTTCTTCACATTGGGCAAGCAGATTTTTATTTGGTACATCACCACCTTCCCTTCTT
>OMGH01002013.1_pt1 | contig 10728 bp, 7 predicted proteins | sample 1645841 | NCBI WGS metagenome assembly OMGH01 (sample SAMN00849584, study PRJEB25192) | human gut metagenome
CAAAGGGGGATATTCTCTTTCACAAAAGAGAATATCCCCCTTTAAATCCCCCAAGAGAAAGGTTTTAGATTGGCAGTCTCAATCTCGAATGACCTTTTTCCCTCCGGAATGGAAATGCCTGCGCGCGGCGATGCCGCTGCGGTGGGAAAACAGGTGCTCACTTCGCTTTTGTTATTTTGCAGCACCCCCTCCGCCTGCTTGCGTAGCCCGTGGGGGCCGTCGGACAGGTGAATGGACGGCACCTTGCCGCCGCAGCTCCGCGTGTGCCAGGTGCCCTTGCCGGTTACCAGTTCGATGCAGTTTTCTAAAGAAAGTTTCATTGCTTTCCCTCCTTTATTTATGGGCACTATACCATATTTTTGTTGCTTAAAATATAAAAATGACGTTGTAAATAGAATAAAAACGCGATATAATCCAAATAGGAGGGAATGTATATGTCTTATCAAGTGGAAGTGCTGCCGGTAACGGCACACCCGTTATATGACACCCGAGAGAGCGGCAAGACCCACACACCCTTTTCCCTGGAGCGGGCACTGTGTACCGCTATTGAGTTGGGGGACGAGGCGGCTATGGACCGGGCCATTGCGGATTATATGGCCCACGGCTTTGTAGTGGGCACTATGTCCGGCGATCAGCTGCGCCAGGTGAAATACTGGGCGGTGGCTACCGTGGCCATTGCGATTCATTATGCCATTTTAGGCGGGCTGGATGAAACGGACGCTTACCATCTCAGCGACGCGTATCTCCGCGAGGTGGATCGGCTGGACACTATGGACGCCTGTATTGACTGCCTGCGCCGCCGGGCAACGGAACTGGTGCGGGCTGTGGCGTCTGCCAAATCCGGTACCCTACTGTCGCCCCCGGTGCGCCGCTGTGTGCATTATATTCATATTCATTTGCACGAAAAAATGCCCCTGTCTATGCTGGCGTCTGAGGCGGGGTTGTCTAAGGATTATTTGGGCGTGCGATTTAAGCGGGAGATGGGTGTGTCCGTGCACGCCTACATTTTGCAGCAGCGGCTGCAAGCGTCGCTGCCCATGCTCCTGGACGGCACCGGCTGTCGTCGCATTGCCTATGATCTGGGCTTCGCGGACGAGAGCCATTATATCGCCGCTTTTCGCAAGCAGTACGGCTGCACCCCGGCGCAGTACCGGCGGGTTCACACGGACTGATTTTATTAGCCAAACAGTAGAGACCGGGCTTTATTTCCAAACTGTAAAGTTCCTTTATTGCCTGATGGGCGACAGTGTCGTATAATAAAAGAGCAGATTGTCGGCGGCTCGACGGTCTGCTGTTTTTTTGCCCATTATCCCGGCGATTTGCGGATTTTGCATTGAAAAGTGCCGCCGTTTCCGTTATACTGTTATTAACCGCAGTTTGCCCTTTGGCCTGCGGCGGGGATTCTAAACATAAGGAGTAACAGTATGAACAAAGATATACCCATCTGGCAAGATATAGACACATTCAGTGTCAACACCGAGCGGCGAAGTGCCGCCGGCTTTCCAAGGGATGTCCGCACCGGGGAAGAAAAGCGCCGGCTGCTGAATGGCATTTGGAAGTTTAAATTCCTGCCTGGCAGCGATCAGACGATAGAGGGCTATCAAAACCCGGAATTCGACCCCTTTAGCTTTGACGATTTAGAGGTGCCCTCCGAGTGGCAGATCAAGGGCTATGGCACCCCCATTTATACCAATATCAATTACCCCACGCCGATCTCAAAGATTAACATTCCTCATATTGACGACAAGAAGAACCCGCAGGGTCTGTATATTCGGGATTTTGATTTGACTGAAGAAGAGCTGGCGGATAATGTGTTCGTGCACTTCGGTGGGATTAACTCCTGTGGCGAGGTGTATATGAACGGCACCTTTGTGGGCTATTCCCAAGATACTTTTGACGAGACGGAGTACGATGTAACCCGCTTTGTGCACCCGGGTAAGAACCGCTTGGCGGTGACAGTGCATCAGTTTTGCGATGGCAGCTACCTGGAGGATCAGGATATGTGGCGGCTGTCCGGTATCTTCCGGGATGTGAACCTGGTGTTCAAGCCCAAGACCTATATTCAGGATACTTATTTTTACAGCGAATTTACAGAGGACTACAAGACGGCTCACTTCCGTATGCAGGTAGCTGTGGAGTGCCGGGGGACGGACTGCACAGACGCCGCTTACCGGGTGCGTATTTTAGACGCAGACGGCAAAGCCGTAGGCCAAATGGAGGCTCGCTGTCCGGTGCTGGAGGATGGCTGCCGGGTTACGGTAGATACGGACTGCACCGTGGAGGCGCCCCATCTGTGGAGCCACGAGGATCCGTACCTATACACGGTAGAGACCACATTGCTGGTGGCCGGGGAGCCGGTGGACCTGCGCACCCATAAGTACGGCTTTAGAGAGGTGAAGATCGTCGGTTATAATCCGGACACCAAGCGTGGACCGTTCATTCTCCTGAACGGTGTGCCGCTGAAGATCTGCGGCGTGAACCGCCATGATTTCCACCCGGATTACGGCCACGCCGTGCCGGAGCGTATGATTCGCTCCGACCTGGAGCTGCTTAAGCGCAGCAATATCACCAATGTGCGCACCTGCCATTATCCCAATTCCCGCCGGTTCTATGAGCTGTGCGACGAGATCGGAATTTTGGTTATGAGCGAGAACAACCTGGAGACCCACGGTCTGGCCCAGCAAATTCCTGCCAGCAATCCCCAGTGGAGTGCCCAGTGCTGCTATCGAATGACCAATATGGTCAATTCCTTTAAGAACCACAGCTGTATTCTCTTCTGGTCCTTGGGCAATGAAAGCGGCAACGGCAAGGCGTTTCCGGATATGAAGCGAGCTGCCCAGCAGATTGACCGCACCCGGCCCTTCCACTATGAGCCGGACGCCCATTTGGAAACCAGCGATCTGTTCAGCGAGATGTATACCGTGCAGACGGAGATGAAAGAAATCGGCGAGAACAGACCCCATATCCACAGTCGCGCGCTTTGGAACGGCGGTATGGGCTATCGCCTGACTCCGGAGATGTACCGGGATAAGCCCTTTATCGAGTGCGAGTATGCTCACGCCATGGGCAACTCCATGGGTAACTTCTCCGATTATTGGAATGATTTTAAGAAGTACGACCGGCTGGCCGGCGGCTATATTTGGGACTTTGCAGACCAGGCCATTCGTACCAAGACCAAGGATGGCAAGGATAAGTGGAACTACGGCGGCGACTTTGGCGACAAGCCCAACGACGGCAACTTTGCCTTTAACGGTGTGTTCCGCGGCGACCGTTCACCCAACCCGCATTATTATGAGGTGGTTAAGTGCTACCAGCAGGCGGACTTTACCCGGGTGGGTAACACCTTGCAGATTATCAATCGGTTTATGTTTACGCCCTTGAGCGCCTTCGCCCTGCGGCTGACCTTGTCCGATGAGAGCGGTGTGTTGCAAGAGAAAACCATGGACCTGCCGGCAGCGGGCCATTTGGAGAAGGTAAAGATTGATATTCCCTTTGACCTAAATACCAAGAGCGAGCAGCTGCTGGACGCTTATTTAATTCTGAAGGCGGACGCCATGCGCCTGCCTGCCGGTCACCTGATGGCCAGAGAGCAGTTTGTGCTGGGGCAGTACGATTTCTCTGTGAAGAAGGAGACGCCTGCAGCAATCAGCCTGTGCAAGCGGGCAGACGCCTATGTGGTCAGCGGCGCTCATTTCAGTCTGGCTGTATCCAAGAAAACCGGCGAGCTGAGCTCCTATGAACTGGACGGTCGGGAGTGCCTGCGCAGCGGCGTGCGCCCCTGCTTTGGCCGTGCCAATATTGACAATGAGCGCATTGCACAAATTCCCTTTGACTTTGTGCGCACCATGATCGGACTGAATGCCTTTAAGAACGCCGGCAAGGCTATGATCCCGCTGGAGGTAACAGCCACGCAAGGCAAAGATGCGGTGAAGATCACCGTGCGCTGGCTGTGCCGCTACCTGGATCAGGTAGAGACCACCTATGTGGTGCTGCCGTCCGGCCGGGTACTGGTGACCCAGACCTGTCGTAATATTGTACCCATGGATCTGCCCCGTTACGGCATTACCTTCCAGCTGATGTCCGGGGAGGACGGCGTGACCTATTACGGCAAAGGCCCCCACGAGAATTATTGCGACCGCAAGACCGGCGCGTACCTGGGCGTGTATCACTTTAAGAGCGCCGAGGACTTTATCCATGACTACCTGTATCCGCAGGAGAACGGCAACCGCTGCGATGTGCGCTGGCTGGAAGTGGGCAGCGATGTGAAGCTGCGGGTAGACGCTGTGGGTCGTGCTTTTGAGGCCGGCGTGCACCCCTACACCCTGGAGGAACTGGACGCAGCCAAGCATTCCTGCGACCTGCCCCGCCACGATTACCTGACGGTGAATATTGACGGCGGCCAGCAGGGCGTTGGCGGCGATGTGCCTGCTGTGGCTACCTTAAAGCCTCAGTATAAGCTGCCGAAAATGCAGACCTTGACCCTGCGCTGCGTACTGCAATTCAAAAAATAATGATTGGAGAGAACCGCCCCATGACCTTTTCCTACCACATTGATTATAAGCTGGGTAGCACCGTAAAGACGGCCACCGGCAGTAACGAGGACCTGCTTTTGCAGGTGCGGGAGAGCGACCACCGCTTGCAAGTGACTTTGCACCCCACCGCGCCCATACAGGTACGCAGTTTTATTCTGGAGCTGCCGTTCCTGTTTACCCCGGCCAGTCGCTTTATGGCCAACGGCTTTCAGTCCTGGACGGACAGCCGGGAATTCGGCCCCACGGAGCGCATGCCCGGGCTGGGCACCGTTGGCAAATCGCCCATCGGCCGCCGCTTGGGTATGCAGTATACCGGCGATTATACCTTTGTACCGGAGGAAAAGCAGGCGGGCGTGTTCCATTCTCACGGCTTTGCTTATGTGCGTACCGGCGACATGCTGGACTTTATTGGCTCCCTGACGGACCGCACCGGTTTTACCGTTATTACGGCGGATATGAACCGTAATGTGCTGGCTGTGTCTAAGGATCTGGAGGGGCTGATGCTCACGGAGGATTATCCGGTGCTGGATCTCTATATGCAGCAGGGGCATTATGACGCGGTATTTGACGGCTACTTTGCCGCCTTGGGCGTACACCCCCGCCAAACGGAAAAGCTGCGGGGCTATACCTCCTGGTACAACTATTACAGCAATATCAATCACAATATCATCATGCACGACCTGCGAGCCATTGCCCCCTGCGCCGGGGTCAATACCTTCCAGGTGGACGACGGCTACCAGACCGCCGTGGGGGACTGGCTGTCTGTGGACAGCAAGAAGTTTCCCTTCGGTATGCGCCGGGTGGCCGATGCGGTTCATCAGCGCGGGCTGAAAGCCGGGCTGTGGCTGGCGCCTTTTGCGGTGCAAAAGAATGCCTATTTGGCAAAGAAGCACCCAGGCTGGCTGGTGGCAGACAAAAAGGGCAGCCCCTTGATGGTGGGCGCCAACTGGGGCGGCTTTTATGCCCTGGATATTTATCATAAGGAAGCCCGGGCGTATATTAAGCAGGTGTTTCAAACGGTGCTGCATACCTGGGGCTTTGATATGGTGAAGCTGGACTTTTTGTACGCCGCTTCCGTTAAGCCCTTGTACGGCAAGACCCGCGGCCAGGTGGCGTATGACGCCATGGAGCTGCTGCGGGAGTGCGTGGGCGAGGATAAGCTGCTGCTGGCTTGCGGCGCACCGATGCTGCCCAGCTTTGGCGTGGCGGACTATATGCGCATCGGTGCGGATATGGCCCTCAGTTGGCCCCATTCTGCCCGGCGCCGCCAAATGCACCGGGAGGATGTGTCTACACCCAATGCGGTGCTCAACAGCGTGTATCGCCGGGGGCTGAACGACCGGGCATTTTTGAACGACCCGGATGTGTTCCTGCTACGGCGCAACAATATCAGCTTTACCCCGGAGCAGCAGGCGCTGCTGGCTAAGTTTATTCAGCTGTTTGGTGGCGTGCTCTTCACCTCGGACGATGTGAGCACCTATAAGCCGGAGCAGGCCAGCCTGTTTGCCGATACCCTGGCCGATACCGCCACTTTAACGGATGTGAGCCAGGAGGACGATGTGCTCACTGTGCGGTATACCCAGAGCGACCGCCCCTGTACCATGCAGTTCAATGTGTACACCGGCCAGATCTTCGCCTTCGGCGCAGACGAAAAGTGATTACAGTTTCATACAAAAAATACGGCTCTCCTTACAAAAAGGGGAGCCGCTATTTTTACCACTTTGCCTCCCTTGTAAAGGGAGGGGGACCGCTGTAGGTGGTGGAGGGATTGGTAAGTAGGGGCCGATGCCTACATAGGCCCGCAATTTTTTCGAATTTTGGGTAAAAAAATACCCCCTTGCTTATGCAAGGGGGCGCTGGTTTAGGTATAGATATTATTTGGTGGCTGCGTCGTTCTTCTTTTTGGCAAACAGAGCGTACAGGGCAAAGAGCAAGCCGGAGGCGGCCAGACCGGAGCCGCCCACTGCCAGGCTCCAATGGGCGCCGGTGGCAGGGGACTTAACAGCTGCGGTCGCGGTGTTCTTTGGATTGGTGTTCTTCGCACCGCTGTTGTTTGTGCTCTTGCCGGCGCTAAAGGGAACGATATTTTGTTTTTCGTCCGTATTGACAAACTGGCCGTTGCCGGTGGCGGCTTTTACTGCCTGCACAGACTGCTTTTTCTCCGGGTTGGTGATCAGTCCGGCCAAGAATTTGGTGGCTTGGCTGTCGTACCAGAAGTTCACATGGGCCACGCCCTTAAAGAACCAGGTGTTGTCCGGTAGCGTGCAGGTGGCGGCGTCCACAATGCGGTCCGGCGACACATGGGCACCGGTGCGCTTCAAGGTCTTGCCGTAGTCCGCCGTGGTGGCTCCCACGGAAGCGTATTTGGTGTCAATGAGAATATCTGTCTGATTGGCATACGCAGAGTTGATGGGAATATTGGGCAGGCCGTAGTTGGCTACGATCACCACATCGGTGCCGGCCTTTTGCATGGCTTTCAGATTGCCGGGCAGGCGCTTTTGCACCTTATGATAGCGGGTGATTTTCTGGTACAGACCACTGCTTTGGTCTAAAAAGCCGATGGCGGTCATGGCATCCACGCTGTCGTCAAAATCATCATAGGGGATAAATTCCCACAGCATGGGAATGCAGCCGAACACCGGGTAAAAGATCTCGTTATACACACGCTCCACCAGTGCAGGGTCCTCTGCTACTTGAGTCAAAAAGTCGCACAGGTAGCCCACATTCAGGCTGTTTGCCAGCCGGTTCAGCTGGCTAAAGTCAAAGTCCGGGTTATGGTAAGAGGTGGTCACCCGGTCTAAATATTTCTTGACCACATTCGCGTCAAATAGAAGATCCTGGCAAAACAGCTTGGTGACGGACACACCGGTGAGTGCCCCGTTGATCATCACCAAGCGGCGGATGTCGCCGCGGTCGCCGTACTGATCTATGTAGGCGCTGAGGATCACCGTGCCCTCTGAACTGCCGACCAGGGTCACTTGCTTTTTACCGGTTTTGGCTTTGACCTGACTCACAAAGTCTGCCAGCTTGGCAGCCGTTTCGCAGGCGTCCAGTCGCCAATCGTAGTTAAAGGCATACACTTTGTCTGCGCCGATATTCTGCGCCACTTGGCGGCAAATGGCCGGCTCGTTGCTGGTGCCGGACAGGTAGCCCGGGTGGTTTTTCAGACTGTCGGTCCAGTAGTTGGTGATGCCTACATTGTAAAGACTGTTGCCGTCCTCATCGCAGGCGATGTTGCGGTAGTCGTTCATTAAATCGGCGATTTGGTCAATGACGGCGTCCGGGTCCGTTTGCTTGCCGCCGACGGCAGCCAGCACATTTTGGATGAGTCCGCCGCGGCTGAGCAGACTTTTGGCGTCAAACACGCCCACTGGCTGCTCATCCTCCGTGCCCGGGTTTAGGTACAGGCCGGAGCCGCCCATGCCGTGCACAGAGATTACCGGTGTGGCGCCGTTGTCCTTGGCGAAGGCCGCGCCGGCGCAGGAACACACCAGCACCAGTGCCAGCAGACCGCACAATAGGCCGCGTAAATTCTTCTTCATATCCAGTTGCCCCTTCCGTTGCAAAAGTGCGTAAAATTACCCTTATCTTAATTATAAGTTGTCGATCCGGTGAAGTCAATTCACATATTGCATAAAAAAACACCCCCGCCCTTGTGCAATCCGCAATAAGGGCAGGCTGTCGGAAACAGGCAATAAAGAAAACCGAGTGCAAACTGCACTCGGTTCTTTTGGTTACTTGGGATTACGCGTTTTTCTTTAAGGCTCTTTCCAGCCAAACAGCACCCAGATCCAGAGCGTTGAACAGGCCGGTCTTTTCGCTCTTTTTGACCACCTGCTCTTTGGGCGAGATCTGCTCGTCCGTATTCAGCAGCTGAATAATTACTTTGTCGGCAATGGTCTGGTCGCCCTGCTTCTTCTCGCTCTGCACCTTCAGGCACACAACGAACGGGTCGGCCATACTGCCGTAGTAAATGGTGTTGCCGCAGCGTACCAGCGGTCTGCCTTTGTATTCCAAGAATTCGCCTTTCTTCGCCAAGGGAACGCCTCCTTCATTTTAATCTAAGTAGGACTTTACCATAGCGGCCAACAACTCGTCCCGGTCGATCCGGCGGATCAGGCTGCGGGCATTGTTGTGGGTGGTGATGTAGGTGGGATCCTCAGACAGCAGATAGCCTACGATCTGGTTAATGGGATTGTACCCCTTTTCCCGCAGGGCGTCAAACACCTGGGTTAAGGTATCCTTCATAACATCCTCTTTTTCATCACCGATTCTAAATGTCATGGTCTTATCTGTCACGGTAAAGTCACCTCCGTACACATCATTATATACATTTTTTGAAATAATTACAATATTAAAATGCAAAAATTCCAACATTCCGGTCAAATTACCGGGCAGTTGTCCGTTTTTTCGGTCAACTCCGCAGGCTGATGCCCATTTTGTCCAGGGCTTTGACCACCCGCTTCATGGCAGCATCGGCTTCATCATCGGTAAGGGTGCGGTCATGCGCGCGCATACGAATGTTAAACGCCACGCTCTTTTTGCCCTTTTCAATCTGCTCGCCCTGATACACATCAAAGAGTTTGACGCTCTCCAGGGTCTTGCCCACAGCCTCGCCAATGGCACGCTGCAACTTCAGCACCGGGATCTCCTTGTCGCAAACAAAGGCCAGATCCCGGTTGCTGGCCGGGTATTTGGGCAGGGGCTTATGTGTGCGGGTGCCGCTTTCGTTCTCGTAAGCGGTATTTACATCAATCTCTGCCAAATAGACTCTGGTGCCGATGGCGTAGTTCTCTGCCACATTGGGGTGTACCTCACCCAAGGTGGCAAGCACCTTGCCGTCTATGGTAAAGGCGGCGGTACGGCCCGGGTGGAAGGTGGGGTTATCTTTTACCGGCTCCACATCGTAGTGATCCACATGCAGGCAGTCCAGCAGTTTTTCTACAATGCCCTTCAGGGCAAAGAAGTCTGCGCTGCCTCCGTACATACCGATGGTGACCTTTTGGCTCTCGATAGGCAGTTTGTCCGGGGTTGTGGGAGTGTAAACGGTGCCCATCTCGTACATACAAGCGGCCTCCGTCTTGTGGTTATAGTTAAAGGACAGCACATCCAGCATAGAGGGCAGGATGGTGGTGCGCATAATGCTGGTGTCCTCGCCCAGGGGGTTCAGGATTACAATGGAGTTGCGCAGTTCGCTGTCCGGGGGCAGGCAGATCTTGTCATAAGCCTTAGGGCTGATGAAGCTAAAAGTAGATACCTCGGTGCAGCCGCAGGCCAGCAGGGTGTTGCCCAGTTTGCGCTCAAAGGACTGGCGGTGGGTCAGCTTGCCGTTGGCGGCGCCTTGCAGCATGTGGTTGGGAATGTTGTGGAAGCCGTAGAACCGGGCCACTTCTTCCGCCAGGTCTGCCAGGTGCTCAATATCATTGCGGAAGGTGGGGGCATAGACCTTGCCGTCGCGCACATCAAAGTCGATCTTCTTCAAAATATCGATCATCTGCTGCTCGCTGAGATCAAAGCCGATGAACCGATTGATCCACTGGTAGTCCCAGTCCACGGTGACCTGCTCTTTGACTTTCTTGCAGCAGTCCACCACGCCGTCTACCACATCGCCGGCGTCCAGCAGCTGTACCAGTTGAAGGGCACGCTTTAAGGCGCGCATGGTTTGGTTGGGATCCAGCTCTTTCTCGTACCGGGCAGAGGCCTCGGTGCGCATACCCAACGCCTTGGCGGTGCGGCGCACGCAGGTGCCGTTAAAGCAGGCGGACTCAAATACGATGGTGGTGGTGTCGTCCATAATACCGCTGTATTCGCCGCCCATTACGCCGGCAACGGCCACAGGCTTTTCCGTATCGGCAATCACCAGCATATTCTCCGTCAGCTCCCGGGTCTCGCCGTCCAGGGTGGTGACGGTGGCGCTCATCCACTTGGTGGCATTCGGATCGGAGCAGAACTTCTCCGGATGGCCAAAGCTCGGGTCCTGGTCGGCGATACGCTTCCACATATCCCAGCCGCCACCGGGCTTCAGGTCTGGGTTCCATGCGGCGGGCGAGTTCTGGGAACCCATGGTGGAGTTCTCCACGCAACCGCCGTTGGTGATGAACACCAGATCGTTCTCGGTCAGGTCGATGGAGGATTTATCACCCTCGTGATCCACGTCGATGCGCACGGCAAGCTTCTTGGTGGGCGTGCTGGCAGG
>OMGH01002015.1_pt1 | contig 10723 bp, 9 predicted proteins | sample 1645841 | NCBI WGS metagenome assembly OMGH01 (sample SAMN00849584, study PRJEB25192) | human gut metagenome
TGGCATTATATGCATTTTTCTTTGTATGGTTATATATAGGATTTAATAAAATTTTAGTACAAATAACATTTTTATATTATTCTCCTACAGCAAGGACTCAACTTATTTTTGGAATGATAGGTGTTTTACTAACATTAATGTTAATAAAAAAATTTGAAAATGTAAAAATACTAAATAAAAAAGCATCAATTGCAGGAGCATTAATATCTTCAATGGTATTATATGTAGTATTAAAAAATTCAGCATATAGTGGATTTTTTACAACTGTAAAATTAGAACTAATTACAGTAATAACATTTTTTATGGTATATTCAATATTGCAAACAAACAAAAAAGCATTTGCTTATATTATGTGTATAGTAAGTATCATTGCAGGAGCAACAATAAATCCAATAAATAGAGGTGTAGATATTATTTATAAAACAGATTTAGCACAAGAAATTCAAAAAATAGAAAAAGAAGATGAAGAAGCATTATGGATAGGGAGATATAATTGGAGTGGACAATATTTGTTAGCAAATGGAGCAAATACATTAAATGGGGTTAATTCATATCCCAATTTCCAATGGTTAAATATTGTAGATCCAGATAAAATATATAATGATGTATATAATAGATATGCACATATTGGAATAATATTAGCTGAAAAAACAGAATTTAGATTATTAACAACAGATAGTTATGAAGTTGATTTAACATATCAAAACCTAAAAGATTTAGGAATTAAATATTATTTAACAGATGTAGAATATTCAGAAAGTGAAAAAAATCAATTTCATTTAACAGTTAAATATGAAAATACTGAAAAAGGACAATATATATATCAAGTAAATTAAGGAGAGACAAGCAATGAAAGTTTTAATAATAATACCAGCATATAATGAAGCTGAAAACATAGAAAAGACAGTAAATGATGTTATTCAAAATACAGATTATGATTATGTAGTTGTAAATGATTGTTCAAAAGATAATACGAAAGAAGTTTGTGAAAAAAATAATTTTAATATGTTATCACTACCTATAAATTATGGATTAACTAGTGGAATACAAATTGGAATGAAATATGCTTATAAAAATAATTATGATATTGCAATACAATTTGATGGAGATGGGCAACACCAAGCTAAATATTTAAAAAACTTAGTAAAAGAAATAGAAGATGGAAATGCAAATATAGTAATTGGTTCTAGATTTGTAACAGAGAAGAAACCATTTACAGCAAGAATGTTAGGAAGTAGAATAATAGCATTTTTTACTAAGATTACAACAGGAAAAACAATAAAAGATACAACATCTGGTATGAGAGCATATGATAGAAATGCAATAAAAGAATTTGTAACAAATACAAGTCTAACACCAGAGCCAGATACAATGGTATATATGTTAAAAAAAGGTTTAAAAATAAAAGAAGTACAAGTTGAAATGAAAGAAAGAGAATTTGGAAAAAGTTATTTGACTCCAATAAAATCTATGAAATACATGGTAAATATGATATTTTCAATTGTATTTATAAGAGCAATAACAAGAAAAAAGTAAGAGGTGAAAATTAATGTCAGTAACATTAAGAGTAATATTAATAATAAGTTCATTTATAGCATTTTATTTGTGCATAACAAAAATAAAAAAATCACAATTAAAAATAGAAAATTCAGTAACATGGATGTTGGGATGTATAATCTTAATATTAATGAGCATATTTCCAAATGTAGTTGTATGGATATCAGAAAAACTAGGCTTTGTGGCACCTGTAAATTTTATATTTTTTGTGATGATAGCATTTTTACTAATGCAAACATTTATAGATAATATTCATATAACATCATTAAATGAAAAAATAAAAGATTTAAATCATTATATTGCATTAAAAGAAAAAGAAGAGAAAGATTTAAATAAATAATTACAAAATAAAGGAATGTAATAAAAAATGAACAAAATAAAAGAATTATATCAAAAATATAAAGAAATAATAAATTACCTAATATTTGGGGTGTTAACAACAGTTGTATCATTAGTAACATATTATATATGTGTTTTCACAGTTTTAGATCCAGATAATGCTATTCAATTACAAATTGCTAATGTAATTTCTTGGATTATAAGTGTTGCATTTGCATATATCACAAATAGAAAATTTGTATTTGAAAGTAATGAAGAAAATAAAATAAAAGAAGCAACTAAATTTGTAACTTCAAGAATAGCTACATTATTAATGGATATGGTAATAATGTGTGTTGGGGTAACAACGTTAAAATTTAATGATAAAATTATGAAACTAGTATCACAAGTAGTTGTAATTGTAATGAATTATATATTAAGCAAATTAATAGTATTTAAAAAAAAAAGTCAGTCAAAAATGGAGATAAGAAGTAAGTTAATAAAATTAATGACAATTTGTTTTTCTATAGTATTTTTAATTGCATTATTAAATACAATATTTTTTAATAGAACTACACAAATTAATTATAGTGTTTTATGTATGAGTGTATTGTTAGTATTATCATATATCTTAATATATATAGCTTATAAAAAAATTCAGAAAACTGAATTTAAAAAGAAGCCTACAAAGTTTCAATTTGTGATATTTATAGTAATAATATTTATATTACAGATTGTTTTTGCTATATTAACATTTGCAACTTGTGGTTGGGATTGTGGAATAGTTATGGAAAATGCCTATGAATTAGTAGTTAATAATGATATAAATACTTATTATTTTTCAAGATGTCCTAATAATATAGGAATGTTATTAATTGCTACATATATAATAAGATTTATTAGTTTATTTGGTACACCAACAATAGAACAAGCATATTTATTTACAATCATATTTAATATAATAATAGTGGATATATCAGCAATTTTAACATTTAAAGTATGCCAAAAATTATTTGGAAACAAAATTTGTTATTTCTCAAGTTTATTTATAATACCTTTAATAATGTTTTTACCATATATTATAATACCATATACAGATACTATAAGTATGGTATTTCCAATACTTATATTTTATTTATATATAAAAATAAAAGAAGAGAAGAACGAAAACAAAAGAGCTTTTTTTACAATATTAGAAGGAATGCTTACAATATTAGGATATTATATAAAACCAACAATAGTTATAGTTGTTATAGCAATATGTATTGTAGAAATACTAAGATGTAAAAAAATAAAAATGATAAATCTTATTAATATAATATCATTATTTGCAATTGGATGTATGATTTCATATATGTCGTATTCATATATAAAAAATAAAAATTTAGGAAACATGATAAGAGAAGAGGATTATGAAGAATATGAAATGCCTATGACACACTTCTTAAAAATTGGTTTAAAAGAAGTTGATAGTGGAACTGATTTACCTGTAAAAAATAGAATGCTTTATGGAACATATAATGATGAAGATGTAATAACAACCATGGAAAATGATGGAAAGAATGCAAAGGTAAAAGAAAATTTAGAAACAGTCAAACAAAGGTTAAAAGATTATAAATTAACTGGATATATGAAATTTCTATATAATAAAGGAAATTGGATTTTAGCGGATGGAACATTTTTCTTTGGACAAGAAGGATCTTTTTGGACATCAGAACATTATAATAAAACTAAATTAGGAGTTTTATTACAACAATTAATAAATAATAGAACTAATAAATATCAAAAGATAACTGCTAATGTATTTCAAACAGTTTGGCTATTAATATTATTAGGATTAATTTGTTCATATACGAAAAAAGATGAAAACAATTATTTGATAATATGCAAAATTACAATTATAGGTATATTATTGTTTTTATTATTATTTGAAGGAAGATCTAGGTATTTAGTAAATCACATTCCAATTTTTATAATAGTCGGAATATATGGATTAATAAATAGTTTTGAAAAGCTAGAGGAAATTAGAAGAAAAAAGCAAAAAATGATATCTAGCAAGGGAGAAAACGAAGATGAGTAATTATAAATTATCAATAGTAGCAGCTGTATATAATTTAGAAAAATATTTACCAAGATGTTTAGATGCACTTGTAAATCAGACTTTACAAGAGATTGAAATATTATGTGTAGATGATGGTTCAACAGATTCTGCACCACAAATAATAGATGAATATGCAAAAAAATATCCCAATAAAGTAAAAGCATTTCATAAAACAAATGGAGGAGAATTTACAACAAGAAATTATGGACTTGAAAGAGCAACAGGAGAATATGTAACATTTGTGGACACAGATGACTATGTAGAAAAAACATGGGCTGAAAAATTGTATAATGTAGCAAAAGAAAATGATGCAGATATGGCAGTATGTGGATTTGAAAGAATAGACTTAAATACAAATAAAATTGTTTCACAAAATATGACAAACTTTGGACGAGTTGTAAAAACAATAGATGAAAAAAATGATTTTACATTATTTATAAATCCAGCACCTTGGAACAAAATATATAAAAGAGAAAAGGTACAAGACTTAAGATTTTTACCATTTAGAGGATTTAATGATGCAATGTTTTTAGCTAGTTGTTATACTAGAATGGAGAAAATTGCATTTGAACCAGAAGTATTATATCATTACTACTTAAGATATGATTCACAAATACACACAGTAAATAAGCAAGATGTTGAGAATTTGAAGAAATATTTATTAGAAGTAAAAAAATTATATATACAAACAAATAAATATGAAGAAATGAAATATATTTTAGATACATTTGCATTTCTTCATTTAGGAACATCTGTAATGTATAGGGTTTCATATGATAAAACAGTAAATATGAAAGATATGTTAAAAGAAACGATAAGTTATTTAGACACAAATTTTGAAAATTGGAGAAAATCACCATTTTTAAAATTCGGATATTCAATAAAAAAAGGATTCAAACATATAGCATTATGGGGAGTAGCATTATTATATAAAATGAAATTACCTATGATATATATTAATACATATCGTTTTTTAGTAGATAAATTAAAAATAGATATTAAATTTTAATTAGATGCAAGCCGTAGGAAGGAAAGTACTAATAATGGAAAAAGAAAATGTACAATTTAGAAAAAACTTTATATGGAATGTTTTAGGAACAGGATTAAATGCATTTAACTCATTATTTTTTATGATAATAGTTACAAGAATAAATGGAGTAGACCAAGCAGGAATATTTTCAATTGCTTTTTCAACAGCATGTATAATATATTTTGTTGGAGTATATGCTGGAAGAATTTATCAAGTAACAGAATTAAATAAAGAAATAACAGATAAGGAATTTATAGTAAATAGATCAATAAGTACAATATTGATGTTAATACTTGTTATATTATTTTCAGTAATAAGAGGATATAATTTATATAAATCAACAATGTTTTTATTACTTACTTTATATAAAGCATTAGAAGCATTTAGTGATGTTTTATATGGAATATTGCAAAAAAATGATAGACTAGAAATAGTAGGAAAATCATTTTTTATGAAAGCACTATTTTCAGTAATATTATTTTTTATAATAGACTATATTACAAAAAATATGATTACATCTACAATATCAATAATACTTGTTAATATAATCATATTAATAGTTTTTGATTTTAAAAATGTATTAAAATTTGTGGATTTAAAAACAAAAGTAAAAAAAGAAAATATTTTAAAAATATTCAAATCAGGATTCTTTACATTTGCAATATCATTTTTAGGAGTATATATATTAAATGCACCTAAATATGCAATTGATAGTTTTTTAGTAGAAAATTATCAAACAATATTTGGAATTATAGTAATGCCTGCAACAGTTATAGGATTAGTTGCACAATTTTTAATACATCCATATTTGAATACAATAGTGGAACTATATAAAAATAGAGATTTGAAAAAATTAAATAAACTTATTCTAAAATTAATATTTATGATAGTAGCATTTGGAATTATATCATCATTATTAGCATATTTCTTAGGGCCAGAAGTTTTAGGATTAGTATATGGAATTGATTTAAAAGCATATAGAGTAGGCTTGTTGATTATTATAATATCAGCAACATTATATACAATAGGAGTAATATATTCATCAGTATTAACAGCTGTAAGAGAAACATTCTCACAATTTATAGCATATATAATTATATCTCTATTTGCAATTGTGTGCTCAAATATATTAACAAAGCAAAAAGAAATGAATGGAGCTGTAATAGCATATTTTGTAATAATGGCATTACAATTTATAATTTACACAACATATACAAATATAAAATTAAGAAAAATCTTTAATAAAGAGGAAGAAAATGAGTAAAGTAACAATAATTATACCTGTTTATAATTCAGCAGAATACATAGGAAAATGTATAGAAAGTATTTTAAATCAAACATATCATGATTATGATATTTTAATTGTAAATGATGGTTCAAAAGATAATTCTCAACAAATTATAAATGAATATAAAGAAAAATATCCTAATAAAATTACTGAAATTGAACAAGAGAACAAAGGTGTTGCAAGAACTAGAAATGAAAGTATTAAAAGAGCTACAGGAAAGTATATTATGTTTATGGATAATGATGATTATTTAGATAAAGATTATATAGAAACATTTGTAAAAGAGATTGAAAAAGATGATTGTGATGCAGTTATTGGTGGATATAGGAGAATAACAGAAACAGGTAAAATTTTAAAAACATTGAAATTGAATGATGGAGAATGGTCAAAATATATGATAATGGCTCCTTGGGCTAAAATATATAGAACACAATATTTAATACAAAATGATATTACTTTTCTGGAAAATAATTTAGGAGAAGACATGTATTTTAACTTAAAAGCTTTATTATTAGGAAATGTAAAATCAATTGATTATGTTGGATATAATTGGTTTTTTAATACTAAAAGTGTCTCAAATACTATTCAAAAAAATATAACACAATTACAAGTTTTTGAATTAATAGATTCTTGTTATAATATGTTAAAAGAAAATGGAATATTAGAAAAGAATTATGAGATGATTGAAGCTCATTTTATAAAATATATAATTTGGCTTATATTATTTTCAACAAAAAAATTAGATTACAAAACAATTAGCAAAGAATATGATAAATTGTTTAACTGGTTAAAGCAAAAGTTTCCTAATTATAAAAAGAATAAAGTTGTAAGATTGTGGAAACCAAAAGGAGAATTATTTAGTATTAGATTAATTGTTATAACAATGTCAATTGCTAATAAAGTAAGATTAGGAAAAGTTTTAGTATATGTATATAGCATATTATAAAGAAAGGAAAAATTAAAAATGAAGAAAATAATAAAAGTATTTTTTTGTATTCTAACATGTTTAATTATTAGTATTCCTCAAATATATGCAGAAGAAAGTAAAACAACAAAAGAATTGAGTGAAGCTGTTGAAGAAAAGAAAGATGAAAATGTTGAAGAGTCATTGGATAAAGAAAAAAAAGAAGTTACAGAAGAACCTGTAGAACAATCTGGACTTGAAACAATAGAAAAACCAGCAGAAGTAACCTCAAATGAAACTACAGAATTGCCAAAAACAGAATCTACAAGTGAAACAGAAGAAAAACCAGATGAAGAACCAGAAAAAGAACCAAGTATTTCTTATACAACACATATACAAGATATAGGTTGGCAAAATCAGGTTAAAGATGGAGAAATGGCAGGGACAGAAGGACAATCCAAAAGACTTGAAGCAATAAAAATTACTTTAAAAGATTTAAGTGGTGTAAAAATAAAATATCAAACACATATCCAAGATATAGGTTGGCAAGACTGGAAATATGATGGGACATTAGCTGGAACAGAGGGACAATCTAAAAGATTAGAAGCAATAAGAATTGAATTAGAAGAAAGTGATAAATATTCAATAATGTATAGAGTACATATCCAAGATATAAGATTGGAGATATGATGGAGAAAAAGCAGGAACAGAAGGACAATCAAAAAGGCTTGAAGCAATTCAAATAAAAATACTTGAGAAACAAACAAGTATATCAGTAAATTATAGTGTACATGTGCAAGATATAGGCTGGCAAAATTGGAAAGCAGAAGAAAAGATAGCGGGAACAGAAGGTCAGTCAAAAAGATTAGAAGCAATAAAAATAGAACTAAAAAATTTAGAAAATATAAAAATAAAATATCAAACACATATAGAAGATATAGGTTGGCAAAACTGGAAATATAATGGGGAATTAACTGGGACAGAAAGTCAATCTAAGAGGTTGGAAGCAATAAAAATAGAACTCGAATATAGTGAAGAATATTCAATAATGTATAGAGTACATATCCAAGACATAGGATGGCAAGAATGGAAATATGATGGAGAAGTAGCAGGAACAGAAGGGCAATCCAAAAGAGTAGAAGCAATTGAAATAAAATTAGTTGATAAATCAGTATTTAAAGTAGCATATATATCACATGTAGAAGATGTAGGGTGGCAAAATTGGAGATATGATGGAGAAACTGCAGGAACAGAGGGACAATCTAAAAGAATGGAAGCAATTCAGATAGGCTTTTCAAATGCTCCAGATGGTGCTAAAATGAGATATAAAGTACATATTCAGGACATAGGTTGGCAAGATTGGAAAGACAGTGAAGAAATGGCAGGAACAGAAGGTCAGTCCAAAAGACTAGAAGCAATTCAAATAAAACTTGAAAATACACAAGATTATTCAATTGAGTACAGAGTACATGTACAAGATATAGGCTGGCAAGATTGGGTAAAAGATGGAGAAACATCTGGTACAGAAGGACAATCCAAAAGATTAGAAGCAATTCAAATAAGAATTATTTCAAAAGAAAATAATTCAGATTCACAAGAAGGTCCTAAATTTGAACGACAAGAAGGAACATATGGAAAAACAGGTCTAAATGTGGCTGATAAAGGTGGAAGTGAATTAAAATATTTAAAATATGGTACAGGAAAAAATGTGTTTTTTGCAACATTTGCAATACATGGCTATGAAGACAAATGGGATAAAGATGGATATGAACTTATCGAAATAGCAAATAATTTTTATAATAAGCTTTTAGAAGACAAAGATTATGATTTAGCTGAAAAATGGACAATATATATTTTCCCAGGAGTAAATCAAGATGGATTACAAGAAGGAAGCACAAATAATGGACCTGGAAGAACAACATTATATAGTCAAGCACCACAAAATAAAGGAATAGACCTAAATAGATGTTGGCAGATTGGAAGTACATATGAAAAATTTACATCTGATAGAAATTATAATGGAGACACAGGGTTCCAAGCTTATGAAGCACAAGCATTAAGAGATTTTATGTTAAAAAATAAATCTAAAGATGGACAAACAATATTAGTTGATTTACATGGTTGGACACAACAATTAATAGGTGATGAAAATATTTGTTCTTATTATGAACAACAATTTCCTGAAAATAATAAAAGATCTGTTGGAAGATATGGTTCTGGATATATGATTAGTTGGGGAAGAACTTATTTAGGTTCACAAGGAAGACCAGCTAAAACAGCATTAATAGAACTTCCAAGAGATGGTGTGAAAAATCATCAATCAGTAATAGATAAAGATTTTTCAAATAGATATATAAATGCAACAATGAAAATGTTAGAAAAAATTATTTAAGAAAGGAAAGGGTTAGTAAAATAGCCCTTTTAATTGTAAAATGAAGATAAATATAAAAAAAGTAATTATATGTATAACAATTTGTATATTAACAATTAGTGTTATTGTAATATGTGCTGTAAGAAAAGAAAATAATTCAAAAGAAAATGATAATAATAATTCTAGTGAAAATATAAAACAAGAAGAAAAAAGTGATGATAATAAAGAAAATACAGAAAATACAGAAAATGTAGAAAAAGAGATACAAATTACTACATCAACACAAGAAGAAAGCCAAATATCAAGTGAAAAGAAAACAGAAATAATTGAAGAAACAGGAAAACAAGGAGATTCTGATTTGTATGAAATTCAAGAGGGAGAAGATAATATAAAAATTGCAACAATAAAGTCAAGTGTAAAATACAAAGTAGCATTTGCAGGAATGATAAAAAATAAAGCACCAGAAAAAGAGGAATTAGATGATATATTAGAAAAAAATCATCCTAAATATGCTGGTATATGGATAAAAAGTGAAAGTCAGTCCGAGTTTTTGAAATATATTTCTTCAGTAACAAAATCTGAATATGAAATAAATGAAAATGGGTATTTAAAAATCAAAAATAAGAAAAATCAAAATGAGTATGATAAAAAAATAGAAGAAATAATAAATGGCAATAAATTATATATTATTGATATATCAAGCACATGTTATATTGTAGATGAAATAACAGGAGAAATATTAGATTATAATTTTGAAGATATGGACGAATATCAAACATATCAATATTTTGAAGATGGTGACAAAAAGATTATTTTTATAACTGAAAACCAAAACAATCAATTAACAGTTAAAGAGATTATCGAAAGTGTAATTGAGTTGTTTTAAGAGTGCCAAGATTTTACATTGAATGCACAAAAAGACTATTATATAATAAAAACAGGAGGTGAAAGATGACAAAAAGAAAAAAAATAATAGTAATTTGTGCATTTTTATTAATTAGTTTTATAATTCCAAATAAAGTAAATGCAAAAGAAAGTGCTAGTGTAAAATATCAGACACATGTACAAGATATAGGCTGGCAGACACAAGTTAAAGACGGAGAAATAGCAGGAACAGAGGGACAATCAAAAAGATTAGAAGCAATAAAAATAGA
>OMGH01002019.1_pt1 | contig 10694 bp, 9 predicted proteins | sample 1645841 | NCBI WGS metagenome assembly OMGH01 (sample SAMN00849584, study PRJEB25192) | human gut metagenome
CCCTATCATCTTCATATGCCATCTTATTTTTTAGAGACATTTACTGAATATCCCTCGGCAAATCTTTTTTTGAATAATACGATAAATCCAACTGACTCATAATGAATCAGTTGGATTTATCGTATTATTTGCGGAATGTCCTTGAAATGACAGGTTGTTTCAATTCTGCCTGCTCCGCTATTATTCGAGAGAAGTGGATGTTATTTGCATATTTCTACTATGCCCAATTCTCTTTCATGAAGTTGGCTTCCTCATTTCTTGGATTTCTTTTTCTTATTGTTATCGCTGTTAAAGAATTGTTTCCAATCGTCTTTCGTTTTGGGACCGCGTTCTTCAATGTAGCCACGTTCCGCACGGCTGGGTCTTCCTTCTTTTGAGGTCGTTTTTTTATTGGACCTGTCACTTTTTTTGCCGAATGAAGCATTCCTTGCTGCACTGCTTCTGCGTTCGCCATTGTCGTTTTTGCCATTATTGTCACCGGCAACTTCTACTACAATTTTCCGGCCGCCATTCAGATTAACCTTGTTCAATGCTTTAATCACGTCCTGTGCCTGATTTTCTGCTACTTCGAAGAAAGAGAAATTCTGCATCAGGTCTATTCGTCCGATGGTAGTACGTTGCTTCTTCATGTTGCGGTTAATCAGTTCTATGATTTGGTTGGCATAGAAACCGTCTGTCTTTCCTACATTCAGGAATAGACGGGTGTATCCTTTTTCTGCTTTACGCTCTGTCTTTTCACGAGCACTGCCATGATCCTTGCGTTCTTTGGAGCCACGTTCGCTGCGACGGTCATTTGTGCTGGGAATTTCTATTTCCGGAGCGTTACTATAGTATTCCAAGAAGCGGTTAAATTCCATTGACACCACGCGCTTTATCAGATCTTCCTTTGAAAGCCATTCCAGTTTACGATAGATTCCGGGTAGGAAGGATTCAATTTCTTCATCGTTTACTTTTACCTTTTCTATGTCATCTATCAATTTAATCAATTGCTGCTCGCAAATTTGTTTACCACTGGGCATCTCACCCATGATAAATTTTTTGTTGATGATTCGTTCTATCTCACGCATCTTTCCTTTTTCGCGCAGGTTGATGATGGCAATAGAAATACCTGTTTTTCCGGCACGCCCTGTACGACCACTACGATGAGTATAGCTTTCTATATCATCGGGCAAGCCATAATTAATGACATGAGTAAGGTCATTTACATCTAGGCCACGGGCTGCTACGTCGGTAGCAACTAAAAGCTGTAAATGGCGTTGGCGGAATTTTTGCATCACTAAGTCGCGCTGGGCTTGTGAGAGCTCACCGTGCAAAGAGTCTGCGTTATAACCGTCTTGTATTAATTTATCTGCAATTTCCTGAGTTTCTTTACGGGTACGACAGAAAATGATGCCATAAATCTGTGGATAATAATCCGCGATACGTTTCAATGCGGCATATTTGTCTTTAGCGTGTACTAAATAGGCTATGTGATTGACGTTTTTACTGCCCTCATTTTTGGTACCGATAGTGATTTCTTTTGCGTCATGCAGATATTTTTTGGCGATGCGTGAGATTTCCGGACTCATGGTAGCCGAGAACATCAAGGTATTCCGGTCTTCAGGAACTTTTTCAAGGATAGCATTTATGCTATCAGTAAATCCCATATTCAGCATTTCATCGGCTTCGTCCATTACTACATCTGTAATCGTTTCTAGTTTGGCAACCTTTCTTTCTATTAGATCAATTAGTCGTCCGGGAGTAGCCACAATAATATGTACGCCTGTTTTCAACATGCGTATTTGGCTTTCGATGGATGAACCACCATATACGGGAAGGATTTTCAGCCCGTCAATGTACTTGGAGTAATCGTTCAGATCGCCTGCAATCTGCAAGCACAATTCGCGTGTGGGGCATAAAATTAGTGCTTGAGGTGCACGGTGCTTTACGTCAACTTTTTGGATAAGCGGCAGACCAAATGCGGCTGTTTTTCCAGTCCCTGTTTGTGCTAGGGCTACTACATCGTTGCCGTTTCCCAATAAATACGGTATTACTTCTTCTTGTACCGGCATGGGATTCTCATATCCCATTTCTTTAATCGCTTTTAGTATTTCCGGGGAAACGCCTAACTCTTCAAATGTCTTCATTTATTTTCAAATATCTAATTCGCTGCAAAGATACGGATAATCATGGGATTATATGGCGCTTATGCAATATTTGTTTTTATCAGTAGTGTATTTTTAGGGAATATTGGCTAAAGCGTGTCGGGAAGTGATAAGAAAATTTTAGGTATAAGGTGAAAATACTCTGCCGGTATGGCAATTGAAATGCTTTATCGGTCAGAGTATCCGGATTAAAGATATGAGAATTTTATGGTGTCAGAGTGTTTGTATATGTGGCTGTTTATATTATTCATCTTCTTCTCTATATTCTAAAATATCTCCGGGCTGGCAATCTAGTTCCCTGCAAATAGCCTCAAGGGTAGAGAAACGGATGGCTTTCGCTTTCCCGGTTTTCAATATGGAAAGGTTAGCAGGAGTCAGGTCTATCTTTTCGGCTAAATCTCCCAGCGAAATTTTTCGTTTCGCCATCATTACGTCTAAATTTACTATAATTGGCATAGATCAATTCATTTTGGGTTTATTCGGGTTCTCATCTACTGCGCGCCACCAAAGGGTGTGGCGTTGTGTCAGTTTATTAAAGGCATACAGACAGAAGCAAGTCCATCCAATGTTGATCGATATCCTTACTATTTTGTTGTCCAACGATGGATGTAACACAAGGAAATAGATGAATGAACTTACAAACAGAGTAGCTATCAGGCAAAGTATCAAATAAAAGATGCTTTTTCTTTTTGAGGGGAAAGTATTTTTTTCTTTCATGGCATTTTTCTTAAATGGTTAAATCCTGTTCTTCTTTCATTTTTGCCCCGATAGCAAATATCTCGGCAAAAAGAATGGGAATTATCACAGCTACCCAGTCGGGAGAATAACCGGCATAGCTGATGATTTTGTAGCCCGGCAGGCTGATTTGCTCAACTGCTGCGTTTCCTACAATCCATTCGTCAACAGCTATGAGGATTTCCAAGCTTGCACTGGTGTATGCAAACCAACGGAGGCGCCGTACATTGGCAGATGTAAATACTTCGCGGCGTGAGATGGAAATGAGCAACCGGATCAATGAGCAGAAACCGATGAGAAAAAGGAATATTCCGGGTATGGCAAGTCCCATGACAAGGATGTGCCAGGCCGATGGCTTGGCATACGTTTCTATTTCAGTCACTGTGTAGGGGAGTGTCCAGTCCACGCGGTTGTTGCTCAGTGAATCGACAGTAGTTTCAGGTAACGGCTCTACATTCAGTTTGACTGAGGTTGCATGATGGGGTATAATGTGGCGTCCAGGCTCATATATTTCCATTGCACTGTTATGTCCATCTTCAAATCCTTTCTTGAAATCTCTCCAATTTTCATCCAATCCTCCAAAGAAGTTTGCAATGATGGCTATAATGGCTATGACACCTAATATTCTGAACTTGTTCATAGTCTGCTCTGTTTTTTTAAATGGTTAAATCTTGTTCTTCTTTCATCTTCAGTCCGATGGCAAATACTTCGGCTACCAGCAATGAAATGAATCCCAGAATGAGAGTCGCATCGGAAAAAGCAAAGGTATAGGAGAACTCGCATCCGTTGAGTTGCAACACTTGCGAAGCTTCATAATTTCCAATCACGATGGTAGCCAGCGTGCAGATAAACAAAAGTATCAATGCCCATCCTAACTTGCGCAGAAACTTCACATTCTTCCAGCTGAAGATATCACCGCGATTGATATTTCTGATCAAATAAAAGAACTGCAACAGGCAGAAAATTCCCGCTATCACCGAAATGAATGAGGCAATCCTGTTTAGTGCATGGAAGGTATCATTTTCTTTCGTTGGCGCCTCTACCATGCTTATAATCGGTATGATAGATGCCTGTTCTCCTGTCCTGACATTGGTTACACTTCCTGTCTTTTCAAGTAGATCGGTAGGAAGGGTGCAAATCATCTTATAATCGGAAATGTGGATATCCTTTCCTTTTTCTACTCTTTCGTATCCGGCTTTAAAGGCACTTGTGAAAGAATGGAACATGATGCTCACTGTCGTTGAGGTGGAAAGGAGCAAGGCGATAAGTACGCAGACGCAAAAGAGGTTGAGTTTTGTTTTCATTGTTACATTTATGCTTGTGTGTTAGTAATTTCAGAGGGTGTTCCCGGCTGTGGCAAATGTTTGTTCAGATAGAAATACATGCCGACTAGGATGATTATGGCGGCTGCCAAAAGGATGTAAGTAGGTGTGGCGCCAATCATATCAACCGTTTTTTCATTCAACTCTTCTTGGGTTGATGTAGCCATGGCAATGGTAGCCAGGGAGTTATTTAGAAAATGCCCTATCATTCCCGGTATAATGCTTCCTGTGCGGTAATAAAGCCATCCGAATACCAATCCCAGACAGAAGGCGAAAGGTACTTGTGCCGGATTGACATGGATGAGACCGAAAATGAGTGCTGACAGGAGGATTGCCATACCGGGTCTTTTTCCGGTTTGCAGGAAATGCCCTTCAATGGCTCCACGGAACAGCAACTCTTCTACCAGAGGTGCCATGACGGCAATGGCGATGATGCCGAATACATTGCGGCTCATTCCTATGAATGTGTCTTCCACTAGGTTGGGCAGTTCTATGAATTCGCTGGCTACATTGCAGATGAACATGGCTGCTATAATGAAGGGAATACTCAATAAAATGGTTTTTGCAGGTACTTCAGTCCAGCTTGTCTTGTTGAATTGAACGTATTTAAAGTAGATCAGGTGCCAGATCATGGCTATTCCTGCCAGTACCATAACGAGTCCTGTCATAGAGGCTGTATTCTTACCTGCGGCATAAGCCAGATTATCATTTTCTGAAATTTCGTTCATCACTTTAATAATTCCCGCCGGAAGTCCTACCAGGAAGGTGAAAGCTAACTGATAAGCGAAGTAATAAAGTACTAATTTAATTGCGCGTCCCATAATAGAATGTTTATTGGTTTAAAATGGATTTGAATTAAGGGGTAGGACGGACTTCCGCATCCGTCCTGAGGGTATCTGTTTCTTTAAGTAAGCATCCTTGGGTTTCTCCTTGGTGCGATCAAAATCATGGTTGTTTTCATCTGGTTGTCTTTTAAATTTGGTTGATTTGTTTTTAGTTCATCAAGTGAGCAATGGCATGTTTGCATGGAACGTACCAATGGTTCATGAATAGGATAAGAAATGCTAAAATAAGGATAATTGCGCTTTTTTGTTGTGCTCTTTGGGCCAGTGGGGTGTTGACAGGAATCTTGCTCAGGACCAGTCTTCCCAAAGCTATTCCCAAAAGCATACCCAAGCCTAATCCTATTTGCGGATATAAAAATCCGACCATCATTCCTATGTACATTCCTATGGTTTGCCACAGGCTGGTCGCATTCTTATTTTTGGTTTGTGTTTCATTCAAAGTTTCCATTACTTTTTGTTTTGTGTGTCGGCCAACAAGTTTGCGTTGTTGCCTTCACGGTAAATACTTTCTTGTTTGTTATGGTTGAAAGTGCTCTCTTTGGCGTTCCATTCAGCGTAGTTGAGTTTGATTTCATAGACTCCGGGAGTTACGGTAAGCAGATAGGCCGGCTTCCACAGTTCCCGGTAAGCATCCCAGCGATAAGCTTTTTTCTCAATTACCTGACCATTTTCATCGTGTTTGTACTCATACTTCAGTTTGCGTGTCAATGTTTTGCCGTCTTCATTCAGTGTGTACACGGTTGTGTTTGTGTCATTCTGACCGTAGATGTACTTTGTGTTTCCTGTTTGTGCGTTTGCTGTTGTTGTACAACTCATCATTACTACTGCAATTGCTGCTAAAACTGATTTTAATACTGACTTTTTCATTTTTACTTCGTGTTTTAATGTTTGTGTTTATTCTTTCTTGTTTCTCGATATTCATTTATCGTTTATCGATATGCAAATGTATATCTTATTTTGATACTACAAAAGAAAAACGAAAAAAAATTATCGAAAAACGATAAAAATATATCTTTTTTCGTGCTTTATAGGATGGAAGTGTATGAAGAAACAGATTTTATGCAAGAAGTGACTGGTATCGGTGAATTAATTCTTCCGATAGCGTTTGCGTTCACTGGCAGGGGCGATTTTGTCTGCCCGAATTACATAGAATGAACTGTTTTCGAGCAGGCAAAACTGACTGTAAACGAAGATGTGTAGAAAGAGTAGTTTGAAAAGGGGAAGGCTGTACAATGCTCCCTTGTATTTAGAGAAGAATTTTGGCCGTTTTTTCCCGGTCTTTATGCATTTGGGCAATGAGTGCATCTATAGTGTCATATTTTTCTTCAGGGCGAAGATACTTTACGAACTCAATGCGCATTTCTTTGTGGTAGATATTCTCCGAAAAATTGAGGATGTTCACTTCAATACTTAAATTGTTGCCGTTATTGATAGTAGGGCGGTGTCCTATGTTCAACATTCCTGCCCATTTTTTTCCTTCCACATATACATATACTGCATAAACTCCTTCCGAGGGAATTAACTTGTCGCTACAATCCACTTGCAGGTTAGCTGTAGGGAATCCTATTTTTCTGCCTACTTTGTAGCCATCTACCACTGTTCCATCCAGATAGTAGTTATACCCCAGGAATTTGGCAGCCTGACTTACTTTACCTTCTTTTAATAGTTGGCGGATGACTGAAGAGCTGATTTTTCCCTCTTTGTCTGTGTAAGCTCGCGCGCGTACTATATATATGTTCAGTTCCTCACCATAACGGCAATAATCTTCAAAATTTTCACTGCGGTTGTGACCGAAACGATGGTCGTAGCCTATAACTAATGTATGGATATTGAACTTGTTACGTAGCAACTGCATAAACTCTCGAGCCGAAAACAGTGAAAGTTCCTGTGTAAAAGGGAGAAGAAAGCAGTAATCTACTTGCATCGTTTCCAATAATTCGAGTTTCTCTGTTGGTGAAGAAAGTAATTGCGGACGATAAGCGGTTTGTATCACTTGTCTGGGATGTACAGGAAAAGTGATCAATGCAGAATATAACCCATCCTTGGCAGCGACCTCTTTTACTTGATTAATAAGAAAGCGGTGTCCGCGATGCACTCCATCGAAGAAGCCGATAGTGGCAACTGAAGGAGGCAATGTTTGATGGTTTATATCTGATATTATTTTCATTATTCAAAAAGTGAACTTAAATCTTCTCCAATATGGTAATGATAGGACTGTATGCCAAGCGATATTGCTGCCTGGCAATTGATTGCCGAGTCATCTATAAAAAACGTTTCTTCGGGCAAGATGTTTGCTTCTTTCATCATTTGCTCATAAATGTCTTTTTCCGGTTTGGCCTTGTGCATTTCAAAAGACAGAAAAATATCTTCAAAAAAGTCATTTACACGGAATCCCCGATAACAGAACATTTGCTCACAGGCATAATCCCAATGTATCCGGTTGGTATTACTAAGCAGGTAAACCATATAATGTTCGCGTAACTTTAGCAATAAGTCCAGCTTTTCACGAGGAATATCAAGTAGCATCAGGTTCCACATATCATCAATTTCATGGTCGGACAGGGCTTCGCTGACCTCCTTACGAATGGCTTTCCGGAATTCTTCCGGGCTGATTTCACCCAATTCAAATTGGGAAAAGAAACCTTTTCCCCTGAACTGGCATGCCTGTTTCTCTATATCTCGAAATCCTGCTTTACGAAAAGCATTCAAGCAATTGTCAAAATCCAGATTTATTAATACTCCTCCTAAATCAAAAACGACATTTTTAATCTTACTGTCCATAACTCTTTATGTGCTTTATTCTCTTTCTTAGTCTTTTTTCTGTATTCGTTTTATCCAACGGTAGATTTCACCAATCCACAATACGAATGACGTTCCTGCGATAATATAAACCCAAGTCATGAAATTCATAGGTTCGGTACGGAACACTTTACCTCCGAACTCGACAATCAGAATTTGTCCGACTAAAATAATGATAGCCACACTTAGCATGCCTAATGCATGACGGGAATCCTTGAATACAGAATGGTTGGTTCCGAAAACACTGGCATTAAATAGATTCCAGAATTGCAGCATCACGAAGATCGTGAAGAATTGCGTCAAAGCTTGTCCTACTAAATCTGCTGGCATCTGTTTGATAATGACAATTAATGTCATCAGTATGGCAAGGAAGCAGAAGCCTACACCTAGTATATTTTTACGCATGGCTTTGGTGATGATGAAATCATCGGTCTTGCGTGGCTTTTCATTCATGACGTCTGCACTGGGGGGAATAGATGCTAAGGCCATGGCGGCAAAAGTGTCCATAATAAGATTTACCCAAAGCATTTGTGTTACGGTTAGTGGTAGTTCTGTACCAAAGAAAGCCCCTAATAAAACACTGGCTAATGCGACTACGTTGATAGTCAGCTGGAATACGATGAAACGCTGAATGTTTTTGTAAAGAGAGCGTCCCCACATTACTGCGGTAGCAATACTGTGGAACGAGTCATCCAATAGGGTTATGTCACTTGCTTCCTTGGCTACTGACGTACCGGTTCCCATAGAAAGACCTACTTGAGCGTGATTCAGTGCAGGAGCATCGTTTGTTCCGTCTCCGGTTACTGCTACTACGGCTCCTTTTTGCTGTAACAGTTGGACCAGACGTTGCTTGTCCATAGGACGCGCACGACTCATTACTTTCAAGTCAAGTACGCGGTCCAGAGCTTCTTCATCGCTTAATGCAGCAAACTCTACCCCTGTTATGCGGTTCCGGTCTGTATCTTCAGGTTTCCATAGCCCTATTTGGCGGGCAATTTCGGTAGCTGTTCCCGGAGTGTCGCCTGTAACAATTTTCACACCGATACCTGCCGACTGACATTTCTGTACGGCTTCCGGTACATCCGGACGAATAGGGTCGCTGATAGCTACGATACCTAGGAAAATCATATTCCCTTCATTGACTAGTTCGGCACAATCGTTACCGAAGTCTTCGGGGATAAATTTATAAGCTAATCCTAAAGTACGCATTGCCTTGTTCTGATAGGCCAGCAGATCGGCATTGTAATGAGCCTGTTCCTCGGAAGAGAGGTTGCATTTTCTCATCACAATTTCGGGAGCTCCTTTTATATAGAGTACCTTTTTCTGCTGGATAGGTGAATCTACTAATGTAGCCATATACTTACGTTCTGTAGAGAAAGTAAGTTGATTGATAACTTTTGCATTTTCACGTAATTCCAAATAGTTCTTGCCCTGTTCATTCAGCCAAAGCAATAAGGCTATTTCAGTAGGATTACCTACTCCGGATGGTTTCTTGTTTTCTCCTGTTTCTTCAAGGAAAGCTGTGGAGTTGGCACTGATCCCTTCAGCTATTAAATCTGCTTTGGTGGCATCAAGTTTCGCTTCATGTACCTGCATCAGGTTTTGTGTCAATGTACCTGTTTTGTCGGTGCAGATCACAGTAATGGCCCCCATTGTTTCACAAGCATGCATTTTACGTACCAGATTATTGGTTTTCAGCATACGGCGCATATTTAGTGCAAGACTTAAGGTGACACTCATCGGTAAGCCTTCAGGAACGGCTACTACAATTAAAGTGACAGCCATCATGAAATATTTCAATACAATGCGGGCTATTGCTATCCACCCATGCCAGTCTGTTATTTCATTTACGCTGAGGTAGGAGTAAAGGTCTTTAGCTGTGAAAACGATAAAGGTAAGTGTGGCAATAGTAAAACCTATTTTTCCGATGAAACCCGCCAATTTTGTCAATTGGATATTCAATGGAGTCTCTTCTTCACTTTGTTCGGTGGCCTGACGTGCTACCTTACCTATTTCGGTGGAATCACCCACACGTTCTACCTTCATTATTCCATGTCCGTCAACCACTGTGGTGCCACGCATCACTTCATTGCTGGGATAAGTGGCTTCTTCATCAAATAGTTCTTCATGGATGGTTTTATTGACCATTAATTCTCCTGTCAAGTTGGATTCATTCACTTGCAGGGAAATAGCTTCCAGCAAGATTCCGTCGGCAGGAATCTCCTCACCGGTATTCAGAACTACGATATCACCTACTACAATCTCCTTACGGGGAATTTCCCGTACTTTCCCATTTCTGATTACTGTAACTGGTGTTTCTTCGCCTACAGCGTTCAGTAAGTCAAACTTCTTATTCGCATCGTATTCAAAGTAGAATCCGATACCGGTTGCCAGAAAAATAGCAAAGAAAATGCCGATTGTTTCCGCATACTCATTTTCAATAATGGCAATCACTAAGGAAAAGAATGCTGCGACTAAAAGAATACGTATAACCGGGTCGCGGAACTTTTCCAGATAAAGTTTCCACATGGAAGGACGTTTGGGAGGTGTCAAGAGGTTATTCCCATACTTCTCTCTACTGATAAGGACTTCTTTGTCCGAAAGCCCTGTTAGGGCTGTTTCCTGTTTTTTTTGTGCCATACGGCTTAGCAAAATTAATTAATGGTGCACAAAAATACAATTTATATCCTTACGAATAAGGGAATTAAATCTTTTTATCAAAATTTGGGCGATAAATCTTGCAAGTTTCAAGGGAATATACTACTTTTGCACCTGCTAACAGGAAATTGTGGCACGGACTTGTAGCTCAGTTGGTTAGAGCAACAGACTCATAATCTGGAGGTCCCTGG
>OMGH01002028.1_pt1 | contig 10647 bp, 10 predicted proteins | sample 1645841 | NCBI WGS metagenome assembly OMGH01 (sample SAMN00849584, study PRJEB25192) | human gut metagenome
TTAACGCTACATGCATATATGCCATAGCCGAAACCCCATCATGCCTGCCGGCATGTATATCCATATGTTTAATTATGTACTTTGCCTCTGCCGCCTTCATCTCCTGTGGTATATATTTCTTCTGATTAAATATACCCGTCATAACAGGTATGTTTAATTTTTCACGCTGATATATATCACTCTCAAGCCTCTTCGCCCCGCTGTTAAGCCAGTTTCTTATGCGTGCCTGTTTCACAAATGTATATATACATATAAAAACGGCTCCTGCTGCCCATATAATACTGCAAAATCTAAAGTTTATGTTTACGGTAAACGGCTCGACAAAAACACTCTGCCATCCTTTTAAACTTCCGCCATTTGAAACAAACGAAAGTCCCATCGTCTCCATAAAAATATGCTCTTTCCTGTTAAATGATGGAACAATCGCAAAGATGCTCGACAGCGATACGGGACATATGCTTCTCACCAGATAAAGCATCCACAAATACATAATAAATTTTTTTGGAATATTGATAACAATAAATCTTATAAACAATATCACCGGCAAAGCTGCCGCCGAAACAATGGCAAGCGAAAAAACAGTGTAAAATAGGCTATACAATATATTCAACCAAGATTTCCTCCTATTTGTTTATCTAAAAATTTCCATATAATATCATAATACCACTTTATTGTATTGTAATCAGAACCATAAATCTCATGTTTTGAATTTGGTATCTTAATAAGAATAACATTTTTATTCGCCTTTGCAAACTTATCCTGTCCCTTGTTGTCAACAACCATATCATTGTCTGCCTGCATCAAAAGTACAGGAATGTCAACCTTATGTGCATTTTTCTGCAGCTTTTTAACTGCATTCATCGCACCTACACTCCATCCGTAAGTTGCACCATTCATATGATACCTGTCATTTCTTTCACGTTTTTTAAAGATGTATTCATATCTTGCACCACAGGTGCAGCATCCAAAATCATCTTCTCTATCTCCGGTAAATGCCTTTTGACCAATGACGTATTTCTTTCCAACCGGAAACAATGCCGCATATGCCTTCAAAAACTTTACCAATAACTCAGGCATCCCGTTGTATCTCATTTTAAGCATAGGTGACGTTAATATTGCACAGTCAAACAAATGTGGATATTTCTCCAGTACCAGTGCTCCTATGGCACCTCCCATGGAATGTGCATATAAAATAATTTTTTTATCTTTCTCTGTTTCCTTTTTTACTATGTCATTTACAAAACCCGCAAAGTCACTCACATATTCATCAAAACTTTTAACATACACCTTTGATAAATCGTCCACGTCCCTGTCAGACTTGCCATGCCCTCTGTGCTCCGGTATATATACCGAATATCCCTTGCACAAAAAATAGTATATAACTTCCTCAAACTTTTCCGCAAATTCACAAAACCCGTGAGAAATAACTACAACCGCACGCTCATTCTCATTTATGAACTTCTCATAATAAAGTCTTTTTCCGTCCTTTGTACCATAATAACCTGACTCCTTCATTTTTGAGAGCTTTGGCACAACTGTCTTTTCCATATCCTCAATAAATCTGCTGTCTTTTAAATACATATCGCACATAACAATCTCCATTCTAAAATTAAATTTCTCAAATATCTGATTTTTAATGCATTAACATGTCTGAATAATACCATATTTATTCGTATTTGTGTATTTATTTAATCTTCATTTTATTGTAAAATAGATATATTATGATTCGAAAGGAGAAAATTTATGAATTTTAAAAATATGAGTGTAAAATTCAAAATCATGATGCCCGTCGCATTAATATCAATACTTCTTGTAATATCAAGTTTAACTTCTATAAGAATAGCAAATAATATGCTCAGTGTAGGCCAAAAAATTTCCGGCAATTACTCGGCAAGCCTTGCCCAGCTTGGTGAGATATCTGAAAAGTTTGAAAAATTAAATGGTACTATCTACAAGCACTGTATTGCTACAGACAGCGAGGCCAAAGAACAGCTTGTCACAGAATACGAAAACACCATAAATGAAATTTCAAAACTCATTGCTAATTTCAAGAAAACACTTGATACCGGCAAAGAAACAGAGATTTTTAATAAATTTCAGGAGAATTACAATGCATATCTGACAGACTACAAAACAGCAATAAATGCCAGTGCATCAGGTCAGGGTACTATTGCTGCCCAGATGGCAAATGATACTCTTATAACACAATCTGCGAAAATTGAAGACAATATTACACAATTACAGGAAACAAATCAGGCTGCTATGGATAACGGTGTTCTTAGACAGACAAGTGTTTATAAAACAAGCCAGATCAGCGGTATAGTATTGCTTGTAGCCGGCTTAATTCTCGGATTAAGTGTACTCTACATATGCTATAAAGCCGTATGTCGTCCTGTTGCCCGCATGAATAAAGAACTTACTGAAATCATAGACGATATAAATGCCGGACGCGGTGACCTTACAAAACGGGTTTATGTCGCAGGCAATGACGAAATCGGAGTTATCGGTATAAGCGTTAATCATTTTATAGAAACTTTACAGAACATTATGAAAAAAATCACCAACAACACAAATCAGCTTGAAAGTATTGTTGGTACGGTTACCGACAAAGTTGTTAAAGCAAACGACAACTCATGTGACATTTCAGCAGTTATGGAAGAGCTTTCATCATCAATGGAAGAAGTATCCGCAACCGTTATATCTGTAAATGACAATACAAACTCCGTTGATTCAAGCATTTCTGAACTTTCAGGTGAATCAATAAAACTTCTTGACTATGTAAACGAAATGAAAGTTCGTGCAAATGAACTTGAAGAAACCGCTGTTAAAAACGGTGACAATGCAAATCAGATTATTAGCGAAATTGTAGAAAGTCTTGAAAATGCAATTGAAGAAAGTAAGAGCGTGGACAAAGTCAACGATCTCACAATGGATATATTAAACATCTCAAGCCAGACAAATCTTCTTGCATTAAATGCTTCCATTGAAGCAGCAAGAGCCGGAGACGCCGGAAAAGGATTTGCCGTAGTAGCTGATGAAATCCGCCAGCTTGCTGACTCGAGCAGAGAAGCGGCAAACAACATACAGAATATAAATGGAATGGTTATTGTTGCAGTCAAAGAATTAACCAAAAATTCAAATGAAATGATTGACTACATAAAAAACAATGTAATGGAAGACTATGTAGGCTTTGTAAAATCAGGACATCAATATAGCAATGATGCGGTGCACGTTTCTGAAATAGTCAGCAAATTTAATGATATGGCATCATCCATAAAATCGTCAATGTCAAATGTTGCAGAATCCCTCGATGGAATTTCATCTGCAATTGAAGAGAGTACAAACGGCATAACGACAGTTGCAACAAACACAACAGACTTGGTTGCAGGCATTGAAGACATCTCATCAGAAATGACAACAAATGAACAGATTTCAAATGAATTAAAAGATGAGGCAGACCGATTCGTCACATTATAATCACAATAAGATTATTTAAAACGAGAGATATTGAAAACATATATAATTTTCAATATCTCCCTTAATATTTTAAGATTCATTTCATAAATTTATTTACTTAATATTATATTTATCTATTTCATATTTATCTACTTCATAAATTTATCTATTGCTTCCTCCAGCTGATGTATCGCTTCTTCATCATCATTTTTGGCAGCATGTACAATACAATGTTCTATGTGGTCTTTCAAAATAAGTTTTCCTGTGTTATTTATTGCCGATTTTACTGCTGAAAGCTGTATCAGCACTTCTGTACAGTCCCTTCCGTCCTCCACCATCCGTTTCACGGATTCGAGATGTCCGATTGCCCTCGACAGCCTGTTTACAACGGCTTTAGTCTGTGTATGGCTGTGACTATGACTATGTTTTTCTTTATCCGTATTTTGAACATCACACATATTATCCCTCCATATCTTTCCCAAAAAACTATATTTTTATTATTTATCTCACTGTAATTTTAAACAGTAACAGTATTTTCTCTATCCTTTATAATTACTTTCTGATATTTTTTAACTTCTCCATCTCGGCTGCTGCATACAAAGCGGAAGTTCCAGACCTGCATCCAAAAGCAATTGTTCATCAGTCAGAATTTCCTTTGCTTTTGCGTCTTTCATTATTCTTCCATCCGCCATCAAAATAACCCTGTCACAAACTTCAAGCACCATATCAAGGTCATGTGAAGCTATTATTTTAAGCTGCTTTGTTTCCTTTAAAATATTTATAAGATTTCTTCTGTTCGCAGGGTCAAGTGCAATTGATGGCTCATCCATCAATATTATATCAGGCTCCATTCCAAGGATAGTAGCTATCGAGACCATCTTTTTCTCCCCGCCCGACATTTTATATATCTGTCTGCCACGCAGATATTCAATATGAATACTCTTTAGAGCATTCTCAACTCTTTTCTCTGTCTCACCCTCACTCAATCCATAATTTCTCGGTGCAAAAGCTATCTCATCATAAACATTTGACATAAAAAGCTGGCTTTCAGAATCCTGAAACACATATCCAATCTTCTCTCTTATTCCAGCTAGATTTTTTTTAGTGACAGGTATTCCCTCTATCTCTATATCACCCTGAAATCCTAAATTCAGACCGACAAGAAGTTTTAGCAATGTCGATTTTCCGACACCGTTTGCACCAATAAGACCTATGTTTTCATCGCCGCATGCATTTATAGAAATATCATTTAAAATATTTTTTCCCGCTTCATAACAAAAGCTGACATTTTTTATATTAACAGTTATATCATCTACCATTTTAATCCCCATTTCTTTATCTCCATCTTCATATTATTATGACAAAAAAACATCTTATTTTCAAGTTTAAAACCCTTCTCTAAACTTTTGCATTTCATGTGTCTGATTCTTATCATGTTTTCCAAACTTTCACTATTTTACACAAATTATTCCAAAAATATCCCCCTAGGAAGCTTCCGGACAGTATTATAATATGTTAATATAACACAATAAACGTATTATCAATAATAAAAAAAGTATCCGGACAACGATGTTCACAGTTCAGATGCTTTTTTTATTTATATTAAATTTTTATAGAATGGAGTGATTTATATGCATATGGCAGATGCCCTTGTCTCTGCAACAGTTGCCGGAACCATGTATGCATTTTCGGCAGGCGCAGCAGCTTATTCAGTAAAAAAAATTCGTCTTGAAAATGACGACAAAAAAATTCCTGTCATGGGAGTTATGGGTGCATTTATTTTTGCAGCCCAGATGATAAATTTCACAATTCCGGGTACAGGTTCAAGCGGGCACCTCTGTGGCGGCATGCTTTTGACAGCCTTATTAGGCCCTTACGCCGCTTTTTTAACACTCATCAGTGTTTTACTAATTCAATGTCTTTTCTTTGCTGACGGCGGTTTGCTGGCGTTTGGATGTAATGTATGGAATATGGCATTTTATGGATGCTTTCTCGGATATTTTCTCGTGTGGAAACCGATTATCAAAAAGGGCATAAACAAAGCAAGAATTATAACAGCCTCTATCCTCGGCTCAGTCATTTCTCTTCAATTCGGAGCATTTAGTGTATCAGTCGAAACAAAAATCTCAGGCATCACTGAACTGCCGTTTATGACGTTTGTAAAAACAATGCAGCCGATACACCTTGCAATCGGACTTGTCGAGGGACTTATAACTGCCGCTGTACTTGTATTCATATACGAATCACGTCCTGAAATGCTTGGAACCAATGAAAATGAAAACTTTGCCACACACGAAACAAACACAGCGTTTCCGCAAACAGACTTTACAAAAAAATTATCACTGAAAAAGATACTTACAATTTTATTCACAGTTACACTTGTAACAGGAGGAATTATTTCCCTCTTTGCTTCTTCACACCCTGACGGACTTGAATGGTCTATAGCAAAGCTTACAGGCTCAACTGACATTTCAGGAAACTCCGATAAAGTACATTCTGTATTTTCATCAATACAAAGCATGCTTTCGTTCCTGCCTGATTACGCTTTCAAAAATTCCGATACAGTGGGCGGCACATCATTTTCTGGTATAGCCGGTTCACTTATCGTACTAATCCTTTGCACAGTCATATGCCTTATAATCAGGTCTGTAAGCAGACACAAAAACAAATAGGAAAAATACAAATGACAAAAAGAAAACCGAAAGATAAAACCGAAAAGACAACACTAAAAAAAAGAACGCAGAAAGATAAAATCGGAAATGCAATACATGAAATAACAAAAATTGACGAACTTGCAAGGCAGGACAAGTTGATAAATAACATACATCCCTTAATTAAACTTATTATAACCATCGGATATATACTGCTTGTCATATCCACACCAAAATATAATGTAAGCAGGCTTGTTATAATGGCAGTTTATCCGGTGGCAATGTTTATTCTTGGAGATATAAATTTTAAGGACAGTATTAAACGCCTTAGAATAGTTCTGCCGCTTGTCTGTCTTATAGGAATATTAAATCCTTTTTTTGACAGACATGTACTCTTTCGCTCTAACGGCATTGAACTAACTCAAAATTTATCGCTATTTAAAAACCTTGCCATAACAGGCGGCATAATATCAATGCTTACTCTGGCGTTAAAAGGTATACTAACCGTAATTGCATCATACATCCTCATCGCAACGACAACAATTGAAAAAATATGCTATGCTATGCGTCTTATAAAAATTCCATCTGTAATTGTAACACAGGTAATGCTCACCTACAGATATGTCACACTTCTGCTCTCTGAAGCAGGACGCATTACTCAAGCATATGCTTTGCGTGCGCCAAATCAAAAAGGTATAAATATTAAAAACTGGGGTTCACTTCTCGGTCATCTTCTGTTACGCACAATTGACCGTGCTGACGAAATTTACAAAGCCATGCTTCTGCGTGGCTTCAATGGAGATTTTCCAAACCCCGAAGGCAGAAAAAACAGTAATAAAAAAATTTAAAAGTTCCAAACTAAAATCACAAAATTTAGAACTAAAAACCCCCGCACTCTATAAAAGAAGCGGAGGTTTTTAGTTAATTATCAATCCCATTTTTAATGGCAGGATTTAAAGAATTATTCATTAATTCTCGTACAACTTAAATTTCTTTATATAATTACTCATATCTGTAGACAGATTCTGTAAAGCTACTGCACTCTCACTGATTTCATTGATTGAAGAACCAATCTCCTGAACTGAAGCTGATGTTTCCTGTGTACTTGCGGCATTTTCTTCTGCAATTGCCGAAAGACTCTCGAGAACACTACTTACATTGTTCTTAGCACTATTGATTTTATCCACCTGAGCTGATATCGTCTCTGTAAGCTCAATAACCTTGTCTGTCTCTTCAGTAAGACCTTTAAACGATTTTCTTGTATTACCAAGTCTGTCAACCTGAATAGCAACATCATTACTTACAGTTTCCATTCTCTTAACACTTATATTTGAATTGTCCAAAAGTTCTGAAACTATTCTTTCAATTTCATCAGCACTGTTCATACTGCTGTCAGAAAGACTTCTTATCTCATTCGCTACAACAGCAAATCCTTTTCCATGTTCACCGGCTCTTGCTGCTTCTATGGATGCATTAAGAGAAAGAAGACTTGTCTGGTCTGCAATTGACTGTATCAATTCAACTGCACTTCTGATAGCCTCTGCCGAAGTATGTGTTCTGAATGTCTCGTCTTTTAATGTTGCAATTTCTTCTGAAGTATTTTCGCTTATCTTAACAAGCTCCTTGAGCACTTTTGATGTCTCGTTGCTCATGTCTTTCATTTTTTCTACAGTTTCAGATAATATTCTCATAGAATCCGTACATGCATCTATATCATTGCCTATACTTATAACATTTTCATTTGCACGCTGTGTATCATCAGCCTGGCTTCCGGCACCATCTGCAATCCCCGTAACAGCCTGTTCAATACCGGATACGGTATCATCCACCTGTTCAATGCTGTTTTTCAAGGCAATTGATGCATCATCCAGATGATTTCCATTTTCCATAAGAGACTTTGCCATAGCAGCAAGTTCATCTTTCAAAATCAAAGCTGAGCTTGCAAGCATACCAATTTCATCATTTTGTTTCGCAACCTTATGTACACTTATATCCCTATGTGCCAAATCAAGCTCTGCCATACGGTTCATTGAAAATACAACATCTTTTATAGGTCTTGCTATCCTTCTCGGAACCACAGTTCCTATGATTCCCATAATTATCAATATAATTATGAGTGCAATACCTGTTCTCGTATACACCTTATTTACAGGAGCATTTATTTCTGATTTATCGCAGCAAAGCACCAAAGTAAACGAATATGTACTGCTTACAAAATATACAGCATGCTTTTGTTCACCATTATAAGTATAGTCCAAAAATCCAGGGCTGACTTTCTCTTTCGCAACCATTTTATCAACTATATTCTGTACCTCAGAAATACCAATCTTTTCCCCAATCAGTTTTTCATTTGGATGCCATGCCACATTGCCACTTCCGTTTATAATATACATATAGCTGCTTTTTAAGCCATTGACCTTGACGGATGCTAATGAATTTCTCAATGTAATAGGTGTAAGAACTATATTGGCACCGCTTCTGTCAATCTGCTTATCAAATGACTGACCAAGTATGGTGGTAACATCTTTCATAGATGTACTTATATTCTGTTGCAGTGAGTTCTTTATATAAGGAATAATCAATACCCCAACAAACAAAACTGTAATAAGGATACCCATATATACAAGCCCTGCTATTCTTACAACGATAGATTTATGCTTTGCAACTTCACCATTATGCTGATTTACTTTATCCTCATTTTTGCTTTTATCAGTATCTTGTATATTTTCGCTCTCAACAGATTTTTTTGTATTCAATTTTCGTTTGGTATTTTTTTTCTTAGTCCTTGTCTCTTTATTCTTTGACATAAAATCTAATTTTTTTTTCATACGTCCAACCTCCATTTAATACAATTCAGACTAACTATATATGATATTTTATAGCAAACTGCACAAAAATTCAATCATTTAAAACTGATATTTTAACTTTTCAGTAACAGTTCACACAATTTATTAAAGCCTAATTTACTCATAATAATAATGTTGTATCATAATCATATATATTAAAAAATCCCCCATGCCAAAGCACGGGGGAATAAACATTCATATAAGAAACAACTTTAATCCTAGTTGTTTAATGCCTTCTCTAATGAACGACGAGTTGCAGCTTCGTTCTCACACCACTTGAGACACTCATCATATCCATAAGCGGCTGTATCTTTCTTCATCTTCTGAACAAACTTGTTAAACTCTGCATCTGTCTTAGCATAAATAGCATTCCAAGAATTCTCTTTTATAGATGTTGTTACCTGTTTCCAAGTTGTCTTTAATTCATCAGCACGATGGCGCTCAATTCCGGGGAGACGATCCCGAAGGCGAGCTCCGGAGCGTCGGTATACCTTCTTCTCCTGAATCCGGCAATCATGTTCGCGGAGCTTTTGGAGAATCAGGTGGCAGGTGGCGGCGGAAACTTTACGATCACACATTTCCTCGGTGACAACGGCGGAAATTTTATCACAAACCACTGGGTATTCTGCAGTCTGGTGATCCAGGCGGTGCTCTCTGTGCTTTTTACCTGGGGAGCGGTATTTTTCTTAAAGCCGGAGAGATCGAAAAAAACAGGTTCCTTTGGAAAGCCCACAGGAACAGGACGGAGGTCATAGACAATGTTTTATATCGGATGCCATCTTTCCTCGGCGAAGGGATTCCTTGCCATGGGAAAGGACGCGGAAAAGATCGGCGCGACGACGTTTCAGTTTTTTACAAGAAATCCCAGGGGCGGAAGCGCGAAGCCGTTAGACCATGAGGACATCGCAGCGTTCCTGAAACTAAAAGAGGAGCTGGGGCTGGGGACTCTGGTGGCCCATGCGCCATATACACTGAACGGCTGCTCAGCGGATGAAAAAATCCGGGATTTCGCGAAGCGGACCATGGCGGATGACCTGGAGCGCATGGAGGCGGTTCCGGAAACCTCTACAATTTCCATCCGGGAAGCCATGTGAAGCAGGGTGTGGAGGTTGGAATCACCTATATCGCGGAGATGTTGAATGAGATCCTGAAGCCGGAGCTTCACACCACGGTGCTCCTGGAGACCATGGCGGGAAAGGGCAGCGAGGTCGGAAGAAGTTTTGAGGAGCTTCGGGAAATTCTTGACAGAGTTGAACTTTCTGATAAGATGGGTGTATGTATGGATACCTGTCATGTATGGGATGCCGGATATGACATCGTGAATGATCTCGACGGAGTGCTGGCGGAATTTGACCGTGTTGTGGGGCTTGAACGCCTGAAAGCGGTCCATTTAAATGACAGCATGAATGTCAGGGGAGCCAGAAAGGACCGCCATGCGCGGATCGGGGAAGGCGAGATTGGCGCGGAGGCGCTTGTGCGGGTGATCAACCATCCGGCTTTGAGGGATCTGCCATTCTGTCTGGAGACGCCGAACGAGCTTCCGGGATATGCGGCGGAGATCAGGTTCTTGAAAGATCATAGAATCGGATAATTTTCGGAAAAATCAGGACCGGCGGGTATAGGCGGCGAAAACCGCTGTCCAGGAATCCGACCGGTGAGTGATAAAAGGAGGAAACGGGATATGGGTATTTTAA
>OMGH01002030.1_pt1 | contig 10641 bp, 7 predicted proteins | sample 1645841 | NCBI WGS metagenome assembly OMGH01 (sample SAMN00849584, study PRJEB25192) | human gut metagenome
TAAGTTTCTGCCTCTGGGCTTTTCTTTGTTCCCCACTGGTTCTGCCCGTTCTGTTACAAACTTGTACAATGCAGAAATCCCAAGACCTGAGAATACAAGTTTTGATTTGCTTCCACCCTCTTCGCCTGCAAGAAGAACCTCAGCACATGCTGTGCCCTCAGGGAATGGAAGATTTCCATGTTCTTCAACAATAAGTGCTGTACGAAGCGGAATCATAAATAATGTTCCTATCACACCACCTGCAACGGCAAGTGCAGCAATTGTGAAAAATGAAGGCATCTGGATAGATGAATCTTCTCTTGCCCACATATAAAGTGCAGGAAGTGTAAAAATGGCACCTGCGGCTAATGATTCACCTGCTGAACCAATAGTCTGAACCATATTATTTTCAAGAATCGAATCTTTCTTTAAAATAAAACGAATGACACCCATTGAAATAACTGCTGCCGGTATAGATGCCGATACCGTCATACCTACTCTAAGTCCGAGGTAAGCATTTGCAGCTCCAAATACTACTGCCAGGATTATACCGAGAATAAGGGCTGTCGGTGTAAACTCAGGCATGACCTTGTCCGTTGGGATAAACGGCTTAAAGTCATTTTTTTCTTTGCTCATAAAAAAGTCTCCTTTTCCTTTTGTATAATAAAATTAAACTGCTTCTGACTGTAAAAATCACACCATTGCAAGGTAAAAACAGTGCAACAAAAAACATTATATATATGACCTCCCAGCATCATATATACAATACAGTCAGATTATAATTATATAATATCATACAGCTATTTACAATAGCATATTTTTGTCAATTTTTTATGATTTTCCAACATTCTGACAGTTTTTCCAAATTGTAAGCTGCATTTGCCGGACTTGTAGACGGAAGTTTAATTATCTCCATGCCAGTCTTTTCATATTGGTACTTCATATACAGTTCATAAGCTTTGCCACCATTTGCATATATTCTGTCAACCGCTGTATTATTTAATATCACAGACAAATCGGCAGTTTTCACATTCTTTATCGAACTGTCACTTGAACCGATAATGTCACATTCAGCGATTACATCCCATACGGCTATATTATTTCTGAGCAGCATATCTTTTTTCTGATTTATGGTCTTTGGCAGGCTTTCCTCATCACACAGCCTTGCAATCAGTTTCCAAAACCTGTTCTGCGGATGACCATAATAAAAATTGTTTTCTCTCGATTTAACAGAAGGAAGCGTACCAAGAATCAATATCTTTGAATTCTTATCAAAAACCGGCTCAAACTCATGTTTTATATGTGTATATTCACTGTTCATATCTGCTTACTCCTCTTATTATGTCAATGCCTAATCTTTTTCTGCAAAACTTTTTCACTGCTGCTTATCATTCTCTTTAATTATTTTTCTAAGTTTTGCGGTATTTTCGGAAGATAATTTTAATGCCGTTCCCAGTTTATACTGTGGCTCAACATAGACCATTGTATCTTTTTCTTCAAAAACTATACCGAACACACAAAACTCCCCTGCATTATTCTCAACTGCAAGATAATAACATTTTTGAGGCTCGGCAGCACCAAACCACAACTGACCGGATGTATCTCCCACACTCTCAATTTCAATGCTGCTTTCTTTTGTGAGAAGTTCGTAAAATTCACTCTTTGATTCGTCTGATGTCCATACTGCAATTCTTTTATCAGGATTAGCTTTTGATTTTGCTCTGACTCTTTCAAGCATTATTTCCCGTATGTCATCTGCATTTTTTATGTCCATTATATTTTCCAAAAATTCACCCGCAGAAATCGATTTCTTTTCATTAACTTTTTTATCTGTTATTATATCATGATCTTTTAAACTTTCAAATCCCACACACTTTCCTATATACATGTCATCCGATTTGTTTTTATATACAATAAACGTTCTACTTTTACGCCCACCTATAAAATATATGTTTCCAGCAGAATACTTACTGTCATCCGGAGCATTTTCTAAAAATGGTGTCAGCTTTTCAGTATCGTCTGCCTTTTTTAGTTCTACTTCTTTATCCGTAAGTTTTTTTACCTCCTCGTCATTTAATAAGTACATGCTGTACAAATAACCGCTTTTATCATAATTCTTTGTATTTACATAAACCGCTGTATTCCGGCTGTTATAATAATCTTTAAGCTGCGTTTTTTCATCAGACAGACTTGTTTCTCCGCCTATTATGGCATTCAGATTATTATTGCTTTGATTTATATCATAACGTGTTTTTGCCTCCTTACACACACTCTCCAATACACTTGTCTGCCCCGCCTGCTTTCTGCTTCTCATATATCTGTATCCGGTAATACATCCAAAAACCAGAACCATACATATAACAGCAATACATATAATATGCGCTTTTGAACGTGGATTTTTTATCGGAAGTTTTTTTATGACTTTATATATCTTATCTTCAAACACCTTGTCATCTCTATATTCAAAACCGAAATCTTCCATTGAACTTTCCAAATCTTTATCACTGTAAATTTTAAATGCCTTTCTTATTAACTCATCGCCGCCGTCGAATTTCTTTTTATTTATTCCATGTACACCCATAGTAATCACTCCTTTCCGTCAAGGCTGTCCAACAGTTTCTTTCGTCCTCTGCTTATCTTTGACCTGACCGTATTATACGGAATTTCAAGCAAATCAGAAATTTCTCTCGGACTCATTTCATTTAAATAAAACAATGACAATACTTCACGATAGCCAAAATCAAGTTTTTCAATCGCCGCTACCACTCTTTTTAATTCCATTGAAACAAGCACCTCATTTTCAATGTCAATGTTTCCCTCCTGCTCTGCTACATCGTCAATATTTAAATTTGACTGCCTGCTTTTTTTATTCTTTCTGTATATGTCAATAGCACAATGGCTTATGACCGTATACACAAAGGATAAGGTTCTCGCTTCATCATAAAGGTCAATGCACTCCGTGTGTCTTGAAATTGCTATAATACAATTTTGTACCGCATCCTCTGCATCTTCTCTTTGGTTTAATATCTGCATTGCTCTGCCAAACATTTTATTTTTGTACAATGAATATATCTTCTCCAGTTTCTCCCTTTGACGTTCCTCCCACTTTTTCGCTTTCATCCCATGTAACATTTTTCCACCCCCTTCTAACCCTGCATTTTTTTCATAACCGTACATTTACAGCCTTATCAAAAATATCCGTTTTTTGTTTCTAATACTTATAACGTCATATATACCCTTTTTGATGCAATTAAATCTTATAAAAATCAACCCCAACTAAAACAAAAAATGCAAATTCCATGTTTTATACTCCTATATAAATATAAGAATACACGAAATTTGCATTTTTGTTTGTGTTGTAAAGTTATTTTTGATTTATAGTAATTTTATCTTACTTCTTCTACTATTTGCAATACTTATCTCTAAGTTCTTTTAATTTATTCTGGTAAATCTCCTGCTGTTTCTTGTTTACAAGATAGCTCTTTACCTGACTTGCTATCTTATCATACTCAGGTACTTCACCCTCATTTTTGTCATCTACCCAGATAAGGTGATATCCAAACTGTGTTTTTACAGGCCCGATTACTTTGTTGAGTTCTCCATAAAACACAGCATTTTCAAATTCCTTAACCATCTGACCTCTGCCAAATGTCCCAAGACTTCCGCCTTTCTGTGCCGATGGGCATGTTGAATACTCTTTTGCTGCATCTTCAAAACTCTTTGCACCTGATTCGATTTCTTCTTTTATCTGATTTGCTTTGTCCTCATTGTCTACAAGTACATGCTTTGCTGTTGCCGATGCTTTTGATGCAAATTCTTTTGAATGTCCTAAAAAGTATTCCTTTGCCTCTGCATCTGATACTGAGACATCCTGTAAAAGTTCTGCCATAGCTATCTGGCTTAAAATATCTCTCTTTGCCATAACCATTGATGTCTTGAACATTTCTGTCTCATCTTTCTTTTCTTCCTCACCATACATTGCAAAAAGACAAATTTCCTCTAATCTTTCTTCGCACTGTTTACGGAACTCAGGCATACTTCTGTACATCTGCTGTTCCTGTGGCATTCCTGAAATAAATGTGTCTATATCGACATCTGTTATTGTGTAATTTCCAATTTTAGTGTTTACTTCTGACATGTTTATCCTCCGATTTTCAGTATTCTGTGTCAAATCATAAACACTATTATGAGGGAATAATCTAAAACTTGCAAGTGTTTTTGTGATTTTCGCCTACCTGATGGTAACAATCAGCCATAAAAAAGCCAATATCGAAAATTATTCTAATATTGGCTTTTTTATATTTACTGTATTTTCACAAAAATGACCATGCCCATTCTATACTACAAACTTAGAAACTTCATCATTTAATCTGCCTGCTGCCTCTTCTGCTTCCTTTAAATGATTGTTTACAATCGATGATTTATCTGCAACTGAAACTGTTCTGTCTGCAATATTTGTAGTTCCATTTGCGCTCTCATCAGCAGCAACGCTTATACCGTTTATTGACTCTAATATTGAAGATATTGACGCAAGTAATTCTTCTGACGTAGCACTGAAATCTGATATAAGTTCATTTACATTTGATGCATCTTCATTATAATATCCTGCAAGTTCATCAAACTTATGATAACTGTCAGTAACATCCGTTTCAACAAATTCAAGCATATGCTCTGCATCTGTCTTAAGATTCTCAACTGCCTTTTTAACAGCATCAGTCACACCCTGTATATTCTCAACATTTTCTTTTGACTGCTCTGCAAGATTTCTTATTTCATCTGCAACTACCGCAAATCCCTTTCCAGCCTCACCTGCTCTTGCTGCTTCAATAGAAGCATTGAGTGCAAGAAGATTTGTCTGGTCTGTTATGCCCATAATAGAATCAGCAAGAACATTTATCTGGTCTACAACCTTTGCGTCTTCCATTGCTTTTTCCAGTTCTGCTTTCATCGCTCTCTTTGTATCTCCTGCTTTTGCCCTTATAGCACTTGCATTATCCTTGCCTTCTCTTGCACGTTTATAAATCTGCTCAACCCTATTGGCTCCATCCTGTGCCCTCAATGCTATATTCTTTGCAGCATCTTCTATCTCATGTGACATTGTATTTATGCTCTCTGTAGTAGCTGCCGTCTCTTCCATTGATGCGGCAACTTCTTCCGTAGTCGCAGATACATCTTCTATCTCTCCATTGAGTAAATCCATATTACTGTTAATGTCGGTTACAAGATTTTCTATCTGCCCTGCACCGCTCTTTACGCCACTGATAAGTTCCTTAAGATTTGAACGCATATTTTCAAGTATATTTGCAAGAATGCCAAAATCATCCTTTCTCTTTAAATATCTGTCATCAAGCTTACTTGTGAAATCACCCTTTTCAAGTATACGCATCTCAGCTCCGACAGCCTCAAGCGGCTTAACAATATTTGTGATTATAATAATTATTACAGCTATAAAAAAAGCACCGATAGTTATATTTACAGCAGCAAAAATACTTGTCATTTTGTTTGAATATTTTGTAAGTTGACTTTGCTTTGAAGCTACTGTCTTGTCTATATCGTCAGTATAATTTCCTGTTCCTATAACCCAGTCAAATTCTTTATAATAATATGTATAAGAACGTTTTGGAGAGGCTTTTGTCTCATTCTCTTTAGGAAAATAATAAGTTGTATATGCCTCTGTATTTTTCACTGAATCCTCAATCATCTGTCTGACCATCTTAAAACCTTTTGAATCTTCAGTGTCCATACGATTGGTTCCCTCGGTATCACTTCCAAGAAGCACGACGTTGGTTCCGTCTGACTGGTCAATCCAAAAATATCCACTGTCACCATATCTCATATCACGAATCTGGTCAGCTGCATTCTTCTTTGCTAATTCCTCCGTAAGTATACCACTCTGATACTGGTCATAATAATGTTTTGCCACGGATACTGCTGCTGAAACTTCTGATTTTATATTTTCATCATAAGATTCACGAATACTGCTTTCCATATCCGTAACTGACTCATTGCTGATGTTCTTCATGCATTTTTCCGAAAAAATCGTTCCAAACAATAACATTATAAGAACTCCTGCCATAATAAATAACATCTTAAATTTTACCTTTATATGTTTCATACTCTAACCTCCATTCCCGAATATTATTCACATATTCTTAATATATTTATTATATTGCTTTAAGCTTTTTTATGCAACTTTTATTCACCGGAAACTGCAAAAAAAAGGTAACCATTATATAAAAAAAGCGGATTGAAATACATTTCTGCATCAATATCCGCTTTCACTCTAAAAAACTTTATAAAATCACCGTTTTTTATCGTATATGATATTTTATAATTATATGTTCAAAAGATATTTTGATTATACAAGCTTTACAAATACTGCTGTCTGTCCCGAAACTTTAACAACTTTTCCGTCACTCTCTGCGTTTCCACCAAAACGATAGATTTCTTCTCCGAACTTTCCGTCAAAATCAAATGTAACATCTTCTGCTGAAGGATTTATAACTACAAGTATTTTTTCATCCTCACTGCTTCTTACATACGCAAGCGGATAAGTATCTTTCTTTGCAGCTACAAATTCTATTTCACCTTTGCTTAAAAGAGCCGCATGCTCTTTTCTGATTTTTATAAGCTTCTTTATCTCATTGTAGAGTGAATTTTCATCTGCTGCCTGATTTTTAACAGTCGGACGATTTTCATCACTGTCCTGTGCAACATAAAGCATCTCTTTCTTTGCACTGCTGAAGCCTGCATTTACACTGTCATCCCACTGCATAGGTGTTCTTGAACCTGTTCTTTCATATCCTCCCTCTACAGATGTCAATCCCTCTACAGATGTCAATCCCTCAACATATTTCATTCCAATCTCATCACCGTAATATATGAACGGTGCACCCGGCATTGATAAGAGGAATGCAAAAGCTATCTTAAGCTCATCACCCTTAATTTCCTGCGAAAGTCGTCCCATATCGTGATTTCCTGAAGGAATACACATAAGACCTTTCTTTTCTGACTTCTCATAATTATCAAGATATTTTTCTACAAAAGCTGACACATCGCCCTTTCCTCTTGAAGAAAAGAACGGTTCTTCACAACGGAACAAATCATTGTAATGGGATGGACCGAAATGAAGTAAGAAATCCATATGAAAACCACCCTGAAGCGATTTGTCAGGCTCTCCCCACTCTGAAACCATCGCAGCATCCGGAAATTCCCTGTCAAGAAACTCTCTGACATTCTGCCAGAGTTTTATAGTTCCCTTTCCGTCTTCATCATTTTTTACAAGCGAACCTGCCATGTCTACTCTGAAACCGTCTGCACCCATCTGAAGCCAGAAACGCATAACATCTTTCATCGCTTCAAGTGTTGCTTTCGGTCCCTCATCATCCATTGCCTGCTGCCAAGGACGCTCAGGTTTATAATATCCATAATTCAACGCCGGCTGGTGTGAGAAAAAGTTGACTGCACATGAACCGTCTCTATCCGAAATTCCTCTTATGCATCCCATTCCCTCCGGTGATTCCCATATATTGTCTGTCCAGACATATCTGTCCGTAAATTCGTTCTTTTCAGCTTTCATCGACTGCTTAAACCACTCATGCTGTACAGAAGTATGTCCCGGAACAAGGTCAAGAAGAATATGCATATCTCTCTTGTGTGCCTCTCTGAAAAGATTTGCAAGATCCTCATTTGTACCATATCTAGGTGCAACCGTGTAATAATCTTCAACATCATAACCCGCATCACCGAAAGGCGACTTGAAACATGGATTTATCCAGATAGCATTACATCCAAGTTCTTTTATGTAGTCGAGTTTCTCCGTAATACCATTTATGTCACCTATACCATCTGCATTTGTATCATTAAATGACTGCGGATAGATTTCATAAAAAACTGCATTGTCAAGCCACTTTGGTCCTTTTGCCGTATTGTTCATTTTTAATCCTCCTGATATTATTTTTGACTTCCTGTTAAATTAACAATATAATAATATTTGATGTAACGTAAATTCTAGCAAAAAAGTTTTGAAAACTAATACTATACTATTGTACTTTGATAGATTGTATTTAAACGAGGACTAACATGGCTAAAAAAAATATACTCAAAGAAAACAGACATCACAGCAATGCTCTCATACCATTCAGCTATTATAAAAGTTCTATCCCCGAACTCTTTCCGTTTGTCCCCATGCACAGCCATTCTGAGTGGGAACTCAATTTCATTACCGACGGTGAGGGATTTTTTATTACAGATAAACAAAAAATAAAAGCATGTGCAGGAGACATTATTCTGTTTTTCCCACACATGCTGCACGCTATTGAAACCGATGCCAAAATCATTTATGATACAGTAGTTTTTAACACTGATATGCTCGGAAACACAAACGACCGCTGTTTTTCGCAGATACTTTCCCCGATGTGCAGTCTCTCCGCCGAACTTTTACACATTACGGATAAAAATAACTATTATGAAGAGATGCACTGCTGTGCCGCAAATGTTGTAGACTGTGCAATACAAAATTCTCCGCAGTCAGACCTTCTCATGAAAGGTGAACTTTCACGTTTTTTATGGTATGCACTTTCAGGCAATTCAATAAAATTTATTAAAAATCAGACCGGCAGCAATGAAATCCGTCAAATTCTCTACTATATAAATGAGCATTACAACGAACCTCTTACAATAGAATTTCTTGCGGCTAAAACACATCTGAGCAAAAGCTGGTTTATGCGTAAATTTCATGACACGGTAGGTGTCGGTGCTATTGAATATATAAATAAACTCCGCATACAAAAAGTATGCGAAATGCTTCTTGACGGCAGTAAAATAGCAGATGCCGCTTTTGAGTGCGGTTTTCAAAATCTTTCAAACTTTAACAGGCTTTTTAAGGCTATGGTCGGCTGTACACCGAGGGAATATACACGTTAAACCTGTCAGCCCGGCATTTTAATTCTGCTTTTTTATCACTGTCCTTTTTATCAACAGTTCAAAACACCATGTTCCCTCAAAATTTTTTCAATATCTGTTCCTTCAATCTTCTTTAAAATCACATTTTTTACCATATTGACAGGCTTTGGAAGATTCATATCAAGCGGCGATTTTCCATCCATAAGCCTTACCGAACTCTCAATCAAATCTCTTACATCATATGTGCTTCCCCATACTTCCGGTACTGCCCTGTCGACTTTAAATAATCCATAGACAGCCTCCATTGCCGTTCTAACTGAATATTCCGTTGTAAATATAGTATCTCTCGGTGTTTCTGCAAATTGTCCCAGAAAAGCTGCATTGACACTTCCATCAGGAATAACATCCGGTCTGTCACCTTTTCTTCTTGGCATAAAAAACGCCGTTATATAAGGCAGCATAGTCGGTATACAATTCGTATGCTCTTTCGCAAATTCATCAATTTCATTTACCGCAACTCCAATATGATAAAGCCATTCTGCCGCAATCTCCCATCCGCTGCATTCCTTCATCGGCTTCTTTATATAATCACCTGCTGCATCTGTAAACAATCCGTAAATCCATACACATACCTCATCTTTTTTCTGTTTTTTAAACTGCCCCTGTCTGTTTATAGTCCAGCTAAGCAGCCATGATGAATCCATACAGCTTACAATACCGCCTGTAACAACTTTTCCTGAACGAGGGTCTCTTTTACATATTTTTTCAATATACGAGATAATCTTATCATCGGATGTCGTAAGTGTCGCTGATTCCCACTTTGACTTTTCAATATCCGAACAAAATTTCTCGGGATTTCCAAACGCTCTGTCCTGTTTTGCAATATTTTTCCAGAGACTCCAGCATCCGCTCTCCCTAATCTCTGCATTGCCGACAGGCGCATGGTAATGGTCACCGTAAATTGTACTCTCTGTACAGCTTCCGTTTGTAATAAAAACGAAATCATCATCCGTAAGTTCAATTTTCTCTTTTTTTCCTGACACAACACACTCAATAGCCTTTGCTGTCTTTTTATTTCCTTCTATGTCAAATATCACATTTGTAACTTCAGTATTAAATTCAAAAGAAACCCCGGCATTTTCAAGATATTTGAGCATAGGCATGATAAGCGATTCATACTGATTGTATCTTGTAAATTTCAATGCCGAAAAATCAGGAAGTCCCGCTATGTGATGAATAAAACGCTTGAAATAAAGCTTCATTTCCAACGCACTATGCCAGTTCTGGAAAGCAAACATTGTTCTCCAGTAAAGCCAGAAATTAGACTCAAAAACTTCATCATCAAAAAAATCCTCGATTTTTTTATCGTATAACTCTTCATCAGCGGTAAAGAACAATTTCATAATCTCCATACACCCTTTACGGCTAAGACCGAATTTACCACCAAGTTCTGCATCCTTACCTCTGTTTACGGTTGCTCTGCAAATTGAATAATTCGGATCTTCCTTATTAAGATAATAAAACTCGTCCAAAACTGATTCATCCTTCTTTTCTAAAGAAGGTATGCTTCTGAATAAATCCCACAGACACTCAAAATGTTCCTCCATCTCTCGTCCGCCACGCATTATATACCCTCTCGAGACATCATTTATTCCGTCGCATGCACCCCCGGCAATATCGAGTGCTTCAAGAATATGGATATTTTTTCCGGGCATTTTTGCATCTCTTACAAGAAAGCATGCTGCCGCAAGTGCACCG
>OMGH01002034.1_pt1 | contig 10618 bp, 10 predicted proteins | sample 1645841 | NCBI WGS metagenome assembly OMGH01 (sample SAMN00849584, study PRJEB25192) | human gut metagenome
GATAAAACGACCGTAGGGCGGGGGGCTTGCTCCCGCCGCATACCCCTGCTGGGCACTCGTCGATTAAAATGGAATGTGTATTGCAAAGGGGTGTAGCGTATGTTATACTGAGAGCAGAAAATCGGGGCGGTTTACCGCTTTTTGCGCCGAGAGGAGGTTGCAGCCCATGCAAATGCTGTATATATGGATTCTTGCCGCCGTAGTATTTGGCGTGCTGGAGGGGATTACCGCCCAACTGGTGTCCATTTGGTTTGTGCTGGGTGCGGCCGTTGCGGCAGCCTGCGGCGGGGCTGTCTGGCTCCAGGGGGTGCTGTTTGTGGCGGTGTCCGTGGTGGCGCTGCTGGCCACCAAACCGCTGGTTAAGAAATATCTGCGCCCCCGTATTCAGGCCACCAACGCGGACCGCTGCGTTGGCCGAACCGGCGTGGTTCTGGAAGATATTGACAATTTAGCCGCTACCGGACAGGTGAGAGTGTGCGGCAGTGTGTGGTCTGCCCGTAGTACGGACGGCGCGCCCATTGCCGCCGGGACCACGGTGGTGGTGGATCGCATTGAAGGCGTGAAGCTGATGGTGCGCCCGGCCAAGGCCCCGGTGGGCAAGGTTTAATCTTGTTATCCATTTTTATCTATATAGAATAAAAGAAAAGGTATAGAATAAAAGAAAAGGAGAATTTGTATGTTAAAGTGGATCATTTTAGCTGTGGTCATTCTGGCGCTGATTGCGCTGGTGCTGGCCAACATTCGTGTAGTGCCCCAATCCAAGGCATTCGTTTTGGAGCGGCTGGGCACTTTCTACGCTACCTGGGAGACCGGTCTGCATGTAAAAATTCCGTTCATTGACCGGATTGCCAAGACCGTTTCTCTTAAGGAGCAGGTGGTTGACTTTAAGCCGCAGGCGGTGATCACCAAGGACAATGTGACCATGCAGATCGACACGGTGGTGTTCTTCCAGATCACGGACCCCAAGCTGTACACCTACGGTGTGGAAAGCCCCATTTCTGCCATTGAGAATCTGTCTGCCACCACGCTGCGTAATATTATCGGCGAGATGGAGCTGGACAGCACCCTCACTTCCCGCGACACCATCAACACCAAGATCCGGGTGATTTTGGACGAGGCCACGGATCCCTGGGGTATTAAGGTGAACCGGGTGGAATTGAAAAACATTATCCCGCCCCGGGAAATTCAGGATGCTATGGAAAAGCAGATGAAAGCGGAGCGCCAGCGCCGCGAGGCCATCTTGACCGCCGAGGGCGAGAAGCAGAGCCGTATTTTGGTGGCCGAGGGACACAAGGAGTCCAAGATTCTGGAAGCAGAGGCAGAAAAGCAGGCGGCCATCCTTCACGCCGAGGCTGTGAAAGAAGCGAAAATTCGCGAGGCCGAGGGTGAGGCTGCGGCTATTGAGGCGGTGCAAAAGGCCACCGCAGACGCCATTCGCCTGCTCAATGAGGCCAACGCCGGTGATGCGGTAATTAAGCTGAAAGCGCTGGAGGCGTTCTCCAAGGCTGCCGACGGTCAGGCCACTAAGATCATCATTCCGTCGGAAATTCAAGGCCTTGCCGGTTTGGCAGAGGGCGTTGTGTCTGCCGTGCAGAAATAAACAGATAAATGGGTATAAAAATGGAAACAGGGAACGGTGTGTACCGTTCCCTGTTTTTTGGGGATTGGACGAAGGCAACAAAAACAAAACAAAAAAGCACAAGGCGAATACCTTGTGCTTTTGCTTTATGTTTGCGCTTATTTCTTGCTGTTCATACGCGCTGCGGCAGCGGTGACGAAACCGCGGAACAGCGGGTGCGGGCGGTTGGGACGGCTCTTGAATTCCGGGTGGAACTGGCCGGCCACGAACCAGGGGTGATCCGGGATCTCTACCATCTCTACAATGTGGTTATCCGGCGAAGTACCGGCAAAGATCATGCCCCCATTCAGCAGGTCCGGGCGATAATCATTGTTCACCTCATAGCGGTGGCGGTGGCGCTCATAGATCATAGAGGCGCCGTACAGGCCATAGGCCTTGGACTCCGGGTTCAAGGTGCAGGGGTACTGACCCAGGCGCATGGTGCCGCCCATGTCCGTTACATCCTTTTGCTCCGGCAAAATGTCGATCACCGGGTGGGTGGTGGACGGGTCGATCTCTGCCGAGTTGGCGTCTGCCATACCCAGTACATCCCGGGCAAATTCAATAATTGCAATCTGCATACCCAGGCAGATCCCCAGGTAGGGTACTCCGTGGGTGCGGGCGTAGCGGCAGGCGTTGATTTTGCCTTCTATGCCACGGGAGCCAAAGCCGCCGGGTACCAAAATGCCGTCCATATCGCCCAAGATGGCGTCCAGATCCACATCATCGCCCTCCAGAGTCTCCGAGTCGATCCAGTGAATATCCACGGCGCTGTGGGTGGCAATGCCGCCGTGCTTCAGCGCCTCGTTGACGCTGATATAGCTGTCGTGCAGCTCCACGTATTTGCCCACCAGACCGATTTTGACCGTCTGTACCGGGTGGCGCAGCGCGTCCAGCATTTCCTGCCAGTCGGCAAGATCCGGTGCACCGGGGCAGTCAATGCCCAGCTTGCGGATCACCACATCGTCCATATGCTGCTGGTGGAGCATGATGGGCACGGCATAGAGAATGTCACAGTTGTTATTTTCAATGACGCACTCCGGATCCACATTGCAGAACAGGGAGATCTTGTGCTTGATCTCATCCGTCAGCGGATGCTCTGTGCGGCAAACGATAATATCCGGATTGATGCCGATGGAAAGCATTTCTTTTACGCTGTGCTGGGTGGGCTTGCTCTTCAGCTCATCGGAGGCTGCCAGGTAGGGCACCAAGGTCACATGGATAAACAGGCAGTTCTCTCGCCCGGCCTCCACGGCAAATTGGCGAATGGCCTCCAAAAACGGCTGGCTCTCAATATCGCCTACGGTGCCGCCGATTTCTACCAGGCATACATCGGCGCCGGTGTCTGCGTTGCGGGCGATGGAACGCTTGATCTCATTGGTCACATGGGGAATGATCTGAATGGTTTGGCCGCCATATACGCCCTTGCGCTCGTCGGTGATCACTTTCCAGTACACGCGTCCGGAGGTCAGGTTGGAGTTTTGGCTCAGGGACTCGTCAATAAAGCGCTCGTAGTGCCCCAGGTCCAGGTCTGTTTCCGCACCGTCGTCGGTAACGAATACCTCGCCGTGCTGTACCGGGTTCATAGTGCCCGGGTCCACATTCAGGTACGGGTCCAGCTTCTGCGCGGTGACCTTTAGCCCTCTGGACTTCAGCAGTCGGCCCAGGGAAGCGGCGGTAATGCCCTTGCCCAGCCCGCTGACAACGCCGCCGGTAATGAAGATATACTTGGTTTTGCCCAATGAAATCACCCTTTCTGTGTTGTAGTCTGTATATAAAATGATATTGGGTCGATCAGTAAATGACCTTTTTGTCGCTTTTTGCCGTGCAGGTCAGGTGCACGCCCAGCTTTTTCAGCGTGTTCTCATCCACGGAGGACAGCAGAACGGAGCAGTGCACTTCGCAGTCCCGCAGCTTGCCCAGCTGTTCCAGCGCCAAGGCGGCGTTGGGGTCCGTCACCGCGCACATAGACAGGGCAATGAGTACCTCGTCCGTATGCAGCCGAGGGTTGTGGCTGCCCAGGTGGCGGGTCTTTAGCGCCTGGATGGGACGGATCACCTGCGGCGAGATCAGCAATGTTTCGTCCGGAATACCGCCCAGGTGCTTTAAGGCGTTGAGCAGCATAGCGCTGGCGCAGCCCAGCAGCTCGGTGGTTTTACCGGTGATCAAATCGCCGTTTTCCAGTTCAATGGCTGCGCAGGGCGTGCCGGTGTTTGCCGCAGTCCGGGCTGCAGCTGCCGCGCAGGCCCGATCGTCGGTATTCAGTCCCGCCTGACCCAGCAGCAGCTCTAATTTATAAATTTCGTCGCTGCATTCCTTGCCGCGCAGCGCGTTGCAGCAGGCGGTAAAGTAGCGGCGCAGGATTTCCTCTTTGGCGGCGGTGCAGACGGCGTCGTCATCCACAATGCAGTTGCCGGCCATATTGACTCCCATATCCGTGGGGGACTGGTAGGGGCAGGTGCCGTAGATCTTTTCAAATGTGGCTTTCAGCACCGGGAAGATCTCCACATCTCGGTTGTAGTTCACCGTGGTCTGGCCGTAGGCCTCCAGGTGCCAGGGGTCGATCATATTTACATCCCCCAGGTCTGCGGTGGCAGCCTCATAGGCCAGGTTCACCGGATGGTTCAGCGGAATGTTCCAGATGGGGAAGGTCTCAAATTTTGCGTACCCGGCCTTAATGCCCCGCCGATTCTCATGATACAGCTGGGACAGGCAGGTGGCCATCTTGCCGCTGCCCGGACCGGGGGCGGTGATGATTACCAGGGAACGCCGGGTCTCAATATAATCATTTTTGCCGTAGCCGGCGTCGCTGACGATCTTGCTGATGCTGGCCGGGTAGCCGTCGATCAGATAGTGGTGGTACACCGCCACGCCTGCCGCCTGCAGCCGGGCCTCAAAGGCGTCCAGCTTGGGTGAGGGGGCGTACTTGGTGAGTACCGCTGAGCTGACGGTCAGCCCCTTGGAACGGAACGCCTCGATCAGCCGCAGGGTGTCTATATCATAGGTAATGCCCAGATCGCCACGCACCTTGTCCTTCTCAATATCCTGGGCGCTGACGACAATGACGATCTCCGCCTGGTCCTTTAGCTGCAGCAGCATTTGCAGTTTGCTGTCCGGCTGAAAGCCCGGCAGTACCCGGCTGGCGTGGTAGTCGTCAAACAGCTTGCCGCCGAATTCCAGATACAGCTTGCCGCCGAATTCGGCAATCCGCTCCCGAATACGGCCGGATTGCATCTCTAAATATTTTTGATTGTCAAAACCTACTTTTTTCATAATCCCTCTACTTACGCGCGAACATTAAAATAAGAAAAACGGCTGTACGCCTGTACAACCGTCTGTACTTATACATTATACTGGAAAGTGCCCGCCAAATCAATAGCCAGTTCTATTTTTTTGACAAAATCAGTCTTTCTCTGCGATGGGATGGCTTTTTTCTGCCTGCAGTTTTTTGCAGTCCACCGCCAGTCGCCAAACCCACAGCCCCACAGCTACTGCCAACAGCACGATGAATACCGCCATGCCCGGTCGGGTGTAAGCGTGGAGAAAGCGCAGCACGGTAAAGAGGGGAAACAGACCGGCGCCTGCCAGCGCCGCCAGAGCCTCTACCCGGTTGGCTGTGTTCAGGTGTTGCATTTCCGTGCGGTAGCGCACCATCCCGATGAGAAAGGCCATGGCTCCCACCACCACCAGCACAAAGGCCAGCACCAGCAGGTAAATCTCAATAAACATATAAAAGGGCTTGACCCAAAACAGCCGCACCTCGGTGATCAGCCCGATCACGCTGCCCGCCACCAACAGCGCTCCGGCCACGATCTTGGCCACCTGGTAGCGGCCTTGGGCACGGCGGGCTTCTGCGGCGCTGACACTCTGCTGAATCTGCGCCGGTACTTCCCCGGTGAGCAGCTCGTCAATGGTGATGTCCAGGGCAGCAGCCAGTCCCGGCAGCAGCGAAATATCCGGAAAGCCGTCGCCGTTCTCCCACTTGGAGACGGTGCGGTTGCTAACCTGCAACTGGGCCGCCAGCTGCATTTGGGTCAGCCCCAGCGCCTTGCGGTGGGTGCTGATGGTGCGCCCAATCTCTTTTGCGTCCATATCTGCGGTGCGGGGACCGTGGTTCCCGCTCTCCTTTCCCTTGTTTACGACTTTATTGTAGCAGAAAGGGAGAATCTTTGCAACAGGCGGACGGTGGAAGTTGTCCACGCTCCGTGGAACTGCAATTTTTTTGGCTTTATACCGCGGTTTTTCTTTACATAGTCCCGGGTGCGGGTTATACTGGTAACAGAAAGACGGTGGTGGCAAAATGGTACAGTTTTATTACGGTGACGGCAAGGGCAAGACCACGGCGGCGGTGGGCGCAGCAGTGCGCGCGGCAGGTGCCGGGGCGTCGGTGCTCTTTGTATCGTTTTATAAGGATGGCTCCTCGTGCGAGGTGGCGGCGCTGGAGCGGCTGGGGGTGCAATGCCTGTTCCCCCGGGAGCAGTTCCAAATGTTTTGCCCGGTGACGGCAGAGAAGCAGGCGGCCTTGGCAGCGGATTATGCCCGGCTGCTAACGGAGATTGACGCCTGGGCGGCGGATTGCTTTTTGGTGGTGCTGGACGAGGGAGCAGACGCCTTTGCCGGTGATCTGCTGCCTCGGCAAGCGGTGCTGGAGCTTTTGCAGCGCCATGGCAAGGAACGCGAAATCATTTTGACCGGCCACAGCCTGCCGGCGGATTTGGCGCCTTTGTGCGATTATGTTACCCGTATGACCAAGGAGCGCCACCCCTTTGATACCGGCGCGCCGGCACGGCGGGGGATCGAATACTGAATACCCGTTGCAAATGGCTGCCGTTTGTGGTAGGATGGTATTGTTGACCGAACCATACACTTTTTTGCATTATGAAGGGGGATTCATTTATGCGCAACCATGAGGTAACCACCATCCAGCCGCTGCTGGGACCGGATGGGATTTTGCAGGAGCCGGGTTGGTCTCGGCGGCCGTTGCAGCTGTACAGTCGGGCGGATATTAAAAAGCGTCCCACCCGCATTAAGGAGTGGGACTATTATTCGGTGCTGTCGCCCTCCGGGGACTTTGGCGTGTGCTTTACCCTGTCGGATGATGGGTACATTGGCTTACAGTCCGTGACTTTTTTGGACTTTAAGCATGCCTTTGAGCACACGGAGACCATTTTGAACGCCTTTCCCATGGGTAAGCTGCACATGCCCACCGTGTCCTCCGGCGGCAGTATCCGCTACTGCGACAAAAAGCTGGGTATGCAGTTTAATTTGAATTTTGAGCAGCGGGAGATCAAGTGCCACTTTAAGAATTTCTATAACGGCAAGCCCCTGCGGGCGCAGATCTTCTTAGAGGACCCACCCCAGGACTCCATGGTGATCGCCACGCCCTGGCTGGAGGACCCGCACGCGTTCTACTATAATCAAAAGATCAATTGTATGCGTGCCCGGGGCAAGGTGGAGTTTGATGGCAAAATTTATACCTTTGACTCGGCTACGGACTACGGCGCTTTGGACTGGGGTCGCGGCGTGTGGACCTATGACAACACCTGGTACTGGGGCTCCGGCTCCGGCACGGTGGACGGTCACCGTTTTGGCTTTAATATCGGTTACGGCTTTGGCGACACCTCCGCTGCTTCGGAGAATATTTTGTTCTACGACGGGGTGGGGCATAAGCTGGACGATGTAACCTTCCTGATCAGCGATAATTACACAGATCCCTGGAAGTTCACTTCCTCGGACGGTCGGTTTGAGATGGACTTTGTGCCCATTATCGACCGGGCGGCGCTGCTGGATGTGAAGCTGATCTGCTCCGACCAGCACCAGGTGTTTGGCCGCATGAGCGGCACCGCCGTGCTGGACGATGGCACCAAGGTGGTGCTGAAGGACTTCCTTTGCTTTGCAGAGAAAGTGCATAATAAGTATTAAGAAAGTGACAGAAGATGGCAAAAAAGGAACTGAAAACCAATGTAATGCGGGTGCTGGACAGCAAAAAGCTGGCCTATAACCACTATACCTATGATAATACTACCGTGAACGGTGTGGAGGTGGCACGGCTGCTGGGCCAGGACCCGGAGCGAGTGTTTAAGACCTTGGTGACCCGGGGCAAAAGCGGCGGCTTCTTTGTGTTTATGGTGCCGGTGGCAGAAGAACTGGATCTGAAAAAGGCGGCTCGCGCCTGCGGCGAAAAGGCGGTAGAAATGCTGCCCCAAAAGGAGCTGCTGCCCCGCACCGGCTATGTGCACGGCGGCTGCTCGCCCATTGGTATGAAAAAGCAGTTCCCCACCTATATCCACCAAACGGCGGCGGATTATGACACCATCTTCTTCTCTGCCGGGCGCGTGGGCGCCCAGGTGGAGCTGCCCCTGTCTGCTCTGCAACAGGCTCTGCCTGTCACCCCGGCGGATATTATTAAAGCATAAATCAGCAAAAAGCCCTTGCTTCGCATCTGCAAAGCAAGGGATTTTTTTATATCTTTTCGTAAAGGATGCGTTTTGCGCACGCAAAAGTCTGCATTTTTTTCAAATAATTTGTTAAGTGTACGCTGTCGGCGTATTGCTTTTGATAGGGTGTTTGCCTACAATAAAGGTGCAAAATACTATTTATGTTGGAGGTCGAAAAAAATGAAAAGAGTGCTTAGCCTAACCCTGTCCTTGCTGATGCTGTTCAGCGTGACAGCCGGGTTGAACATCACCGCTTTTGCCGGTGATTCTTACTATGAAACGGAGGATAACGACAACTATTCCTCTGCGGACTATGTGCCGGTGAATTCCACCATTTACGGTGTGTGTCTTGATGGCTATGATGAAGATTGGTACAAGTTTACACTGTCTTCTCCTGCGAAGGTGAATGTGCAGTTCTCTTTTGATCGCGCGGATGCAAACGGGTATTGGTATGTGTGTCTGTATATGTATAACGGAAATGGAGACTACACGAAATTAGATTATGAAGATATTTATGTGTACGACGGAAACTATACTTTTTCATCATTGGGATTGCCGACCGGTACATATTTTATAAGAGTTAGTGGCTATAATTCTGCCTGCGATCGACAGTATAGTGTAACGCCCAAGTGCACTTATGTGTCAAACTGGGAAACGGAATTAAACGATGAATATACTTCTGCAGACCCATTGTCTATGGGAGCAACGCGTTATGGCGTTAATACAACAGGTTATGATGATGATTGGTATAAATTTACTCTAAATTCTTCTTCCAGTATTTCAGTGACATTCACACATAACAAATCAAGCGCAAATGGGTATTGGTATATTTGCGTGTTCAAATATGCTGGTAGCGGGGAATGCACGAAAGTAACTTATGAAGATGTTTATGTCAGCGACGGTAATTACACATTCCCGACCCAAGGCTTGTCTGCCGGAACATATTTCGTAAGGGTTTGTGGTTACAATTCCGCTTGCGGTCGCCAGTACGGTGTAACGGTGAATTATGCTGTCGGCAAGCCGGGCAAATTCCGGGTAAGCAGTCGGGGCAGCAATTCGCTGAAGCTGGCGTGGAACAAACCGGCCGGTGCCACCGGCTATCAGTTGCAGCGCAAGAGCGGCAACAGCTATAAGACACTGGCAACGGTAAAAGGCACTTCTTATACCCACAAGAGCCTAAGCGCCGGTGCCGGTTACACCTACCGGGTGCGGGCATACCGCACAGTGGGCGGCAAGAATTATTACAGCGGTTGGGCGTATATGACCGCTTATACCAAGCCGGCCACCCCCAATTTGACCGGCCTGCGTGCCACTAAGAGCGGCCATAAGATCAAGGCCACCTGGAAGAAAGTAGGCGGTTCTGCCAGCGGCTACCAAATCTATTGGGCCAAGGACAAGAACTTTAAGAAGATGGTGTCCAAGACCAACGTGTCCGGGCAGAAGAAAACCAGCTATACCGGCAAGAACTTCACCAAGGGCAAACGCTATTATGTGAAGGTGCGCGCCTATAAGACGGTGAACGGCAACAAGATTTACGGTGCTTGGTCTAAAGTGCGCAATGTAAAGGCAAAATAATCCGTTTTTAAAACGACAAATCAATCCCACAGATTGGGATAGAAAAGCAAAGACCTCGCCGGTGGCGGGGTCTTTTGTTGGTTACAGACAATTTTGGATGTAGCGGCAATAATCGGCCAGGGGGTCCAGGGCGGTCAGGTCGTAGAGCATACGGGCGCCCACGGTGTCCTCCAGCTCATTAAAGACCCAGCGGCCTTGGTGGCGCACAAAGTCAATGGCGTAGTAATCCGCCTGCACCAAGGCGGCGATGTCACTCACCTGCGCCCGTTCTGCCGGAGAGAGGGGATAGACCGCAGCGTTGCCCCCCAGGCAATAATTGGAGCGAAAGTCCGTGGCGGAGCGACGCAGGCAGGCGGCGTAGATTTCGCCTCCCAGCAGCCACACCCGCAGGTCCTGCCCCGGGGTATCTGCCACCGCCTGATAGACCAGGTTGCCGTCCTGTGGCGGCACCGGCTCACCGGGCAGGATCAGCCGCACGCCCTGCCCGCCGTGACCGTCCTTTGGCTTCACCACCATAGGCGGCTCCGTTTGGTCGATGGGTAAGATCTCCACGCCCTTTGCCGCCATAAAGCGGTAGCAGGCGTCCTTATCGTTGGCCAGGGCGCAAAAGGCTGCCGGGTTAAATACCCGCACGCTCTGCGACTCAAACCGCCGCGCCACTGTCGGGTCGTTGGTGCGGTTGATGACAAAATCCGCCGGGCCGTCATAGTCCGGGGTGTGTAGTTCCGCCCCCAGCAGCGTGTGGAATTTGGTTACGGAAAATGTGTTGCGCCGTGCCTCCTCCGGCGAATACAGAACCACGCCGCTCATTGCAGCACCTCCTGAATGGCCCGGAACAGCAGGGGCGCTGTGTCAATGCCGGTGCACTTTTTCAAATTCACCAAATGGGCGTTGGAATTGACCTCGCACACGGTGCCGTCATCCAGCAGGTCCACCCCGCCGAATAGCAGCCCCAGCTTTTCGTCCCATGTGCCTTTCAGGGCGCATT
>OMGH01002040.1_pt1 | contig 10593 bp, 7 predicted proteins | sample 1645841 | NCBI WGS metagenome assembly OMGH01 (sample SAMN00849584, study PRJEB25192) | human gut metagenome
GATGTGCTGATGCAGGTGGCGTTCCATGCCGTCATCGAAGAGGAGCGCGGGCGCTTTACCTTTGAGGGCTTTTTGTCCGTCAATAAAAAATCCCGCCGGGACCACCTGGAGGAGCTTAAGGACGAGAAGCGCACCATGATTTTTTATGAGGCGCCGCATAAGTTTATCAACACCATTGCGGATCTGCACCGGGTGCTGGGTGACCGGGAGGTCGCCATTGTGCGGGAACTGACCAAGGTGCATGAGCAGGTGGTACGTACCACTTTGGCACAGGCGGAGAAAGACTATACGGAAAATAAGATCAAAGGGGAGATCGTGCTGATCGTGGCAGGCAAAAAGGCCGAGCCAACGGACGCCATCACCTTTGACCAGGCGGTGGAACAGGCCCGTGCGCTGGTGGAGAAAGGCGCTTCCGTTAACGCTGCCGCCAAGGAGATTGCCGCGGTCACCCCGTACAAAAAAGGCGATCTCTATAAGGCGCTGCTGTGAGTGGGTGTAATGCCTGCCCCCGCCGGTGCGGTGTTGACCGTACCACGGCCGTGGGTGCCTGTGGTGTGGGCGCTGCCTTTCGGGTGGCGCGCATGGCGCTGCACGCCTGGGAGGAGCCGTGTATCAGCGGCAAATCCGGCAGCGGAGCAGTCTTCTTTTCCGGCTGTCCGCTGAAGTGCGTGTTTTGCCAGAATATAGAGATCAGCCGGGGCTGCAAGGGCGTGGACCTAACCGAGGACCAGCTGATCGCCGGTATGCAGCGGCTGATTGACGCCGGGGCACAGAATATCAATTTGGTCAGCCCCACCCAATACGCACCGGCCTTGGCGCGGCTGCTGCGCCGATGGAAGCCCTCGGTGCCGGTGGTGTACAACACCGGCGGCTATGAGCGATTAGAGACCCTGCGGCAGCTGGAGGGGCTGATAGATATTTATTTGCCGGATTTTAAGTACACCCGACCGGCTAAGGCGGCGGCTTACAGCGCTGCGCCGGACTATGTGGAGCGGGTGGGCCCGGCGCTGCTGGAAATGCGCCGCCAGGTGCAGGACCGGTGGGACGGGGATAAAATGCTGTCCGGTATGATCGTGCGCCATTTGATTTTGCCGGGCAATACCAATTCGGCCATTGAGGTGCTGAACTGGCTGCACAGCCATTTGCCGGGTACCTATGTGTCCCTGATGGCCCAGTACACCCCTATGCCGGGGCTGGAGCGCTACCCGGAGCTGACGCGCGCCATCACCCGCCGGGAGTACGACAAGGTGGTGGATCATGCCCTGGCGCTGGGTATGGATCATGTGTTTTTGCAGCAGCGCAGCGCGGTAGGTAAAGATTTTATTCCGGCATTTGATTTTACCGGCATTGTGTGATAGAATACAGTCAGACGCTGTGCGCCGAAAAGTGTAAAGACGAGGGAATGTGCAAATGAAGAAATTTTTCCAGGAGTTTAAGGCATTCATTTCCCGCGGCAATGTGATGGACCTGGCCGTCGGCGTGATCATCGGTTCCGCTTTTACCGGCGTGGTTACCGCTTTGACGGACTCGATCATCAAACCGCTGCTCAACTGTATCGGCGGAGCGGAGATTCAGGGCAAGATTCATCTGCTGGGAGATAATTATTTGGACTACGGCGCGTTTTTGTCCGCTGTGGTGAATTTCCTGATTATGGCGCTGATCATCTTTTGTATGGTCAAGGGGCTGAATAAGTTGTCAGACGCAGTGAAGCACGCCACCCATGAGAAAGAGGCACAGGCGGCAACCACCACCAAGGTCTGCCCCTACTGCAAGAGCGAGATCCACATTGCTGCCACCCGCTGTCCCCACTGCACCTCGGTGCTGGAGGACGAAAAGGCAGAGTAACGACAGCGAAAACTGAATATGTAGCGACAATAATTTTACATAGAATCAGCAGGCATTGCCTGCGTTAAGGGGGATTTTTCTATGAAAACGAAAGCGTACACTTATCCCAGCGCCAGCGCGCTGGCCACCATCCATGCCTGGCAGTGGTATCCGGAGGACGGCAATGTGAAGGCCGTGCTGCTGCTCCACCACGGTATGGCTGAGCATTGCGGCCGCTACGGCGACTTTTTGCAGGCCTTTGCGGATATGGGTTATGCGGTCTTTATGCACGATATGCTGGGCCACGGTCAGTCCTGCGAAACGCCGGAGGACAGGGGGTTCTTTGGCGATAAGGATGGGTACAATGCTCTGCTGCAAGATGTGCGGCGGCTGTATGACATTGCCCGGGGCGAGTATCCGGACAAGAAGATGGTTATTGCCGGCCATTCTATGGGCAGCTTTATTATGCGGTGCTTTACCGCCCGCTACCCGGATCTGGACTATGCGGCGGCCATTTATGTGGGCACCGGCGGGCCGAATCCACTGGCAAATATCAGCGTGGCGGTGACCAATGTACTGGGCGCCGTTAAGGGTAAGCGCTATCGCTCCAAGTGGCTGGAGAATACCGGCTTTAAGGGCTATAACGATCATTTTGAGGGTCGCACTTCTGTGGACTGGCTCAGTCGAGATACCGCGTCGGTGGATGATTATGTTGCAGACGACGCCTGCGGTTTTACCTTTACTGTGGCCGCCTACGGCGATCTGGGACGGCTGATGTTGGAGTGCGGCAGTAAAGACTGGTACGCCCGCGTACCAAAGGATCTGCCCATTCTCTTTGTGTCCGGCCAGGAGGATCCGGTGAGCAATTACGGCGCCGGTATTCGGGCGGTCAGCGACCGGCTGAAGGCCACCGGCCACACCCGGGTGCAGGTTCTTTTGTATCCCGGTGCCCGGCACGAGATCCTGCGAGAGACCAACAGCCCGGAGGTGTACCGGGATATAGACGCCTTTATTACCAAAGCGGTTTTGCAGGCGAAATAAACACTGAAAAAACAGCCGAGGACTTGTATTTTGCAGGTCCTCGGCTTTCTCTTGCCTTTTTTTTCACGATCGGGTATAATCAAATTGGAATATAGGCTTTTGTTTTATCGGGAGGTATGGGTATGAAAAGAATGCGTTTGCTATCTCTTTTGCTGGCGCTGGTGCTGGTGTGTACCGCTATGCCGGTTGCGGCTGCCGATGGACTGGCAAATGCTACCGTCTGTACGACCCATACAGTCCATACCGAGGGGCAGAGCGCAGAGGACTGTACCGGCCTGGCTCCGTATCTGGCTCCGGACGGTACCGCTTGGGCGGCGGTGGGGGACGATACCACGAAGGTCAAGACCTGGCACTGCTTCCAGCAGGATATAGATGCGGCGCTGACAGACGCGCTGCACCGTATGCTCCGGCGAGAGACTGCTTTTACCCTGTATATTGCGGTGAAAAAAAGCGATTACGACCCTACCACCGACAAGCTGCAAACGGCGCTGTCTAAGCGGCTACTGAGCAATGCTCTGGCGGAGAAAGCGGGCACCATTGAGGGCGGCGATTTTTTGGACGCCCAGATCCAGGACTTCCGGCAAGATGATTTGAAAATCTCTTGGCTCAATGTGGAGGGCTATGACGACTGGAACGGCCCGGTGGCCTTTTATGAGGTGCACTGCTCCTTCAAATATTGCGACACGGTGCAGCAAATGGAGATCCTGCGCCAAGCAGCGAAAAAGTGGAACCAACTGTTTGTTACCGATAATCCAACCATTGCGGCAGAGACGGATGTAAACCGGCGCCAGTATCTGATTGTGAAGACCATTTATGACTTTTTGGCGGAGAATACGGTGTACAACACCGCTGCCTATGAGAATTTTATGAATCATAAAGTGACCGATTGGTACGCCCACACCGCCTACGCAGCGTTCTTCGGCCTTGCCGGGCAAACGGCGGCGGATTTGGACGGCACCGGCTACGATTGGTCCGTGCGGCAAAAGAACAGCCTGACGGTGATCGGCACCACCGGCCAGGGCAAGGCCGTATGCGAGGGCTACGCGGCGCTGTTTTACTATCTGTGCCGTTTGAACGGCATTGCCTGCAACACGGTGATGGGTAGCAAAATGGTGCGCAATGAGAACACCGGGGAACTACAAAAGGATATGCACGCCTGGAACTTTGTGTATTTGGATGACGGCACCGGCAGCGGCTACCAATGGTATCAGGTGGACGCCACCTTTGCCGCCTCCAACAACCTGCGATTCCCGGGTTTTATCAATTATTACTATTTTCTTTGTGGGTCGAAAAATGCATACTTCACTTTGGAAAACGACCATCAGCAGTTGGACGATACCAAATCGTACCCGCTACTGTCTGCGACGGACTACCGCTTTGCCTCTACCGGCGAGGATCTGTCCGATTTTGACGGACAGGGCTATATGGTGCTGATGCGTCGCGGTGCCGAAGGCCAAATACGGGATTCTATTCTGATTCAACGGGCGGCGGACGGCAGCTGTGCCTATTTTAAGGCACAGACGGACGGCAACGGTACGGTGCTGACGGACGAGAACGGTCAAGCCAAGGTGATCCCTCTGCCGGACGGCACCGGGCTGGATTATGTGGGCGAGGAAGGCGAATTCTCTCTGCTGATTCCGGGCTATGTGTTTGGTCGGGAGTACACCACCGTGTATGAGACCGGCGACGATCGTTACGCACCGGGACAGCACACCATTATTGCTACGGACGGTACTGCACAGCTTTCTTGCTCCTTTTACCTCAACAAGATTGATGTAACCAAGGAAAAGAACCAGATCGAACTGCACAATCTGGATAAAAACGGTGCCATTACTTATAATGTTTGCCCCGTTCAGGTGGATGTGCATGTGGTGGATGGCTACGGCCATACTGCGGTGCGGGATAAGGACTACACCGTATTGTTCCTCGATGAGAACGGCACACAGGTGGATACCCTGTCCGAGCCCGGCAAGTACACCATCGTGTTGGATTTTTCTATTAGCGACCGTTATACCGGCAAGCTGGAGGGGAACGGTACCAACCGGCTGCGGTTTGAAATTGCCAAGCTGCCCATGAACCGGGCAGGCTTTGGCGATGTGCAGGCGCCGTACTCCGGCAAGAGCATTGCAGATGTGATGTCTGCCATGACCTTTGTTGGCACCACCACAGACGGCAAGCCTTATAAAAAGGTGTTCAAAGAGGGCGAGGACTACGCCCTCACATACAGCGGCTCCACGGTGCATGCCGGCAGCGGCACCTATACCGTGACGGCACTGGAAGGATCCAAGTACCTGACCGGCAGCGCGACCTATACTTATACCATCGCCCCGGCGTCTATTGCCGGGTACGGCGGGTCGTATGTTTGTACGCCGGTGACCTATAACGGCAGTGCCCAGCGCCCCGGTACCGCTTGGTTTGACAGTCAAAGCGGTTTAAAGTCCGGTCGGGACTATACGGTGGTCCGTTACAGTGCCAATACCAATGCTGGTACCGCCAATGTGACGGTGCAGGGCAAGGGCGACTATACCGGTACGGCTGTGCTGCACTTTAAGATCAATCCAAAATCCCTGAATGATAGGGATGTGTCTGTCCGGTGTACCCCTACCGCGAAGGGCGCCACAATCAAGGCAACCTATAAGGGCAAGACCTTGCGGCAGAACAAGGATTACACCGTGTCCATTGCCACCAGAGGCACCACCCGCACGGTAACGGTGCAGGGCAAGGGCAACTTTAACAGCAGGCGGCAATTTAAGATCCATGTGCACGCCTATAAGTGCACCGCCAAAAAAGCGGCCACCTACTTTGCCACCGGATATAAGAAATATAAGTGCACCGCTTGCGGCGCCAAAAAGACGGAAAAGCTGGCACAGCGGAAACCGGCGATCGCATCGCTGAAAAGCAGCAAAAAAGGCCGGCTGACCGTAAAGTGGAAGAAGGGCAGTGGCATTAGCGGTTACCAGATCAGCTATTCCACTTCGTCCAAGTTTACCAAATCCACCACCAAGTCGGTAATGATAACCAAGGCGGGCTCCACCGCCAAGACCCTAACAAAACTCAAAAGCAAGAAAAAGTATTATGTGCGTATTCGGGTGTATAAAAAGCAAAAGGGCGGCAAGCTGTACGGCGCCTGGTCCCCGGTAAAGAGTACCAAAGTGCGGTAATTTGACTTTGTTTTCTCTTTATGTTATAGTGAGGTCGAATAAACAACCCAAACGAGGTGTGATATGAAACAAAAATGTAAATCTCTGTTTTGCGCTCTGTTGTGCCTGGTGCTGATGTGCGCTACCGTGTTCCCGGTATGGGCAGCCACTACGGCGCCGGCGTTTGGCACCGATGTGTCTCAGCATAACGGAAAAGGTGTGGATTACCCCGCATGGAAGAAGGCGGGCAAGACCTTTACTATGATCCGTATGAGCTACGGCAACGACCACCTGGATCCGCAGTTTTGGAATAATGTGAACGCGGCAGAGGCAGCAGGCGTGCCCTTTGGCGTGTACCATTACAGCTATGCGTTCAATACCAAGGAGGCCACGATTGAGGCCAATTATGTTAAGAGCGTGTTGGCTCAGATGAAGGGCAAGTACAAGTATTTTGTGCTGCCGGTGGCTTATGACCTGGAGGATCAGCTGATCCTGAACAACAGCAACAAAAAGACCATTATTCAGCACGCCATTACTTTTTGCGACGCCATTCGCGCAGCGGGCTACACCCCAATGGTTTACGCCAACCTGAATTGGTTTGCCAATTATTTGGATGTGCAGACGCTGCATAGCAAGGGCTATAAGCTGTGGTACGCCAACTGGCAGCCAAAAACCACTAATTTTTCCGCCCCGGTGCAGATTGGCAAAACCGGCGTGTATGCGGATATTTGGCAGTATGCCGAGGGTGATATGGCCGCCGGCGTGCCGGATTATAATGTGTTGTGGGATTTTAAAGCGCTGGCTCATGTTTACTCCGGTAAGGTGATTGCGCAGCCCACTTGCACCGCCTATGGCAAGACAAAATATACCTGTACCCAGTGCGGCGATAGCTACACCGTGGCGAATATTAAGCCTAAAGGCCATTCCTACAAATCGCAGCTGACCAAAGCCACCACCACTAAGGACGGTCAGATCTACAAAAAATGTAGCGTTTGCGGCGCAGTCACCGGCAAGACGGTGATCGCCAAGGCGTCCAATATTAAGCTGAGCAAAACCGCTTACACCTATAACGGCAAGGTGCAAAAACCGTCTGTGACTGTAAAAAACAGCAAGGGCAAGGCCCTGAAGAACGGCACGGATTATACCGTGACTTACCCCAAAGGTATGAAAAATGTGGGCAAATACACCGTAAAAGTGACCCTCAAGGGCAATTACAGCGGTACAAAGAGCCTGTCTTATAATATTAACCCCAAGGGCACAAGTGTGTCTAAAGTGAAAGCCGCCAAAAAAGGCTTTAAGGTCACTTGGAAAAAGCAGGCGACCCAAACCTCCGGGTATCAGGTGCAGTATAGTACCAGCAGCAAGTTTAAGAAAGCCAAGACGGTGACAGTAAGCAAAAATAAGACCACTTCTAAGTCTGTCAGCAAGCTGTCCGCCAAGAAAAAGTATTATGTGCGGGTGCGCACCTACAAGACCGTGAAAGTGAATGGCAAAAATGTAAAACTTTATTCCGGGTGGAGCAAGGCAAAGAGCGTGACCACCAAGAAATAAGTTTTGTTTCGGTTCCTCAATACCCGTAGGGGCGGCAATCTGCCGCCCGCGGGCTGATGCGGGCATTTTCTGCATTACAAACAAAAAGGCACCCCATCTCATTAGGAGATGGGGTGCCTTCCTATTCTTATTGCATTATTTTTGGTTGGCGTCAAAATCTAATTCTGTATGCGTGGCGCAGGCGCGCTTGAGCGCATCAAAACTCTCGGCGCTGATTACATGCTCAATGCGGCAGGCGTCCTCCACAGCGGTCTTTGGGTCCACCCCCAGGCCGGTAAGCCAGCGGGAAAGAAAGGTGTGGCGCTCATACATACGCTGGGCAATCTCCTCCCCCGGGGGCAGCAGCGTGATGTGCCCATTGTCGTCCATCTCAATATAGCCGTTCTCCCGCAGGTTCTTCATGGCAATGCTCACGCTGGGCTTGGAAAAATCCAACTCGTTGGCAATATCGATGGAACGCACGTCCGTGCCCCGCTGGCTGAGCATTAAAATCGTCTCTAAATAGTTCTCTGCGGATTCTTGAATTTTCATAAAATCACCGTTATTTTTTGTGTAATTTGTTTAGACGAATTGAACACATTATACAACATTCTGTGCAAATCTGCAAGAGTGGATTTCACTTTCCAAAAAATAGGCGGAAAGGCTTGACAAATAAGTTAGCCGGTGCTAACATATAGACGGTTAGAAAGAGCTAACCTCGGCAGCTTGCCGGGGAGAAAAAGAGGATTTAGTATTATGATGCCTTTAACTTTAGCAGATACCGGCGCGACCTACACCATCTTAAAGGTAGGCGGCAAGCCGGAGGTGCGTGCCCATCTGAACGACCTGGGCTTTGTGGCCGGGGGCGATGTGCAGGTGATTACGGATATGATGGGCAACCTGATCGTCAATGTGAAGGAGACCCGTGTGGCCATCAGCAAAGAAATGGCCGCCAAGATCATGGTATAAGGAGCAGAGCCATCTGCTTTGTATATAATTTTTCGTATAGGTGAGGAGGAAACAGCAATGAAAACACTCAGAGATGTTCCGGTAGGCGGCAACGCCAAAGTGGTTAAGCTCCACGGTGAGGGCGCAGTGAAGCGCCGTATCATGGATATGGGCGTCACCAAGGGCGTGGATGTGCATGTGCGCAAAGTCGCTCCCCTGGGCGATCCCATTGAGGTAAGTGTGCGCGGCTACGAGCTCTCCATTCGCAAAGCGGATGCAGAGATGATTGAGGTGGAATAAGAGGGCGGAGGCTCTTTTATTTCGCCCAATTCGTTAGTCTACACTAATTAGTTGTAACTAATTGTTAAGCACAGAAAGGAATGTGACCGATGAAAATAACAATCGCACTTGCCGGTAACCCGAACTGCGGCAAGACCACACTGTTTAACGCACTGACCGGTTCCAACCAGTTCGTAGGTAACTGGCCCGGCGTAACGGTGGAGAAAAAAGAAGGCAAATTGAAGAAACACAACGATGTTGTGATTACCGACCTGCCGGGTATTTATTCCCTGTCTCCGTACACTTTGGAGGAAGTGGTTGCCCGTGACTACCTGATCGGTGAGCGCCCCAATGCCATTTTGAACATCATTGATGGTACCAACCTGGAGCGTAACCTGTACCTGACCACCCAACTGGTGGAACTTGGTATCCCGGTGGTGGTTGCCATCAACATGATGGATGTGGTCAAGAAGAACGGCGACAAAATCAACACCCAGGAGTTGTCCCGGGAGTTGGGCTGCCCGGTGGTGGAGATCTCCGCGCTGAAAGGCACCGGCATTCAAGAGGCTGCCGAAGCTGCGGTACAGGCTGCACAGAACGGCCACACCGTTCCCCAGCACACCTTTACCGGCGTGGTAGAGCACGCGCTGGCTCATATTGAAGAGGCTGCCGTACATAACTTGCCGGAGGAGCAGCAGCGCTGGTACGCCATCAAGATCTTTGAGCGGGACGACAAGGTGCTGGCTAAGATGAATTTGGACGCCCGGGTGGCTGCTCATATTGAAGAGGACATTAAGGCTGCCGAGGAGGAACTGGACGACGATGCGGAGAGCATCATCACCAATGAGCGTTATGTGTATATTGCCTCCATCATCAAGGGCTGCTACAAGAAAAAGCAGGCCGGTAAGCTATCCACCTCCGATAAGATCGATAAGATTGTGACGAACCGTTGGCTGGGCTTGCCCATTTTTGCAGTGGTCATGTTCCTGGTGTATTATATCTCCATGGTCACCGTGGGCTCCTCCGCAACGGATTGGGCCAACGACGGCGTGTTCGGCGACGGCTGGCACCTGTTTTGGATCGGTACCAGCCAGGCTGCGGACGCTGAGGAGACCTATGGCGACACAGACGATATTCTGGCCGGTTTTATTGACGCCTACGGCACAGAAGATATGGCAGATGCCATTGATACAGAGAACGAGAATTACAGCGACGCCAATGCAAAGGCTGCTTTGGATCAGCTGGTTGCCGCTACCCCTGCGGATGCAAGCGTGACCTACACCACCGAGGATGAGGAAACACTGGAGAAAACGGACCACACCGGCACCAAGAAGGCTGCCCTGGAAGAGGCCGTTGCCAATTATGAAAACACCGATTATAAAGAGGGCTATGGCGCGCCGGACGCCTCCGAGTACGGTGTATGGGTGCCCGGTATCCCGGTTCTGCTGGGTAACCTGCTGGAGAAGGCCAATTCTCCCGATTGGCTGTCCGGTTTGCTGCTGGACGGTATTGTCGCCGGTGTTGGCGCCGTGCTGGGCTTTGTACCTCAAATGCTGGTGCTGTTCTTCCTGCTGGCAATCCTGGAAGGCTGTGGTTATATGAGCCGTATCGCTTTCGTTCTGGACCGTATCTTCCGGAAGTTCGGTTTGTCCGGTAAGTCCTTTATCCCCATGCTGATCGGTACCGGTTGCGGTATCCCCGGCGTTATGGCGTCCCGTACCATTGAGAATGAGCGCGATCGCCGTATGACCATCATGACCACCACCTTTATCCCCTGCGGTGCAAAGGTGCCCTTTATCGCCATGATCGCAGGCGCCATCTTCGGCGGCTC
>OMGH01002045.1_pt1 | contig 10570 bp, 8 predicted proteins | sample 1645841 | NCBI WGS metagenome assembly OMGH01 (sample SAMN00849584, study PRJEB25192) | human gut metagenome
CCTGCGCCGCCAGCAGATGCGGCTGCAGCGGGCATCCATCGGCACAGTGGATGCGTTCTGCCTGCATTTTGTGCAGCAGAACTTTTCGGCTCTGGATGTTCCGCCGGATTTTACCATTGCGGATGACGCTACCCTGGTGCGCCTGCAGCAGGAAACCCTTTCCACCGTGCTGGAACAGGCATATACCGATCCTGACTTCTGTGCCTTTGCGGACCTGTATGACCGCGGCCGGACGGATGATACCACAGGCCGGGCGGTGCAGGAACTGTATCACTTTACCCAAGCGCTGCCACACCCGGCGCAGGCGCTGCAGCGCTTTGTTGAAATGTGGCAGAGCGATGCCCCACCGGAAAAGACCCAGTGGGGGCAGGCCGTTCTGCGGGAAACCTCTGCGCGGATCAAGGGCGTATTGCGCCTTTTGCGCACGGCGCAAAAAATTGCAGCGAAGGACCCGGCGGCGGATAAAGCCCTGACAGCCGTACTGATGGATGACGAAGACCGCATGCTGCTGGTGCTGGATCGGCTCGATCACGGCGCGTGGGACACCGTTCCGGAAGCACTGGATAACGCGGATAACTGGCGCAGAGCCGGGCGGGTGCCCGGTGGGATCGCCTCCAACATAGCGGCAATGTCGGCCAATATGCTGCGGGACCGCGCCAAAAAACAGATAGCGACCCTGAGAACGGACTTCTTGCTCTGCCCGGCAGCTGACTATCAGGCAGACCGCCGCCGCGCCGCCCCGCTTGTGGCTGCGCTGGTTCGCGCAGTGGAGCAGTACCGCCGCACACTGCTGGAAGCTAAACTGGCAGAAAAAGTGCTGGACTATGCAGACCTGGAGCACATGACGCTGGAACTGCTGCTGACACCGGAGTACGAGCGCACCAGCCTGTGCCGCACCGTCAGCGCGCGGTACTCTGCTGTGCTGGTGGACGAATACCAGGATACCAACGCGCTGCAGGATGCCATCTACTTTGCCCTTGCCGCGCCGGATGCTTCTAACCTATTTTTTGTGGGGGATATCAAGCAGAGCATTTACCGTTTCCGTCAGGCGGACCCCTCCGTCTTTGTGGGCAAGCAGACGGCGTGGCAGCCCTACCCGGCCGATGCCCCGGTACCTTACCCGGAACCGGCCACCATTGCGCTGGATGCCAACTTCCGCAGTGCGCCGGATGTAATCCGGGGGATCAACTACTTTTTTGAAACGTTTTTCTCCCGGCGGCTCGGCGGCATTGATTACGGCGATGGCCAGCGCCTTGTGGTGGGCAGAAAAGACGAAACCTACCCCGGCCTGTGCGAGCTGGATGTGATCCGCGAAGCCGATACCGCGGCAGATGCCCGCACCATTGCTGCACGCATTGCCCAGATGATGGCGGATGGTTACCCCGTGCGGGACGCCGAACCCGGCAAAACCCGCCCCTGCCAGTATGACGATTTCTGTATTCTGCTGCGCGGCCGTTCGGACTTTGCACTGTATGAAGCCGCCCTGACCGCGCTGGATATCCCGGTTTATGCCGATGTGGCGGCTGACCTGCTGGACGCCCCTCATGTGCGCCCCTTTGCCGCACTGCTGCGTGTGCTGGATAACCCGGCACAGGATGTGGAGCTTTCCTCTGTGCTGCTCAGCCCGCTGTACCCTTACACGCCGGATGATCTGGTGCAGCTGCGCGCGGCTGTGCGCGGCGGCAACCTGTATGCGGCGGTGCTGCACGGCAGCGACCCGCACTTTGCACCGTTTTTGCAGGATATGGAGGTTTACCGCGAGCTGGCCCGTACCCTGACGGTGGGGCAGCTGATCGAAGAGCTGTTTGCCCGCACGGGTTACCTGGCGGCGGTCGGCGCCATGCCGGACGGTGCCCGCTGCCGGGATGACCTGCTGGCATTTGCCGCGTGGGCAGCGAACGCCGGGGCGCGAGGTCTTTCGGCCCTGGTGCGCGCAATGGATGCCGCCAAGGCGGGCAGCGGGGTGCAGGCGCCTTCCATCGGCCAAAGCCGCCCCGGCTGCGTGAGCATTATGACGGTCCACCGCTCCAAAGGGCTGGAATTCCCGGTGGTGTTTGTGGCCAACACCTCCCACAAGTTCAACCAGAGCGATGCCATCTATCCGGTGCTGTATCATAAGGAGCTGGGCATTGGCCTGATGCTGCGCGCGGGCAGCAGTGCCAGCCGCTACAAAACGCTGCCTTATACCGCCGTGGCGCAGACGATCAAACGTGAAACACTCAGCGAGGAAATGCGCATTTTATATGTGGCGCTGACCCGTGCGCAGGATGCGCTGATCATTACGGTACCGCTGAAAAGACCGGAAAGTGAATTGAAAAATCCGGCCATGTTTGCCAGCGCCGAGGCAACGGATGCCGAAGCCATGCTGGGGGCACAGAACTGGGCGCTCTGGCTGCTGACGGCAGCTATGCTGCACCCGGCCAGCGAGGAACTGTGGAAATACAGCGAACTGCTGCCCCATCATATCCCAACGGAAGCGCCGCTGAACATCCGCCTGCTGGACCCGCCCCCCGCAGTGCAGGCAGCGGAGCCGGAAGCCCCGGCCCTGCCGGACGATGCTCTGACCGAACGCCTGCTGGAAGCGTTTACATGGCAAAGCCCCAACAAAGCGCTGGAAACCATCCCGGTTAAAGTCAGTGTCAGCGCCGTGACCCACACCAAACAGGAACTGACCCTGCGCCGCCCGGCCTTTTTGCAAAAGTCCGGCATGACCGGGGCGGAACGCGGCACGGCCATCCATGCGTTTTTGCAGAGCGTCCCCTTTGGCCCGCAGCCGCCAGAGCTGGAAGCCGAAGTGCAGCGCCAACTGGACCTGCACCTGCTGGACCCGGAGCTGGCCAAAGTGCTGGATCTGGAACAGGTACGCCCGTTTTTTGCCAGCGGGGTATGGCAGCGCATTGCCAGGTCCTGCGGGAAGAACCGTTCATTACCGCGCTGCCGGCCGGAGAAGTCGTCCCCGAAGCGGCGGGGCAGGGGAGAGCGGCCAAGGCCCCGGTGCTGGTGCAGGGCATTGCCGATGTGGTGCTGGTGTTTGACGACCACGCCGAAATTCTGGACTATAAAACCGATAAAAGCCGCAATGCCACCTATTATATTGAGAGCTATGCCGCGCAGTTGCGGCTGTACCGCCGTGCGTTTGCCCTGCGTTTGCCGGTGCCGGTAACAAAGCTGACCATCTACTCGTTCGCCATGCAGGATGAGATCGATATCCCGCTGGAATATGCCGCCTTTGGAATAGGCGATAAACTTTTGGGCAGATAACGTGATTTTTTTCTGCCTGCCCCCCTTGACGCACGGGGGTTGGTATGCTATTATAGTAATACCTCTTTTGCGGGTCTATTTTTTTGTGCCCATTTTTAGGCACAGGGTCCGCGGGCGCAAAGGGCGGCAACCCTTTGCACAACGAGGGAGGCCTTTGGGCGCAGCGCAAAGCATCAAGCTTTAACTTCGGTGCTGCACCCGTATAAACCGTTAATTGGAGGTGCCGAACGAATGACTGTCAAGATCACCCTGGCCTGCACCGAGTGCAAGCAGCGTAACTACAACAAGGAAAAGAACAAGAAGAACAACCCGGATCGTCTTGAGATGAAGAAGTATTGCCGTTTCTGCAAGAAGCATACTGTTCACCGCGAAACAAAGTAAGTTTGAAGGAGCTTTTAAGATGGCTGATAACAAAGCGGTAAACCAGACCGCCGCCAAGCCGGAAGAAGCTAAAGCCGACAAAAAGGCTAAGGCAAACGACGGCAAAAAGAAGGTTCCCTTCACTGCCAAGGTCAAGAACTTTTTTGGCCGTATCACCAAGTATTTCCGTGATACCAAAAGCGAGCTGAAAAAGGTTGTGTGGCCCAGCAAGGAAGACACCCGCAACAACACCATTACCGTTATTGTGGTTGTGGTAATCGCGGCTGTTGTGCTGGTGCTGCTGGACATGGCGTTTGGCGGTATCATTCACCTGCTGATCGGCGCGTGAACCGGCTTTTGAGCGGAGGCAACTATGGCTGAACAAGCATATTGGTATGTTGTGCATACCTATTCCGGCTATGAAAACAAAGTCGCAACGGATCTGATGACCATGGTGGAAAACCGCCGCATTCAGGATCTTATCTGCGATGTCAAGGTCCCCACCGAGACCGTGATGGAGGATCAGTTTGATAAAACCGGCAATAAGATCGGCGAAAAAGAAGTTCAGCGCAAGATCTACCCCGGCTATGTCTTTGTCAAAATGGTCATGAACGATAATACCTGGTACATTGTCCGCAACACCCGCGGCTGCACCGGTTTTGTCGGCCCGGCTTCCAAGCCGGAACCCCTCTCGGAGGAGGAAGTCGCCAAGCTCGGCGTTGATAACGGCGTTGCCGCGCCCGAAGTCGATTATGCCGTGGGCGACAGTGTCGAGATCACTTCCGGCACAATGGAAGGTTCCGTCGGTACGGTGGAAGAGATCAATCTCGACGAACGCAAGGTCCGCATCAAGATCAACATGTTTGGCCGCGAAATCCCGGCAGAACTTGGTCTGCACGAAGTCAAACTTCTGTAAGCGGAACTTAGCGCAAATCGCCTGGCAACAGGCAAGTAATTCCGGTAGAAACTGCGCATGAGCAGTTTTTATAGAGCGTGCGAGGGTCGCATGCTCGTGGGAGGCCTGCACCGCGGGCCGCAACTCACCACAAATTTTGGAGGTGCAATTTATCATGGCACAGAAAATCACTGGCTACATTAAGCTGCAAATTCCCGCCGGCAAGGCAACTCCGGCTCCCCCTGTTGGTCCTGCTCTGGGCCAGAAGGGCGTTAACATCATGGCGTTCACCAAGGAGTTCAACGAACGTACCAAGGGCCAGATCGGCATGATCATCCCCGTTGTCATCACTGTTTACGCTGACCGTTCCTTCAGCTTCATCACCAAGACCCCGCCGGCTCCGGTCCTGATCAAGAAGGCCGCTGGCATCGACACCGCCTCTGGCGTGCCCAACAAGAACAAGGTTGGCTCCATCACTCTGGCTCAGGCCGAAGAGATCGCCAAGACCAAAATGCCTGACCTGAACGCTGCTTCTCTGGAAGCTGCCGTCAGCATGATCAAGGGCACCTGCCGCAGCATGGGCGTCACCGTCGAGGGCTGATCAAGCTCTTTTGCGTGGGAGGATAAATCCGATAACTACCACAATGGAGGAATAAAGTAATGAATCACGGTAAACATTATGTCGACAGCGCTAAGCTGATCGACCGTACCAAGACCTACGAGCCCCAGGAAGCCCTGGAGCTGTGCTGCAAGACCGCTAAGGCCAAGTTCGACGAGACCGTTGAGCTGCATGTCCGCCTTGGCGTTGATAGCCGCCATGCTGATCAGCAGGTTCGCGGCGCTGTTGTTCTGCCCAACGGCACTGGCAAAAACGTTCGCGTTGTTGCTATCTGCAAGGGCGACGCTGCTAAGGCTGCTGAGGCTGCCGGTGCTCAGGAAGTTGGCGATGATGATCTGATCGCCAAGATCCAGGGCGGCTACCTGGACTTCGACGTTCTGGTTACCACCCCGGATATGATGGGCCGCGTTGGCCGCTTGGGTAAGATCCTCGGACCTCGTGGTCTGATGCCGAACCCGAAGGCTGGCACCGTTACCCCCGACGTTGGCAAGGCTGTTACCGATGCCAAAGCCGGTAAGATCGAGTACCGCCTGGACAAGCAGAACATCATCCATGTTCCCGTTGGCAAGGCTTCTTTTGGCGCTGAAAAGCTGATGGCCAACCTGGACACCGTCCTGGAAGCCATTGCTAAGGCTAAGCCGACTGCTGCCAAGGGCCAGTACTTCAAGAGCGCAACCATCGCCACCACCATGGGCCCCGGCGTTCGCGTTGCCACCAACAAGTATGGTGTATAAGAGAATTTTCTCTTAAAAAATGCTTGACAAACGCACATTCCCGTGCTATTATAATTAAGCTGTTTTTAAGACAGCAGGTGCCCTTTGGGGCCTAACGGGTTTGACCCACCTGCCGAGAAACGTGCGTTTTGAATTTGCTTCAAAGCCATTTTCCCGGCAACGGGAAAGTGGCTTTTTCTTTTGATAGAGCCGCTTGCCTGTATATCTTACAAGCGGAATGAGGTGAAAACAAATGCCCAGTGCAAAGATTCTGGAAGCCAAGAAGGCTTATGTTGCAGAACTGAACACCAAGATCGCTGGTTCTCTGGCTGGCGTTGTCGTTGCTTACAACGGCATCAGCGTTGCTGATGATACCAAGATGCGTAAGGAACTGCGTGAAGCTGGCGTTGAGTACATGGTTGTCAAAAACACCATGCTGCGCCGTGCTGTTGCTGGCACCCAGTACGAAGCTCTTGCTGAGTACTTCAAGGGTGATACCGCAATTGCTCTGTCTGCTGAGGACCCGGCTGCTGCTGCCCGCATCCTGTGCAAGGTTGCTGACGCAGACAAGTCCAAGCGCTTCACTGTTAAGGGTGGCTTCTGCGACGGCCAGGTGCTGGATGCCGCTGGCGTCAAGAGCCTGTCCACCATGCCCAACCGCGAAGGCCTGCTCTCTATGCTGGCTGGCTCCCTCAACGGGATCATCGGCGGTCTGGCTGTTGCGATCCAGGGGATCGTCGACAAGCAGGAAGAAACCCCCGCTGCCTGATTTATCTTGCAGCATGAGGAAAGCGGCGTAAACCTCAACAAAACCGCCGCACACAAACAATTATAAAAATTATGGAGGTAACTACCATGGCTTCTGAAAAGATCACTGCCATTGTCGAGTCTGTCAAGACTATGACCGTTCTCGAGCTGAAAGAGCTCGTTGATACCATTTGCGAAGAGTTCGGCGTTTCCGCTGTTGCTGCTGCCGCTCCGGCTGCTGCTGGGGAAGAAAAGACCGAGTTCGATGTCATCCTGGCTGATGTCGGCGCTAACAAGATGCAGGTCATCAAGGCTGTTAAGGAGCTGACCGGCGCTTCTCTGATGGAAGCTAAGAAGCTCGTTGAGACTGCCAACGCTAAGCTGAAGGAGCAGGCTTCTAAGGCTGACGCTGAGGAAATGAAGAAGAAGCTGGAAGAAGTCGGCGCTAAGGTTGAGCTGAAGTAATTCTTCTTACTTGAATCTTTTCCAAACCGCCCCGTGGTGTAAACCGCGGGGCGGTTTTTGTATGTCAGCCACCTGGATCCCCTTTGCGCGAAATACACAAATCACAGTTTCATTTTTGTACAAAAACGAGAATTTGACAGTGTGATTTTACAAATGTTCAAGATATATCCATTTCTTTCTGACACAAAAATCCTTATAATAAAAATGATATAAATAAAGTGCTCTCTGCGCCCGGTTCCATATAAAAATAGGGCAGGAGAGTGCCGATAAAATGATTGGGTGTTAAGTACGGGAAAGGCACAGCCACACACCGTGCACCAGCAAACCATGCACGGTGCTGTTGGTTTTGTGCTTTTGGTACTGTGGTTAATCAGGTAAGGAGTGTGTATATGGAGGAGCAAAAGCCAAAAGGCAGCGGTATGGAAAAAATCGCTACCTTTATTGTGGATAAGCGCAACCTGTTCTTTCTACTTTATGCATTTGCGTTAATTTTCAGTATTGTAGCAACCGGCTGGGTCAAGGTGGAAAATGATATTACTACCTACCTGCCGGAGGATACCGAAACCCGCCAGGGCCTGACCGTGATGAATGATAACTTTGTTACATACGGCACAGCCCGCGTGATGGTTTCCAATGTTACATATGAAACCGCTGAGAATATCTACAGTGACCTGGAAAGCATTGATGGCGTTACCAGCGTGGATTTTGATGATACCACGGACCACTACAAATCCGCTTCGGCGCTGTTCAGCGTAACGTTTGACGGTACCACAACGGACGATATCAGCATCCATGCGCTGCATACCATCCGGGATATGCTGGCCGGGTACGATACCTATATTGATACCGAAGTCGGCGTGGATACCTCCGCAGACCTGCAAAGCGAGATGAGCGTCATTCTGGTACTGGCGGCCATCGTCATCGTGCTGGTGCTTACCCTTACGTCCCGTTCCTATGCCGAGGTTCCGGTTCTGATTATGACCTTTGGCGCGGCGGCTTTGCTGAATATGGGCACCAACTTCCTGTGTGGCACCATTTCCTTTATCTCCAACTCTGTTACCGTTATTCTGCAGCTGGCACTGGCCATTGACTACGCCATCATCCTGTGCCACCGCTTCTCGGATGAGCACGAAACCAAGGATACGCGGGAGGCCTGTATCGCGGCATTGTCCAAGGCAATCCCCGAAATCAGCTCTTCCTCTCTGACCACCATTTCCGGCTTGGGGGCTTTGGCGTTCATGCACTTTGGCATTGGCCGCGATATGGCAACCGTGCTGATCAAGGCTATTCTGTTCAGCTTGCTGTCGGTGTTTACCTTGATGCCCGGCCTGCTGATGGTGTTCAGCAAAAAGATCGATGCAACCCGCCATAAAAACCTGATCCCCAAGATCACCTTCCTGGGCAAGTTTGATGTCGCCACCCGGTTTATTGTCCCGCCGATTTTTGCCGTTGTGGTTGTAGTCACCGCAGTGCTGGCTAACAAGTGCCCCTACTGCTACAGCTATACAGACCTGGTCACCGCCAAGCAGAGTGAAAGCCAGATTGCCCACCAGAAAATCAAGAACACTTTTGGTGTCAACAACATGGTGGCGGTGATCGTGCCGACAGGGGATTATGATTCCGAACGCCAGCTACTCAAGGATCTGGATTCCTGCGCGGAAGTAAAATCCACCCAGGGCCTGGCCAACATTGACGCTATGGATGGCTACAAACTGGCCGATGCCCTGACCCCGCGCCAGATGTCGGAACTGGCCGGGCTGGATTACGAGGTAGCCGAAGCCCTGTACGCCGCCTATGCCGTGGACCAGAACGAATACGGCAAGTTGATCAGCGGCCTTGGCGATTATAAAGTACCGCTGTTTGATATGTTCATGTTCCTGCAGCGGGAGATGAAAGACGGCAACATTACGCTGGACGGCGACATTCAGGAAACGCTGGATGACCTGTTTGAACAGCTGAACAAGGCACAGCTGCAGCTGCAAAGCGATAAATACAGCCGCCTGGTTGTCTACCTGAACCTGCCGGAAGAAAGTGACGAGACCATGGACTTCCTGGATACGATGCACGCCTTGATTGCTAAGTATTACAGCAGCGATACCTACATTGTCGGTAACTCCACCAACGTCAAAGACCTGTCCAGCTCCTTTGGCGAGGATAATATGCTGATCAGTGTGCTGTCCGCTTTGTTTGTTGTCATTATCCTGCTGTTCACCTTCAAATCGGCCGGTCTGCCGGTGCTGCTCATCGTTGTCATTCAGGGCAGTATCTGGATCAACTTCTCGGTGCCGACCATCCAACATGAATCGCTGTACTTCCTGGGTTACCTGATTGTCAACTCCATCCAGATGGGTGCAAACATTGACTATGCTATCGTTATTTCCAGCCATTACAGTGACCTGAAAAAAGAAATGCGGCCCAAAGAGGCAATTATCGCCGCATTGAACGAAGCGTTCCCTACCATCTTTACATCCGGCACCATTCTGGCGGTGGCCGGTGCGCTGATCGGCGTTATGACCACCAATCCGGTCATCGCTGCCATCGGCACCTGCCTGGGCCGCGGCACGGTCATTTCCATTGTGCTGGTTATGGCGGTTCTGCCCCAGATCCTGCTCATCGGCGATACCATTGTGGAGCGCACCAGCTTTGATGTAAAAGTTCCTGTGGATCTGTCCCGCGTCAACCGCACGGCCAGCGGCAACATGCGCGTCAGCGGCCGGGTGCGCGGTTATGTGAACGGTGTGATCGATGCCGAGATCAAGGGTACGTTGAACGGTACGTTGAATGCCTCTGTTACCAGCGGCACAACGATAGAACCAACAAAGCCTGATTTTTATCTGCCGGAAAGCAAGGAACAAGCGGCGGCTGAATGGGCAGAAAATTATACGGAAGGGGAGGAAGTCTGATGGAACGCAATACAGCAAAACGCACGCTGGAAAAACTCCTCTCTGTGTGTATCTGCCTGTGTATGCTGGGGGCCATGCTGCCCGCCCAGGTGTTTGCCGAAGAAGCCGACACCGCCCAGACCGAAACCGTGCAGGATACGGCCCCAAAAGATACGGTCTACCTTTCCAGCGCGGATGACCTGATCCAGCTGGCCAAGAACTGCCGCCTGGACAGCTGGAGCCAGAACCGCACCGTTGTGCTGGAAGCCGATATTGACCTTTCCAGCGTTGACTTTAACGGTATCCCCAGCTTTGGCGGCACATGGGAAGGCCAGAACCACGCCATTACCGGCCTTTCCCTCAGCCAGGACGGCAGCGTGCAGGGCCTGTTTCGCTATGTGCAGCAGGGGGCCCTGGTGCGCGATATGACGGTAAAGGGCCGCATCAAGCCGGGCGGCACCCGCGCCAGCGTGGGCGGCATTGCGGGCAGTAACGCCGGTACGATTGAAAATTGCGCGTTTGACGGCGTGGTATCCGGCACCAGCCAGATTGGCGGCATTGCCGGTGTCAATACGGTCAAGGGCAGCATCAACGGCTGCGCGGTAAGCGGCACAGTGTACGGCAGCCA
>OMGH01002059.1_pt1 | contig 10503 bp, 8 predicted proteins | sample 1645841 | NCBI WGS metagenome assembly OMGH01 (sample SAMN00849584, study PRJEB25192) | human gut metagenome
AGCGAACTGATCCTGCAGCCGCAGTCCGATATTCGCAAAGTAAGGGAATATTTAAGATTACATCATTACAAGATCGTGGACGAAGACATGATCTGTGAGGATGGCAAATATTATCCGATGATGCGTGTGATCAACGTGGAATTGGATAATGCGTGGATGAAGATGGATGAGCAGACGCGTGTTGCCTGTGATATCTACGGACCGCTTTTGCTCCGCAACGGAAATCCTGTTCTCAGGCGTTTCCTCGTGAGACAGCACAGACAGCTGACGCAAATTCTGCAGACGCTTCAGGCACAGACAATGTCCGAGAAGATCGAGACACGGATTGCCGAGGTGTCGGAGGAACTGCAGTACAACGAATCCGCGTACACAATATTGGGGGCGATTAAGAATGCAGGAATATAATGTAGTGGTTGAGACGAAGCCGGGCACCTTTGAGGAGGTGCTGGCGACGGACGACATGACGCTGCAGCAGCTGGCAGAGGAATGTCAGGAAAATTACAGGGACAGGATCGTTCTTGCCAATGTAAACGGGCGTCTGCGGGAATTAAATAAGAAAGTGACAGACGGTGCGATCGTGTCGTTCCTTAACATGACGGAGCGGGACGGAAAGCGAACCTACAGGCGCAGTGTGACACTGCTTCTTCAGAAAGCGGTTGATAATCTGTGGGGAGATTCTGTTCATGTGCGCGTGTTCTATTCTCTCGGCGAGGGATATTACTGCGAATTGGAAAATAATTCGATCGATGATGAGAAGCTTGCCGCGGCGCTTGCGAACCTGCACTGCGTGACGGCGGCCACACCGACCTCCGATGCCTGTATCTCAGCTTTCGAAGAGGGAAAGCCTTTTACGATCATCCCGGAGGTGCAGGGAAATGAGCTGGATATGGATAAAATGAAGGCTGCCGTTAAATCAGCACTTTTAAACCAGAAAAAACAGATCCGGCTTGCAGACGAGGATTGCTATAAAAAGATCACCGTAAAATCTGATGACGCGAACCTGGTACAGCTCTGCACAACATTAAACGCATACAAGGATATCCAGATTACATATGTGTTTGGATCCAGCAGAGAGACCCTGGATGGTCTGGAACTGGCAAAATGGGTGACCGTGACGAACGGCACCGAGATCCAGGTAGACCGTGACAAGGCAGCAGCATATGTGAAGTCTTTAGCGGATAAGTATGACACTTACGGAAACCATAAGTATAAGACGACATCCGGCCGGGATGTTGTTGCATACGGAAAATATGGCTGGAAGATCAACCAGACAGCCGAGACAGACGCCCTCGTGGAGGCAGTAAAAGCGTGCCAGACAACGGAGCGCGAGCCGATCTACGAGAGCCGCGGTGCGACCCACGATGGTTATGATTTCGGACAGACTTATATCGAGGTGGATCTTGCCACACAGCATCTCTATTTCTATAAAGATGGAAAAGTGATCATCGACAGCCCGTTCGTATCCGGAAACGTGTCAAAGAACTACACGACACCTCCGGGACTCTTTGAGCTGTATTATAAACAGAAAGACCGTGTATTAAAGGGAGAAGATTATGCGACTCCTGTAAAATACTGGATGCCGTTCAACGGTGGGATCGGACTTCATGACGCGGACTGGAGAAGCAAGTTCGGCGGAACGATCTACCAGACAAACGGTTCCCACGGATGCATCAACCTGCCGCCGAAGGTAGCAGCACAGGTGTATGAGAACGCATATAAGGGAATTCCGATCATCTGCTGCAATTAAAGCGGGGACGGATCTCAAAAAGGATGAAAAGTAACTGTTCAGTATGGCTGCGCATTTACGAAAAATAATTATGGAAAGAATATTCATCAGAGGGACATATGCACCGGAAAAGGTGATAAAAGCCGCAGCATGAATACCGAAAGGGAAAGAAAAATGGATAAACAGCAGGTTTTAAATCAGTTAAGAAACGCAAAGGAGATCTATGTTATCATGTCTCTGTGCACAAAAATGCCGTATGTGGTATGTGACAAAGAGACATTCGATGACGAGGTTATGATCTACTTTAACGAGGAAGATATCAGACGCGAAGGTAAGCGCCTTATCGAGGAGAAGATCCCGGTACAGATCGCGAAGGTGGACGCGAACCAGATGCTTCACTTCTATGGAAATCTCTACACCATGGGTGTAAACTGCCTGATGGTCGACCAGTATATGGAGAGCGAGTGCCGGATCCAGCTTCCGGAGCTTGTAAGCCGCCCGGGCCAGAATAAGCCGGACGCGCCGGAAGATGAGAAGAAGACATGGATCGAGAACCCGAGTCTTCACCTGACAGCCCTGTACTTCATGCAGGAGCTCCGCAAACAGAAATATGAGACCATGCCGGATGAGTTAAAGGAGATGCAGGAGGAGATCCTTGCAGACTTTACTCGCGGAACATACATCACCGCATTCCAGGAAGGTGCGGGCGTTCCGTTATTAAAACAGAAAAACGGCGATGCGTACCAGCCGATCTTTACGGACATCATTGAGTTCGGAAAATTTAACTCGAAGAACCAGTTCAAGGCGATCGCGGTAACCGCAGATAAGATCCCGAGCATTCTCGTAAAAGAGGCAAAGGGCGTGGTTGTAAACCCGTTTGGCGTTAATCTCCAGATGCCGATCACAAAGCGTACTGTTCCGAACCCGGAAGCTGCAGCACATGCGGATGCCCAGGCGGCAGTTCAGGCAACTCAGGTCGAGGTCAACGCGACTCATGAGAGAGCAGGCGCTGAGGAAGAGAACGGAGCCGAGAATAAGACCGAGAATTAAAGAAAAATTATGAAACTCCGGCGTGTCCGCATCACGGAAAACAGTGAGCAGGATGCGGCGGAGTTTGTAATACTTCCCGGTCTCAGGGAGCAGGCCTGCAGACGTGGGATAAGGAGGTTGACAGCTTTGGAGAGTGACAGAAGGAAGATCGAAGAAACATATTTAAAGGCAGTGGATATCGGATATTCCTACCGCCTCGCAAAGAAGATGGAGGAATTTAAGAGCAATCCGGTCCTTGGCTACCGCACAGCGGGATCGAAGGCGGAATTTGATACCGGGGAATTCCTGAAAGCGGAGATGGAGCGGATCGGGCTCTCTGATATCCATAAAGATGAGCTCTGTCTGGATTCCTGGGAGTTTGAGAAGGCGGTCATGCGGTTTACGGACCGAGACGGAGAAAAACATGAAATCCAGCTCGGCGCTTATCAGACGGAGTTTGTGACGGATGGATGGAAAGAGTATCCACTTGTCTACGCCGGACGCGGAAAGGAAGCGGACTATGACGGCGTGGATGTGACAGGATGCCTTGTGATGGTGGATATCAACCAGCGAGATGAGTGGTGGATCAACTATCCGGTATATCAGGCCCACTTAAAGGGCGCGGCGGCGGTGATCGCGGTTCAGGACAACGGCTATGGAGAGATCAATAGTGAGGCGTTAAATGCCCAGGATATCGCAGGACCGAAGGACGCCCCAGCGTTTTCCATGTCGAGAAAGGATGCGGAGATCCTGAAAGTGGCATTAAAGGAGACACCGCGGATCACGGTACAGTTTGACGCAAAATCCGTAGTAAAGGAAAATATGCCGTCCTATAATGTCTGGGGTACGATTCCCGGAAGGTCGGAGGACATGATCCTGCTCAGTGGCCATTATGACTCTTATTTTGATGGATTTCAGGATGATAACTGCGCTATCGCGCTGATGTTTGGGATCGCCAGGACGCTTTTAGAAATTGGATATAAACCGGAGAAGACCATCGTTTTCTGCTGTATGGCGGCGGAAGAATGGGGGATCGAGAACTCCAAGTATGACTGGTCTACCGGTGCATGGCAGCAGGTATTTAAGCTCCGGCCGGAATGGCAGGGAAAGGTCATCGCGGACCTGAATTTCGAGCTCCCGGCTTACGCCCACAATCCCTGGGACGCGATCCGGTCCACCTACGAATATGAAGACTTCCTGACGGAATTTGTGAAAGAGTTTCCTGTGGACGCGAGAAAGGTCTACCCGGAAGGTCTCGGGGTCCAGTGTCCGATCGAGACGTGGTCGGATGATTTCTCCGTTGCGATCTCAGGAATTCCGTCCATGGTGAATGAATTCAGCAGCGCGGAGTTTATGGAGACCCATTATCACTCCCAGTTTGACAACGACGAGTATTACAACGCGGATGTGTTCCGGTTCCACCATGAGCTGTATGGACTTCTTGTCATGGCATTCGACCGGGTGAAAGTTGCGCCGGTGAATGTTGGAAGAACGCTCCAGGCGCTCCAGGAGAGCGTCAGACCGGTTACGGGACGGGAGGACGAGAAGAGTATCCGGGTTCTGCTGGAGCGGACGGCTGAGGCGAAGAAGATCGCGGATGAGGTGTACCGGAAGGTAAAAGAAATTAATGATGTGAAGAATGCCGATGCTGCATGCTGTATACATAAAGATGGTCAAGAATCTCATATAGAAGAAAAATCCGAGGCCGATGGGGCGGATGCAGCGGAAAGTGCGACTGTTCAACGTGGCGAAAACGCAGCGGATACAGAAGCGAATGATAGAAACGCTGCGCTCCAGAAACAGCTTCTTTACTTATTCCGCAAATGCCAGGACTATTTTGTCCGCCTGAACTGGCACGATGAGGTCCTGTTCCCCCACGAGGCCGCCCAGAGCAATCTGCGCCATATCTGCGACGCGGTCCGGAGCCTGGAGAAGAGGGATGTGCAGGGGGCCCTGGACGCCCTGTACCTGGTGGACAACAACCAGTACGCGTTCCAGTTCGATGATGAAGTGTACCACTACTTTACGGAATATGTCCTGAACCAGGACTGTGACCGGTTACAGTGGGGTGCCGGACGGATCGTCCACCATGTGGATCTCTCAAAGGAGGTCAAGAGCCTCCAAAAGAAGATCGCGGAAGGCAGACATGACGTGTCGGAGGAACTTGCCGCTCTCAGAAAAATGGAAGAAGAGCAGCTTGTCTGCTTTGACGATGATATACGATATATGACCCAGGCTGTGGATACGTTGACAGCGGGGTTAAAAAAAGCGAAAGAGGTGTTGGATTTTTAGTTATGGACAGCCAGATTTTGTACCGGGTACAGAGAGAAGATCTGCCCAGGCTCCAGAAGATGCTGGTAGAATGTTTTGCCAGGGACCCGCTCTATGAGACTCTGATCCCGGATGCCGAGACGAGAAAACGGCTGATGCCGGAGCTTTTTGAGTGTGATCTGAATGAATTTTATGAGACATGTGAGATTTTTGCGGACAGCCCGGAGTTAAACGGACTGTTGGTCGTCTCCGATGAGGCGGAGGAGTATGATCCGGTCCGCTTTTACCTGACGGAGGCGTGGGCATCCTTGAAGACAGATGAGTATCTGATCAAGGAGGATAAGAGCTTAAAGACGCTGTGGAATTTTATCAGGGGACGTGATTACTTAAACTCCCACTGGACCGCCCAGCTCCACCAGGAGAACCGTTTACATATCATCTATCTCGCGGTGAGCCCGAATGTGCAGCACCACGGAGTTGCGGAGAAGCTTATGGATGACGCGATCCACTATGCGGAGAAACATCGGATGATGATCTCGCTGGAGACACATAATGAGAAGAATGTGGCGTTTTATGCGCATTTTGGATTTAAGGTGTTTGGGATCGTCGAGAAGGGGATGGGACTAAAGCAGTATTGTTTAGTAAGAGAAATTTGACAATAGAGACTTAACTCAACATTTCGTACATAAAACAAGGACCTCAGCGATTGGCAGCCGCTGAGGTCCTTGTTTTTATGGTATATATTGAGGAATAAACTTGCCCTTATTGGCAAATGGGGCAACTATATGAAATGCGGGATCAATTATCTCTGAACACGTCCGGATCCATCGCCGCCAGCTAATTTCTTAACTTCATCTACGGAAACCATGTTCATGTCGCCTTCGATGGAGTGCTTTAAGCAGGAAGCTGCTACTGCGAACTCGATGATGCTCTGAGCATCCATGTCGCTTAAGCAAGCGTAGATCAGTCCGCCGCCGAAGCTGTCGCCGCCGCCTACACGGTCAACGATGTGCATTGCGTATTTCTTGCTGAAGTAGTAGTCCTTGCCATCGTATAACATAGCGGACCAGTTGTTATCGTTTGCGGAGATGGACTCACGAAGTGTGATAGCAACCTTCTGGAAACCGAAACGGTCAGCAAGCTGTTTTGCAACGTCCTTGTAACCCTCGTGGTTTACAGCACCCTTTGTAACGTCTGTGTTGGAAGCCTTGATACCGAATACATCGGAAGCATCCTCTTCGTTTGCGATGCAGACATCAACATATTTGCAGAGCTCACCCATAACCTCGCCTGCTTTTGCCTTTGTCCAGAGTTTGTTTCTGTAGTTTAAGTCGCAGGAAACAGTGATGCCGAGTTCTTTTGCTTTCTTACAAGCTTCAAGGCAGATAGCAGCAACAGTATCGTTTAATGCCGGTGTGATACCTGTGAAGTGGAACCAGTCAGCGCCCTCGAAGATCTTAGCCCAGTCGAAATCTTCCGGTGTAGCCTCGGAGATTGCGGAATGTGCACGGTCATAGATAACCTTGGACGGTCTCTGGGAAGCACCCTTCTCGAGGAAGTAGATACCTACACGGTCGCCGCCGCGTGTGATAGTGGAAGTATCAACGCCGTATCTTCTTAACTCGTTGACAGCAGCCTGACCGATCTCGTGCTTCGGAAGCTTTGTAACGAATGCAGCGTCAAAACCGTAGTTTGCAAGGGAAACAGCTACGTTAGCCTCGCCGCCGCCGTAAGTAGCGCCGAAGTTGTTAGCCTGAACGAAACGATAGTATCCCTCCGGAGCGAGACGGAGCATGATTTCACCAAATGTAATAACTCTCTTGGACATGAGGATTCTCCTTAAAATTAATATGATTTATAGTCATGGACCGCGCGGAGCAGGGAAAGCGGTTAGCAGAGTCCCTGGTTACGCGGTATAAATTACGATTTTTATAACGGAAGATGAAGCTTATTTCTGTACCAGATGTACTGCGAAGCCGCCGATCTCGTCTGCGAGATAGATTGCTGTCATCTTGTCGCCTTTGAACTTAGCGGACTCTTCGTTGAACTTGTAGCCCATCATCTCAAGGTAGTTTTTAGCTCTTACTACAGAGTTTGTAGCAACGGCGATATGACCCTTGGAGCCAAGTCCCTTGGACTTCATAGCCTCAACAGCGGTTCCTGCGAATACGGAGCTGTTGCCGACTTTCTTTGTGAATCCGAACAGACCGTCGAATGCGTCAGCAGTTTTTTCAGCTTCTGTCTCGCTGTCGCAGTTGATTCCGATATGAGCAAGCTCAAAACCGAGCATTGTCTGAACAGCTTCCTTTGTGAGGTCGCGGATCTTATCGAACTCACCGGCAGCTACGAGGTCTTTCTTAACCATCCAGCTTCCGCCGCAAGCAAGGATCTTGTCAAATGCAAGGTAGGAGTTGATGTTCTTAGCGTTGATTCCGCCCGTCGGCATGAACTTCATCTGTGTGTACGGAGCTGCCATAGCTTTGATCATGTTGATTCCGCCAGCCTGCTCAGCCGGGAAGAATTTAACAACATCAAGACCAAGGGAGATAGCCATCTCAACGTCGCTCGGGTTGGAAGTACCCGGAGTTACCGGAATTCCCTTATCTACACAGTATTTAACAACGGTCGGGTTTAAGCCCGGGCTTACGATGAATTTTGCGCCTGCGTTTACTGCACGGTCAACCTGCTCAGTTGTAAGAACAGTACCTGCGCCAACTAACATCTCCGGGAATTCTTTTGCCATAATACGGATGGACTCTTCTGCTGCAGCTGTACGGAATGTAACCTCAGCGCACGGAAGACCGCCCTCGCAAAGTGCCTTTGCAAGCGGTGCTGCATCCTTTGCATCGTCAAGTACAACAACTGGAACAATACCAATTTTCTGGATCTTCTCTAAAACTTCGTTCATGATTCCTGTCTCCTTTTTTGCTTTATAAATTTAGGAAATTCAGTTTTAGTCAATAATCAAGTCATATTGAGTTTTAATACCTGGTTTCATAATGCGGAACTAAGTTTCGCATTGCGGTATCATCTAAATTAGATTATACTCATGAGATTCGAATTGTCAATAGCGAAAAAGCCTAATTTTACTGGATTTTCTGAGTAAAACTGCCGAAAAACAAATCGCTTCATTTTATTATGGAAGTGTGGTAAACTATAAAAAGTAAAAAACAAGGGAACCATAAGAGCAGAAAATATTTCCTGTGAAAGACCGGGAACGGCTGCCGGAGATGAGCGGCAGTTAGAAAGGAAAAAACAATTATATGGATATACAGTTTCAGAAGCTGGGCGCCGAGAATTTTGCGGAACTCAGTAAGTATTATGGAAGACGCCACGACAATACATGTGACAGTGTGATGCTTGACAATTTTCTCTGGGCGGATTATTATCATGTCCACTTCTGCGAGAGAGATGGCAAGGCAGTTCTCTGGATTATGAAGATTTTAGGAAAGATGTACGCATCTCTTCCTGTGTGCGCCATCGAGGATATGCCCCACTACTTTAAAGAGATCGAACAATATTTCAACGAGAATCTTCATCTGCCGCTTGAGATCTACCTGGCGGACCAGGAGGCGGTGGATTATTTAAAGCTTCCGGCGGACCGCTACTCCGTAACGGAGCTTCCGGATGCAAAGGACTACCTTTACAGTGCGGAGGCGTTGAAGACATTGTCCGGAAAAGCACTTCATAAGAAGAAAAACAACCTGAACGCATTTAAGAAAGCATATGATGGAAGATATGAGTACCGGACGCTCTGCTGTTCGGACGGCTGCGAGATCTGGAAGTTTCTGGATCAATGGAGAGAGGGAAAAGGCCAGGAGGTCGAGGGACACTTGGATTATGAAGTGGAAGGAATCCACGAGATCTTAAGGAACTGCTCGATGCTGTCAGTCCGCATGGGAGGGATCTATGTGGATGACCGGTTGGAGGCGTTCTCCATCGGAAGCTATAATAATAAGGAAAAGATGGCGATCATCCACATCGAAAAGGCGAACCCGGAAATGCGAGGCCTTTACCAGATGATCAACCAACAGTTCCTGATCCATGAATTCCCGGAGGCGGAGATCGTAAACCGTGAGGATGATATGGGACTCCCGGGACTTCGTCAGGCAAAGATGTCCTATGCGCCGATGGATTTCGCAAGAAAGTATCGGATTAAACAGTTAGATTTTGAGGCACAGAGCGCGGAGTAAAGTATGATACGGTATTTGGAGACAGAAGAAAAGGGAAGATGCCTGGATCTCTGGAGAGAGGCGTTCCCGGAAGATTCCACGGAATTTTGCGATTATTATTTCAAGGAAAAAATGAAGGACAACAAGGTACTTGTCCGGGAGGAGAATGGCGAGATCGTGTCCATGATCCACCGGAATCCCTATAAGATCTATATGCGGGGAAGTGAGGCCGTATGCGATTATATCGTCGGCGTTTCCACCCTGGTTGCCGAGCGCCACAAGGGATACATGAGAAGTCTCATATTAGCCATGCTGCGGGATATGCAGGAAGAGCAGATGCCGTTTACGTTTCTGATGCCCGCAAGGGAGTCCCTGTACCGTCCCTACGATTTCCGGTATATTTATGATCAGCCGCGCTGGGTTCTCAAATATAATCCCCATATCCACAGAGAGCCCTGTAACCTGAAGACGCTGGGCGCAGATCTGGCGGAGTGGCAGACTGCCTGGTTAAAGAGACAATATGAGGTTTTCGCGATCCGTGATGAGGCATATTTACAGCGGATGGAGAAGGAGCTTGCCAGCGAAAATGGAACCTGCACACTGCTCTATGACGATGACTGGTTTATCGGAATGCAGAGTGAGTGGGGCTTAAAGGAACGGGAGATGCGTTATCTCTACACCGGAGAACATTACCGGAGCGAGGCGGGACGGAAGCCGGCGATCATGGCGCGTATCGTCTGCATGCCGGAGTTCGTAAAGACGATCCGGCTGGCGGAGAACTGTCCGCAGGATGAAGTGACGGTGGAGATCGGGATCAACGATCTCTTCGTACCGCAGAATCAGGGTGCATGGCTGTGGCAACTGACAAAGGAAGGCTCGAGGATGATCCAGGAATCCCGGTTTATCGCAAAGGGGAAAATGGAGGTCCTGACGATCTCGGAGCTTACCGAGTGGCTGTTCGGGTACCGGACACCGGCGCAGGTGGCGAAGATTCCGTATGGGGAGTATATTGAGCCGTTTCGCGGAGTGTTCTTAGATGAAGTTGTGTAAATGATATCAGGGTCAAACGGTGCATGATCCGCTGACAGCAAAATACCACCTGGAGGGAAAGCTCCATTCCCAGACAGACACGGAAGTTGCCGCTGCGACCTTAAACGAGATCTACAACGGTGACCCGTTCTCCTCCATCCATGAGTTCTTAAGACAGCTAGAAGGTTCCTACGCCTTCTGTATCATGTTTGAGGACCGGCCGGGTGAAGTTTATGCAGTGAGAAACGTAAGCCCGCTTGTAGCCGCTTACACAGC
>OMGH01002061.1_pt1 | contig 10501 bp, 9 predicted proteins | sample 1645841 | NCBI WGS metagenome assembly OMGH01 (sample SAMN00849584, study PRJEB25192) | human gut metagenome
GTTCGGCGAAGTCATCAGCTGCTATCCGGCCATCCGCGCCATCAGCAACTACCGCATCGCACACGAGTTGCTCAAGTTGGGTGTTCCCCTCATTCCCCGCATCATCACCGAGATGGCGCACAGTGAAACGGGAATCGATATCCATCCAGGAGCGGAAATAGGTGGTTATTTTACCATCGACCACGGTACGGGTGTGGTAATCGGCGAGACCTGCATCATCGGCAACAACGTGAAGCTGTACCAGGGTGTGACCCTCGGTGCCAAGAGCTTCCCGCTAGACGAAGACGGCAAGCCCATCAAGGGTATTCCCCGCCATCCCATTCTGGAAGACAATGTGATAGTCTATTCCAACGCCACCATATTGGGACGCATCACCATCGGACAAGGAGCCACCGTAGGCGGCAATATCTGGGTGACAGAAGATGTTCCCGCAGGAGCAAGGATTGTACAGACAAAGGCCAAGAAGTAAGTCACAAACAACCAATAAACAATTAAAATCGTAAATAACTCAAATCAGCAGTTCAAGTAGTTAAATGGTTATCAGCCACTAATGAGAGAAACGAGTGACAACTACCCAGATTGCCGATTCACATAAAGTAAATGCATAGATGAGCGAACAATCTTTTGAAATGATTGCCAAAACCTTCCAAGGACTGGAAGAGGTACTGGCACAAGAGCTGACTGCACTGGGCGCCAACGAAATAGAAATAGGCCGCCGCATGGTATCTTTCAGTGGTGATAAGGAAATGATGTACAAGGCAAACTTCTGCCTGCGTACAGCCATCCGGATACTGAAACCCATCAAACACTTCACAGCCAAAGATGCCGACGAGGTTTACGAACAGATTAAAGCCATCCGATGGGAAGACTATCTGGATACGGACAAGACCTTTGCCGTGGACGCGGTTGTATTCAGTGAAGAGTTCCGTCATTCCAAGTTCGTTTCCTACAAGGTGAAGGATGCCATCGTGGACTATTTCCGCGAGAAGACCGGCGAACGTCCCGGCGTGCGTGTCAACAAACCGGACGTGCTGCTGAACATACACATTGCCGAAACCAAATGTACGCTGTCTCTCGACTCCAGCGGCGAATCGCTGCACCGCCGCGGTTATCGCCAGGAAGCAGTAGAGGCCCCGCTGAATGAGGTGCTGGCCGCCGGCATGATATTGATGACCGGCTGGCGTGGCGAATGTGACCTGATAGACCCGATGTGTGGTTCGGGAACCATTCCCATCGAAGCGGCGCTGATTGCACGCAACATCGCTCCGGGCGTATTCCGCAAGGAGTTCGCTTTCGAGAAGTGGGTGGATTTTGACCAGGAGCTGTTCGACACGATATACAATGACGACAGCCAGGAACGTGAATTTACGCATAAGATATACGGTTACGACAACAGCCCGAAGGCAAACGAAATTGCCACACACAATATAAAGGCTGCCGGCGTAAGCAAGGACGTGGTATTGAAGCTGCAACCTTTCCAGCAATTCGAGCAACCTGCGGAGAAATCCATCATCATCACCAATCCTCCCTACGGTGAGCGTATCTCTACCAACGACCTGCTGGGCCTTTACTCCATGATTGGCGAGCGTCTGAAACATGCCTTTACGGGCAACACCGCATGGATTCTTTCTTACCGGGAAGAGTGCTTCGACCAAATCGGGCTAAAAGCCACCTCCAAGATACCTTTATTCAATGGTGCGCTGGAATGCGAATTCCGCCAGTACGAAATCTTCGATGGAAAGTACAAGGAATTCCGTGCCGAAGGCGAGGAGTTGAGCAAGGAGCGCAAAGAATTTCGTCCGGCTTCTGGGGAACGGAAAGAGTTCAAACCCGGAGAAAGACGCGAATTCCGTCCCCGATTCAGTGGAGAGAGACGTGAATTCGGTAGCGAAAGACGCGAGTTCAACGGCGAACGCAGACCAAAAGAATTCAAGGACGGCGAAAAGCGCGAATTCCGTCCGCGTGAAAGAAGAGAGTTCAAGAATGGGGAAAGACGGGAGTTCAGACCGAGGGAAAGACGTGAATTCGGTGGAGAACGCAGAACAAGGTTGGGTGAGTCTTACCCGGAAAGCAAAAGAAGAGAGGCGGGAAAGAAGGAAGAAGAATAACACGAACAATGACAAGGAGAATGAATGCAAAGAAAATAAGTAAGAGCATTCTTGCACTGCTGATAACAGTACCTGCTCTGCTTGCAACAAACGCTATGGCACAAGAACTGAAAAAGCCGACCCTGGAAGATCTGATTCCCGGAGGTGAGACCTACCACAAACCGGAAAACAAATCGTACCAGTGGTGGGGCGATGCCGCTTGTCTGGAACTTGGCATCGACAATATAGAAGGTACATGGGCTGTCAAAGGATTAGGTGCCAAGCCCGGAGAGAAATTCACTGCCATCACATTGGAAGAAGCCAACGCGCTGCTGGAAGAAAAAGGACTTGGAAAACTGCGTCACTTTCATGCTGCAAAGGCTGTCAACGTACCCCGAGGCGTCAATCTGGGTATTCAAGTCCAAATAGACCCACTCCTGCTGCTGAACACCGGCAAGTACCGTGCCCTCGTCGACTGGAAGAAGAAAAAAGTCATCTGGAGCCAGCCTTGCCCCGCCCAAGCCGCAAATGAGGATTGGAACGAGGTAAGCCGCCATTTGGCTTATACTATCGGCAATAATCTCTATGTGATGACCGGTGACGGGCAAACCCTGAAAGTCACCAACGAACCGGAAGGTATCGTCTGCGGACAAAGTGTGCACCGCAATGAATTCGGCATTTCAAAAGGCACTTTCTGGAATCCTGCCGGGGACCTGCTGGCCTTTTATCGAATGAACGAAAGCATGGTCACCCCCTATCCATTGGTTGACATCACGACAAGAATAGCACTGGTGGATAAAATACGCTACCCCATGGCCGGCATGCTCAGCCATCAGGTAAAGGTAGGTATCTACAATCCGGCTACTCAAAAGACCATCTACCTGGACATGGGCGACCCAAAAGACCGCTACTTCACCAACATCACCTGGGCACCGGATGGTAAAAGCCTCTATCTGATAGAGCTAAACCGAGACCAAAACCACTCCAAACTGTGCCGGTACGATGCTGAAAGCGGAAAGCTGCAACAAGTGCTCATCGAAGAGAGACATCCCAAATATGTGGAGCCGCAATCTCCCATTCTATTCCTGCCATGGGACAGCCACAAGTTCATCTATCAAAGCCAGCGTGACGGCTTCAACCATCTGTACCTATACAATACGGAAGGGGAACTGCTGAAGCAACTCACCTCCGGCCCCTGGCTTGTACAAGACATCGTAGGTTTTAACCGGAACACGAAAGAGCTCATCATCAAGAGTACGGAAATCTCTCCTTTGCAGAGCAACCTTTACGCTGTCAACCTGAAGAATGGCAAACGCAGCTTGATAGGAGACCCAACCGGCATGCACTCGGCACAAATTTCCGGTTTCATGGGAACTTACCTCATCGACAATGCCTCTTCGCCCACTTGCCCCCGTATCATAAAACTGATGTCCACCAACCCGAAAAAACAACGGGAACACACACTGCTGACAGCCAAGAACCCCTACGAAGGCTTTGAAATGCCCAGCATAGAAGTAGGCACCATCAAAGCCGCCGACGGCAAGACAGACTTGTACTACCGCCTGATAAAGCCTACCGACTTCGACCCGGCAAAGAAGTATCCCGCCATCGTCTACGTATACGGCGGCCCGCACGCCCAGATGATAACGAACGGCTGGATGAACGATGCCCGCGGCTGGGACATCTACATGGCAAACAAAGGCTACATCATGTTCAGCCTCGACAACCGTGGCAGCAGCAACCGTGGACTGGAGTTTGAAAACGCCACCTTCCGCCAGCTGGGCATCGAAGAGGGCAAAGACCAGGTGAAGGGCGTAGAATTCCTGAAAAGCCAGCCTTATGTGGACGGAGAGCGTATCGGCGTGCACGGCTGGAGCTTCGGAGGACACATGACTACGGCGCTGATGCTGCGCTATCCCGAAATTTTCAAGGTAGGCGTTGCCGGCGGACCGGTTATCGACTGGGGATACTACGAGATAATGTACGGTGAGCGCTATATGGACACTCCGCAAGCGAACCCGGAAGGCTACAAGCAGACAAATCTGAAAAACCTTGCCGGTAACTTGAAAGGACATCTGCTCATCATACACGACGACCACGACGACACCTGCGTGCCGCAGCACACCCTTTCATTCATGAAGGCGTGCGTGGATGCCCGTACCTATCCCGATTTGTTTATCTATCCCACGCACAAGCACAACGTCCTGGGACGCGACCGTGTGCATCTGCACGAGAAGATAACAAGATATTTTGAAGAATATCTTTAATGTACAATGTACCATATACAATGTACAATTTGCTATGCAGTGCGGGCGTGCAAATAGGGAGTAGATGGTAGAAGAAAGAAGAGAATAAAAGAGAGAATAAATCATTAAGTATAACAATCTGTACAACTTACCTGATGCCCCACAGCACAGACAAATTGTACATTGTAAATTGTAAATGAACCCATGAAAGTATTATTATTAGGCTCCGGTGGCCGCGAACACGCTCTGGCATGGAAGATTGCCCAAAGCCCGAAAGTAGAGAAACTATATATTGCTCCCGGCAATGCAGGTACAAGCGAAGCAGGCGAGAATGTGAACCTGAAGGCGACAGACTTTCCCGCACTCAAGGCCTTTGCCCTTGAGAAAGAAATCGACATGATTGTTGTGGGTCCCGAAGACCCGTTGGTACAAGGCATCTTCGACAGCTTCAAGGAAGACCCTGCCACCTGCCATATCGACATCATCGGCCCCACCGCCAAAGGTGCTACACTGGAAGGTAGCAAGGAATTTGCCAAAGGCTTCATGATGCGCCACAACATCCCCACTGCCCGCTACAAGAGCATCACCGCCGACAACTTGCAGGAGGGACTCGACTTCCTCGCTTCCCTCGAAGCGCCTTACGTACTGAAGGCCGACGGACTGTGTGCAGGCAAGGGCGTGCTGATTCTCCCCACACTGGAAGAAGCTCAGAAAGAGCTGAAGGAAATGCTGGACGGCATGTTCGGCGATGCCAGCGCCACGGTAGTCATTGAAGAGTTCCTCAGCGGCATCGAATGTTCCGTATTCGTGATGACAGACGGCCGCCACTATAAGGTATTGCCCGTAGCCAAAGATTACAAGCGTATCGGCGAAGGCGACAAAGGCCTCAACACCGGCGGTATGGGCAGCGTTACTCCCGTACCTTTTGCCGACGAAACATTTATGGAAAAAGTACGCACCCGCATCATCGAACCTACCGTAAACGGTCTGCTGGAAGAAGAAATCGGCTACCAAGGCTTCATCTTCCTGGGACTTATCAACGTGAAGGGCGAACCGATGGTGATTGAATACAACGTCCGCATGGGCGACCCCGAAACCGAAAGTGTAATGCTACGTATCAAGAGCGACCTGGTAGACCTACTCGAAGGCGTTGCCCAGGGCGACCTCGACCAGCGTACACTGGAATTCGACCCACGCACAGCCGCTTGCGTCATGCTGGTAAGCGGAGGATATCCGGAAGCCTACGAAAAGGGCAAGGTGATGACCGGATTCGAGAAGGCTGCCGAAACAGACAGCATCCTCTTCCATGCCGGAACAGCCACCAAAGACGGACAGACCGTAACTGCCGGTGGCCGTGTCATCGCCGTCTGCTCCTATGGTGAAACAAAGGAAGAAGCCTTGCAGAAGAGCTACCGCGTGGCCGACATGATAAACTTCGAGAAGAAATATTTCCGTCGCGACATCGGATTTGACTTATAAATGAGAACGAAGAGATTCCAGAACCGGATAACGGCAGGGCGGTTCACACTACCCACCGCTATCCTGATTTCAGTATCCTGCTGGATACTGACCGCTGTTCTGTTGCCCGAGACGGAGACACAGCAAAGCGGATATTCCCTTTGGGAAACATTCTGCGACTTCTGCATCCCCACCTGGGCAAACCGTCTCTTCAGCTTTATTCTGTATGCCGTCATCGGGTACTTCCTGATACAGCTCAACAATACGTTCGCCATCATCCGGATGCGGGCATCGGTACAGACTTCTGTCTACTTCCTGCTGATATCCGTCTGCCCCAGCCTGCACATGCTGTATGCGGGAGACTTGGCAGCTGCCTCCTTCCTGGTGGCACTGTTTTTCCTCTTCAAGAGCTACCAGCAGGCACGGCCCACAGGCAGTCTCTTCCACGCCTTTGTCTTCATCGGACTGGGCAGCCTGCTTTTTCCGCAGCTCATGCTGTTTGTCCCCATCTTCTGGATAGGTGCCTACAACTTCCAGTCTCTCCAACCCAAAAGTTTCTTCGCTTCCTTGGTAGGATGGAGCGTACCCTACTGGCTGTTGCTGGGACACGCCCTCTACTACGGGCAAATGGAACTCTTCTGCCAGCCCTTCCGCGAGCTGGTGACCTTCGCTCCCACCCGGTTCGACTATCAGCCGTGGGAACTCGCCACCCTCGGGTATCTCCTTGTTCTGTTCATCGTCAGCGCGGCACACTGTCTCATTGCCGGCTATGAAGACAAGATACGCACCCGGAGCTATCTGCACTTCCTCATCCTGCTGAATTTCTCTGAGCTTCTGCATCTTTGTCTATATCGGACTGCAACCGGTATTGAGTGTCCACCTGATGTCCTTCCTGCTCATCGGTGTCAGCATCCTGGCGGGACACTTGTTTGTACTGACAAATAGCCGCAGTTCCAATATATTCTTCATTTGTGCATTTATCGGATTATTCATTCTATTAGGATTCAATATATGGACGCTTTTGTAGATACACTCGTACAGCTGCTGATTGACTGGGGATATGTCGGTCTGTTCATCTCTGCCCTATTGGCAGGAAGCATCATTCCGTTCAGTTCCGAGATAGTGATGGTAGCACTGGTCAAGGTCGGTCTGAGCCCGGCACTGTGCGTACTCTCCGCCACCTTGGGAAATACGCTGGGAGGCATGACGTGCTACTACATGGGACGTCTGGGACGTATAGACTGGATTGAGAAATATTTCAAGGTAAAAAGGGAAAAGATAGAACGGATGCAGCATTTCCTCCAAGGGAAAGGGGCACTGATGGCTTTCTTCGCCTTTCTGCCCTTTGTGGGAGAGGCCATAGCCATTGCACTGGGCTTCATGCGCAGTAATCTGATACTGACCACCACGTCCATGTTTGCAGGGAAACTGGTGCGCTACATAGCTATGCTGTGGGCACTGCAAGGAGCCATTTCGATGATGAATTATTGACATGTAGTGAGTTTGAGCAATAGATGTATAGATACAACGCGTTGGATGTATAGATGCAACGTACTGGATGTATAGATGCAGCACGCTGGATATATAGGCGCAACAACACGCTGAATCACAGAGAATTAAACTAAATAAAAACATTCAACAAAAGCAGAAGTGATGCAACGAATCATAGAGAAGACGGAAGACGGAAGTGCGACACTGTTTGTACCGGAACTGAATGAACATTATCATTCGGTAAAGGGGGCACGTACAGAATCACAGCACATCTTCATCGACATGGGACTGAAAGCATCCGCTACTGCCCGCCCGCATATCCTTGAAATCGGTTTCGGCACCGGGCTGAATGCCCTGCTTACACTGGAAACTGCCGAAAAGGAAAAGAGACCTGTGCACTATACCGGTATCGAACTCTATCCGCTTGCATGGCCGGAGGTGGATGCGCTAAAATATAGCGACAATCCTCTGTTCGAGGAACTGCATCGGGCTGCGTGGGAAGAAGAAGTTGCCATAACTCCTTATTTCACACTGAGAAAAGTGCGGGCAGATATCGAAACAATAAGCATCGACAGTTTGTTAATGATTAATAAATCTCCGTTCGACGTTGTCTACTTCGATGCTTTTGCACCCGAAAAGCAACCGGGAATGTGGGAGGAAAAAGTCTTCCGGAATATCCATGCCGCCATGAGCACTGATGGCGTGCTGACCACCTACTGCGCCAAAGGAGTAGTACGTCGCATGCTGCAAGCCATAGGATTCAAGGTAGAGCGTCTTCCAGGCCCCCCCGGAGGGAAACGGGAGATACTGAGGGGAAGGAAAGAGGAAGTGATAATGGATAAGGAATAGTTGATAATGAATAGTTGATGCCCCCTGCCACAGCGCAGCCAAATTGTAAATTGTAAATTGTAAATAGTAAATTGTAAATTGTAAATGAAAAAGTTTTGTTTTTTACTCCTCATAGCCACCTTGCTCTTCTCGTGCAAGCAAGGAGGCCAACAGAACAAGAAGAATGACGATAAACCCGTGATTACCGTCACCATCGAGCCGCTGCGGTATTTCACCGAAGCCATTGCCGGCGATGAATTCACCGTCGTCAGCATGGTGCCCAAAGGTTCAAGTCCGGAAACCTACGACCCCACGCCCCAGCAGCTCGTCGACCTCGCGCAAAGTAAGGCCTATTTCCGCATCGGCTACATCGGTTTCGAGCAGACATGGACGGAAAAACTGACGGACAATGCTCCCCACCTGCAATTCTTCGATATGTCCGAGAATGTGGAACTTATTCTGGACGATACCCATGCACATCATCATAAAGACGGGCATGTACACGAAGGCCATACGCACGCCGGTGGTGTGGAACCCCACATCTGGAATTCCACCATCAACGCCCAAATCATTGCCGGAAATATTCTGAATGCACTCTGCGCCATAGACAAAGCCAATGAAAACGCCTACATGGAACGTTACAACGCACTCATCCGGCGGATAGAGCATACGGACAGCCTCATCTGCCAGATGCTTTCCAGCCCGAATGCCGACCGTGCCTTCATGATTTATCATCCGGCACTTTCCTACTTTGCCCGCGACTACAACCTGCACCAGATTCCTATCGAGGCAGGTGGAAAGGAACCCTCCCCCGCCCATCTGAAGAACCTGATAAACTCCTGCAAGAAGGAGAAGGTACGCGTCATCTTTGTACAACCGGAATTCGACCGCCGCAATGCCGACCTTATCGCCCAGCAGACCGGAACCCGGGTGGTGGCTATCAATCCCCTCTCATACGACTGGGAGGAGGAGATGATGAATACGGCCCAAGCACTGCTCACCCCTCGTTCCCCTAAAGGAGAAGGAGAATAAAGAAAAAAACATGCTCGCATCTCCTATTATAGAAATAAAGAACCTCAGTGCCGGATACGATAACCGGACTGTGTTGCACGATGTAAACCTGACTATCTACGAACGTGATTTTCTGGGTATCATCGGCCCCAACGGTGGAGGAAAGACCACACTTATCAAGTGCATCCTGGGACTGCTGAAGCCCACTGCCGGAGAGATACTTTATCATACCGATTCCCCGTCACCCGAAGTAGCCGGTTCTCAATGCCTACCCCTCAACACTCGATTATCCATGGGGTATCTGCCCCAGTACAGCAGCATCGACCGGAAGTTTCCCATTACAGTAGAAGAAGTCATCCTTTCAGGCCTCAGCAGCCAAAAGCCACTTGCTTCGCGCTTCAATACCCGACACCGGGAAAAGGCCCGCCATGTGATAGCCCGCATGGGACTGGAAGGCATGGAACAACGCGCCATAGGTGCCTTGAGCGGCGGACAGTTGCAACGCGCCTTGCTGGGACGTGCCATCATCTCCGACCCACAGGTCGTGATTCTTGATGAGCCCAGTACCTACATTGACAAGCGTTTTGAAGCCCGCCTCTACGAACTACTGACAGAAATCAATGAAGAATGTGCCATCATCCTCGTCAGCCATGACATCGGTACGGTATTGCAGCAAGTCAAGTCTATCGCTTGCGTCAACGAAACGCTGGATTACCATCCGGATACAGGCGTTACTACCGAATGGCTGGAAAGGAACTTCAACTGCCCTATCGAGCTATTGGGACACGGTACATTGCCTCACCGGGTTTTAGGAGAGCATCATCACCATCATTAAAGATACAAATCAAATCCACCTCTCATTATTTAAGTGTTCCAATGCAGAATACAATATTTACCAAAGAGCCACTTTGCCCAAAGAACCAAGTTCCAAGCTTGCCGTTTTCACGCCCATTGCCTTGAATGCTCTTACAATCGTAGAAAAGGATATACTTTTCCCACTTTCTATTTTCGAGATTTGTGCCCTTTTAACCCCCATAAGCTCACCTAATTGTTCTTGGGTAAGATTCTTGGCCTCTCTCGCCCGTTTAATAGCCTCACCTATAAGAAAGTTATTAATATCAGTCTCATATTTTTCGCGTGCTGGAGTACCTTTTGTACCTATCACTCTATCCAGCATTTCTTCATGAGTATAAAGTTTCATTTCTTCCATATCGTTACTTTTTAGAGTTGAAATATAATTTTCTTAATTCTTCCGCTTTCGCAATCTCTTTTAACGGTGTCTTTTGAGTTTTCTTCACAAAGCCATTAGTAACAATAACCAATGTTTCCTCATCAGTGTCCCAAAATGCAAGCAGGCGATAGGACATTCCACCATACAAG
>OMGH01002063.1_pt1 | contig 10500 bp, 10 predicted proteins | sample 1645841 | NCBI WGS metagenome assembly OMGH01 (sample SAMN00849584, study PRJEB25192) | human gut metagenome
TCTCTGGGCAAGACGTCACGGCACAAAGTTTAACGGTGCGCCATATATTATCCAGAAGGCGGGTGCAGCTGTTTACACAGAAGAAGGACAGAAGCAGACTGGTGAGCAGATTGCATACTACATGAACAATGCAAAGACAATTCTGGAAGGCTTAAAGTCCGCAGGCTATACCGTATCAGGCGGTGTCAATGCACCGTACATCTGGTTAAAGACACCGGATAACATGACATCTTGGGAATTCTTTGATTTCCTGCTTGAAAAACTGGCTGTTGTCGGTACTCCCGGCGCCGGTTTTGGCGCTATGGGCGAAGGATACTTCCGCCTGTCCGCTTTTGGCAGCCGTGAAAACACTATCGAAGCAATGGAACGCATTGAAAAAGAACTGTAAGCAGAATAATAAAAACGCCTGGTTTTTAACCAGGCGTTTTTGTTTTTAAAACAGACCGTCAATTTTTAACAGCTTTGATACAGAACATCGGGACTGGGATATAGAAGATATCCTGTTCGGCATAAATACGGTCGCCGACGCTCTGGTCGACAGAACAGGAACAGCTGCCTAAAGCCTTAAGTATTTCCAAGTCCCAGCGGGGACGTTCAAAGAGGCTGATTTCCAGCATATGGTAAATATTGTGGCACTCATTTAATAATTCTGCGGAAACATCGGCATGGGCATTGAGGGCAGGCAGTTTTTGCCGATGATGGTCCTTGGCGTATTCCGCGTCATAATTCAGCAGGATACCTTTCGGAGCCAGCACACGGAGCCATTCGGCATAAGCTGTTTCGGGATGGGGCAGGTTCCACATCAGATTTCTGGCAATAACGACATCAAAGCTGCCGTCAGAAAAAGCCGTATGCTCGGCATCGGCAGTCTGAAAAGTACAGCTGCAGCCTTCTGCTGCCGCCAGCGTTTCCGCCTGAGCGATCATGGCAGGTGTCAGATCGATACCGGTGACTCGGTGGCCTTCATTAGCCAGCAGAACGGAGAAAAAACCGGCGCCGCAGCCAACGTCAAGGATACGCAGCTGTTTTGCGGGCGGCAAATGCTGCACGATCTCGCGCTGCCACTGGCTGTATTTTTCACTGTGCAGCTCCTGACGGCGCAGTGCTGCAAAAGCGTCGGCCCTTTTCGTCCAGTAATTTTCAATATAGTTTTTGGTATCGCCGCTTGGATTAAGCGTTTTTTTAGATAAATCAGACATGATCTGCTCCTATTTTATCGCTGCAATCATAAACATGGGCGTTGAAGCGTAATTTATTTTTTCTACCGTCGACCAGACGCGCTGCCAGACAGAAACGTCAGTAGTAATGGAACGCATACGCAGCTTTTCCAAAGTGCGGATATCCCAATGCGGCCGTTGGATACCTGTCAGAGGTACCTGCAGGGCGATCGCCTCCATCACGTCGATATCAGTACTCAGATAATGGTCTTCAAGATCGTTTTGCTGTACGTTGCGTCGATCCTGTTCGTATTGCTGTTTTAAGTCAGCGTCATACAGATAATTATACCAGTTGGCGTCAAAATTCAGAAGCAGCCCTCCGGGTTTCAATACATGACGCCAGTTGCCATAAGTCTGCTCCGGGTCTTCCAGGACCCAGGTAAGATTGCGTGAAAGTACAACGTCAAAAGATTCTGCGGTAAACGTCGGCTTCTGCGCGTCCATCAGGCGAAAATCGATAGCTTCCTGCCAAGGTCCGACATTACGTTTGGCTTCAGCCAGCATTGCCGGGGCAGCGTCGATAGCCGTTACTTTATAACCGGCTTCCGCCAGAATAACAGCAAAGAAACCGGGACCGGTGCCGGCGTCTAAAACAGTGATTTCCTGCGGCGCCCGGTTAGGATAAACCATCTGGATCTGTCTGCTGATTTCTCTGAGCCAGTTGCTGCGCTGACAGCCTGCCAGTTCTTCCTGATTGACCTGCGAATAACTGGGAGCCCGATCTGTCCAGTATTTTTTATTAACTTCAAATAATGCAGATGTCATAGCTTTCACCTATATTTTCGTAAGATTGAATGCTGCCGTTACCAGTTCGCGGGTGTAATGCTGCTGCGGTCGGGTGATGATATCCAGGGCAGGTCCGCTTTCAATGATCGTCCCGGACTGCATGATCAGGATCCGCTGGCAGATTTCCTGTACAATAGTAATGTCGTGACTGATGAACAGCAGGCTCATTTTAGTTTCAGCCTGCAGCTTAAGCAGCAGCTGAATGATCTCTGCCTGGGTCTGTACGTCTAAAGCGCTGGTTATTTCATCGCAGATCAGCAGCCGCGGTTTGATACTGATCGCTCTGGCGATAGCGGCACGCTGACATTCGCCGCCGCTCAGCTGGTGCGGAAATTTTTCAGCATGCTGCGGTGTCAGGCCTGCTGCCAGCAGTAAAGCGATCGATCTTTCCTGGGCCGCAGCCTTAGTACAGCCGTAATTCAGCATTGGCAGCATGATCGAGCTGCCGATGCTTTTCCGGGGGTGAAAAGCCGCAGCGGCATTTTGAAAAACCAGCTGGACCTGACTGTAATAATTTTTTCGCAGTGCGGCATCGGCAAAGTCCAGCGGCTGGCCATTGAAGCTGACCGTACCGCTGTCGGCCGGCGTCAGTCCCATAAGCAGACGTGCCAGGGTGCTTTTGCCGCAGCCGCTTGCCCCAGCCAGCCCCAGACATTCGCCGGGAGCAACACTAAAGCTGACATTGCAGACAGCAGGCAGCGCGTTATGTTCACTGAAGAAAGTTTTACTGAGGCTGGCTGCCTCTAACAGGGCGCTCATAAAAGAAATTCCTTTCTGAAATGCGGTATAGACTCGATCAGCTTACGGGTATAGTCATGCTGCGGCCGGTTGAGTATTGTTTGCGCCGGACCGCTTTCGATGATTTCTCCCTGCCGCAGTACGGCGATCGTATCAGCTATCTGAGCCAAAGCGCTGATGTTATGTGAAACAACGATCAACGCAGTATGGTGATCTGTTTTTAGCTGCAGCAGGTGCCGTAATATTTTCTGCTGCGTCAGCAAATCAAGTCCAGAGGTCGGTTCGTCTGCCAGTAACAGCTCCGGCTTCAGCAAAAGTGCCATAGCGATACAGACCCGCTGGTTCATGCCGCCCGAAAGCTGAAACGGATAGCTGTTTAAAATGGCCTGAGGCTTAGAAAAATCGAGCCCGGCAAGCACCTGCGCGGCAGACTGCAGGCTGGCGGCCTTATCGAACTGTCCTTGTGCCTGCAGCATAGTGCAGATTTGCGAGCCGATCGTCTGCAGGGGATATAAAGATGCTGTAGGGTCCTGAAAAATCATGGACAGCTTCCTGCCGAGCAGACCGCTGCTGTTCAGACGGCCGCCGATGAGCAGGCTGTGCCCCTGCCAGAGGATCTCGCCGCCGGTAATGACAGCGTTAGCAGGTAAAAGGCCGGTCAGCGTTTTTAATAGAGTGCTTTTGCCGCCGCCGGAGCTGCCGACGATGCCCAGGATCTCTCCCGGGCAGACAGTAAGATGCACAAGCTTTTAAAATTTCTTTAGCCCCATAGGCAAGGCTCAGGTTATTTATTTGCAGTAATGGCTGCTGTTTGTTCATAGTTGAACCCCTTAGACCTCAAGGTCGGAGGTGATTTCGTAATAATCGGAAGGATGGGCTGTAAAGCCCTTGATGTTGCTTTTCATCACAAAGGACATTTTCAGATGCGAAGCATAGATAAATGCGTTATCGTCTAAAAGCTGCTGGCTGATCTGGACTGCCAGCCTGCTGCGTGCTGCCGGGTCAAATTCGCCGCGCAGCTGCCGGGTCAGTTCTTCGACCCGTTCATTATGGTAGTGGCCGGAATTATAGGAAGAACTGTCCAGTACATGGGTCGTAAAATAATACTGCGGGTCGCCTGTAGGCGCAGCCACAAAAGCCTTGGCATAAATATCCCAATCCCCGCGTTTCAGGAAATCGTTATAATTATCTGTCGCGTTGACTTCGGCCCTGATACCGACCTCCTTTAGAAAAGCCTGGGCCGCTTCGGCCAGCAAAGGCAGCTCCTGCCGGGAAGTATAGGTGAGCCAGCGGACGGTAAGGTCCTGACCGTTTTTATCAACGTAGCCGTTGCCGTCAGTGTCGGTCCAGCCGGCTTCCCGCAGCAGTTTTTTTGCCTGTTCGGCGTTATAAGCGTCCGTATGCACGGCATCGCCGCCGCAGGGCATATTGGCAGGGAAGGGACCGACAGCCGGCGTACCATTGCCATTCAAAAGCACGCTGGTAAATTTATCCTTGTCGATAGCCATAGCTATTGCTTTTCTAACGGCAGGCTCCTGTAATACCGGCGTCGTAAAATTCAGGCAGGCCTGAAAAACTCTGGAAGTATTGGCGGAAGCAACCTTAAATTTTGCATTGCCGGTAAATAAAGGCAGACTGGCATAGGGCAGGCCCTGTGTGGCATCGATCTCGCCGTTCTGCAGCGCCATCGTCAAAGTATCGCCGTCGGGAATACTGCGGACGATAACTTTATCTGTTTTTACCCTGCCGCCCCAGTACGCCGGATTTTTAGTCAAAACTATTTCCGTAGGCGTCAGGCTTTGGACGATATACGGGCCGGTGCCCGAGATTTTGACATCGTCGGCAGTGCCACGCTGCATATCGATGATGCAGCCGTAAGGATCGCATAAATAATTGATCAGCGCCGGCGCTTTTTCCTGAGACTTTATCGTAACGGTTTGTCCGTCAGCAGTGATTGAAGCCAGTTTTAAGTCGTCGGCAGCCCGTTTATGGCGCTTTACCAGATCCTCAAGGCAGGCCTTCACGGCGGCTCCGGTAAGTCTGGCGCCGCTGCTGAAATTTACGTCGTCGCGTAAAGTGATTTTAACAGTATGATCATCAAGAAATTCGTAGCCTGTTGCCAGCCAGGGCTGCGGCTGCATTGCTTCATTAAAGCGGAACAGCGTTTCGCCGACGCCGTAGCGCAGTGTTGACCAGCCCTTATAGGATTCGTGCGGGTCCATACCGGCGTTCTCCATAGCCACACCGTAGGCTGTGGTGCCGTAACGGAAGACAGATTCTCCCGCCTTGTCAGGAACTGCGGAAGGGCCGCAGCCGTTGAGCAGTAAAGCGGTAAGCAGCAGACCGCTGCCCAGTAAAGAAAGTTTCATCATAATAGCAATACCCCTCGCATAAAATTATTTAGGATTGAATTTAGGGTCAAGCTGATCACGTAAGCTGTCACCTAAAAGATTGAACAGGCTGACCGTCACAAAAATCGCCGCGCCGGGTGCCAGGATCACCACGGCGCCGTCTGCAGCATACTGCGGCTGCTGCTCATCATCGAACCCCACTCGGCTGCCGGCGGCTGGGCCCCCAGACCCAGAAAAGACAGGCCGGCAAGTTCCATCAGCATCGTGCCAAGATCAAGTGCCGACATTACCAGCAGCGGACTTAAAATAGAAGGGAGGAGATGCCGGAAAATTATTTCCGTGTCACTGCAGCCGCTCAAACGTGCCGCCTCGATATATGGCTGCTGCCGGACAGTCAGCGCCTGACTGCGGGCCAGGCGTGCATATTTGGGCCACGAGATGACGGCCAGCGCCAAAACAGCGTTTGTCATACCGCCGCCCAGGATACTGGCAACAGCAATGGCAAAAACAAGGCCGGGAAACGCTAAAAAAATATCAGACAGACGCATGATAAAATTATCCAGCTTCCCGCCATAGTAACCGCTCCAGAGCCCGGCGGCAGTACCGGTAGTAAAAATGATCTCCACTAAAGCCAGCGCAGAAAAAATGGAGCTTTGCCCGCCGACCAGCACACGCGAAAAAACGCAGCGTCCGTAACGGTCAGTCCCAAAGGGATATTCGGCGTTGGGAGCCTGCAAAGCCAGGTCAAGGTTTTGCAGATAAGGATCGTGCGGTACCCAGTAAGGCGCGCTGAGCGTGACCAGAAACAGCAGCACTGTCAGCAGAAGCAGCCAGCAGGTCTTATGCAGGCCGTGCGGCAGTATGTTTTGAGGCATCACCATCCACCGCCTTTAGTAAATTGCCGTGCCTGCGGCTCCAGCTGATGCAGCAGCAGATCGGTGACAAGATTGACACAGGTAAAAATGAACGCGGTCCAGACCACGTAAGCCTGCACGACCGGGTAATCGCGCATCAAAATAGCGTCCATTGCCATTTTGCCGATCCCGTCGATCATAAAAATCATTTCAATAATTGCTGTTCCGCCTAACAGCGAGCCTACCGACAAGGAGAATAAAGTAATGAGCGTACTGCCAAGAGAACGCAGGATGAACCTGCGAAAAACAGTTGCTTTGGGAATGCCGCGTACAAGAGCGCCGGCAACATAATCCCTGTTGATCTCCTCCAGGATATTACTGCGGATATGCCGGATATACTTGGCAGACATGGGAATTGCCAGCGCCAGCGCCGGCAGCAGCAGACCGCCGAACCCTGAGCCGCCGAGGACGGTAAAAAAGTTCAGTTTTAATGCAAAGCAGTAAAGCAGCAGCAAAGCGATAAAAAATCCCGGCAGTGAATTGCCCAGAAACGCGCAGCAGCGAATCAGATGATCGCAGTAGCGGTTATGCCTCAGCGCTGCCGCGATACCCAGCGGCACAGAAATACAGGCGGTAAGCAGCAGGGCCAGTGCCGTCAAATAAAGCGTAGGCTGCAGCTTAGCCACAAAAAGCGCTGTTACAGGCGTGCCTGAAATATACGAACGTCCCATATCGCCGCTGCAGACAGCCAGCAGCCAGTCCAGATAACGTACCAGCAGCGGACGGTCGAGTCCCAGCTCGGCACGGGCCGCTGCTTTGACCGTTTCCGATACCGCCCCGGAGGCCTTATACATCATATCGACCGTATCGTCTGCCGGCAGCTGCATCAGCACAAACGTAAAAAAAGTGATGCCCAGCAGCACCGGCAGCAAAAGCAGAAAACGGTGTTTGATATAAACATTCATCGTGTCAGGCATCCTTTCTGAAAATAAAAACAGCTATGCAAAGTAAACCGCCCTTTCAGGAGCAGCTTAAGCCTTCATAGCTGTATCAATAATACTGTTGTTCAATAAGAATGAGGGCAGCTTCAACTGCCGGCGGCTGCTTCAGCAGCCTGATATTATTTTATCATATTTTAATACTTTAAGTTAACTTCAAGTCAAGCTTTCAAAGAAAAAATTTACAAAAAAGTTTTTTCTTTGTGAGATTTTTGTAGAATCACAAAACTTTCCTTGAAGCTATACCAAGGTAGATGTATAATAGTAAAGAATCAAATTGACCCTAATATTCAAAGAGAGCCGGAGGTAATTATTAATGAAAAAAATTCTTTTAATGCTGACAATGGTCTTAGTGCTTGGTTTCAGTGCTATCTGCAGTGCCAGCAACGGTAAAGTGCTTGACGCTGAAGAAGCCATGGTCAACAAGTTTTTGGCAGCTTCCAATTATTCTGCCGTAACTTCCATGATGACTGACGGTATGAAAAAAGACTTTACAGAAGAAGTTTTTAAAAATTTCAAAGAGCAGATGGATAAAAACTTTGGCGCTGTCAGTGAAAAACGTTTAGTAGTGATAGAAAAAGGCGCCGATGCTGATATTTTAAGATACAGCATGAAATTTGCCAAACAGCCCGAAGCAATGATGAGCTTCCTGTTTGCAGTCAAAAACGAAAAACCTTTATTAGGTGATTTCGGTATTGCTCTGCCGCAAAAAGAAGAAAATAAAGAAGCCGCTAAATAAAACGGCGTAAAAAAAGGACTGCCAAACGGCAGTCCTTTTGTATTTTTATAGCAGCCCGCGCGCGCAGTTTGTCCAGTGCTTTTAATCGGTGCTTGGTGACATTGCGCACACTGCAGCCTAAACGTTTTGCTGCTTCGGAAGGTTTCAGCTCCTGTGCGAACAGCAGCATCATCACCTGCCGCTGGGCGGGGTTCAGCTGACGCAGAGCTTCCTGCAGATCCAGCGACAGTAAAAGCCGGGCCAGCTCGTCCAGGCTGCCGTCAGCATCACGGCAGGCCTCCAGCAGTTCGGTCCCGGCGGCGCTGTCAGTATCTACCTGCGCTTCGTTTTCCCAGATCTGCCCCTGCTTCTGCATGGCGTCAAAAAGGGCAAAATGTACCATACAGCCAATGCCAATGGCCATGCAGATAGCCTGCTGCTTGATGTAGTGCAGGCTGTCGCCCATGCGCAGGTAGCCGGTGGTGTAGCTTGCGCTGTACAGCATTACAAGGCCGAACACCATGATAATGGCCAGCGTTGCCAGCCAGTTGAGCAGCAGCCGGTTCCACGGTCCCGGGTCCCGCTGCAGCGGCGGCACCCATGCACTTTCTTTTTGGTTTTTATGTTGTCTGCGGGTGGCTGCCATTGCCACGCCCCCTTATTTTCAGAATCAGGCGCTCAGGCCCAGCGTGCCAGACGCACGGCCAGCGCCAGCCCGCACACGCTCAGTGCGCACAGGCTGTAAAAAATATTCACTGCACTCATGCCGCGCTTTTCCAGCCAGTGGTGCAGCGGTGCCGCCGCAAACAGCGGCCTGCCCTTCCAGCGGCAGAACAGGACCTGCAGCACCACCATGCCGCCCTCCACCCAGAAGGGCAGTGCCAGCGGGATGCTCAGCTCTGCGTAGCCAATGCACAGCGGGATGCAGCCAATGGCTCCCGCTGCATACAAGCAGCCGCACCGGCCGGGGTGCAGCTTTGCCGGTGGAAAATCCCACAGCAGAAAGGCCATCAGTGCACCGGCCAGTGCCGCCGGGAATACTGCCAGCGGGAACCAGCCCAGCTGCGTTTCCAGCATCATCAGGCCCAGCATAGCTACAAAGGCCGCGCCGCACACCGTGCCGTCGGCACCGTCGGCCACGCGGGCCGCCTCGGCCATCGCCACCAGCAGCACAGCCCACAGCAGCGGTGCCAGCGCACATTCCACATAACCTGCTCCCGGCAGGATCAGCCCTGTGGGCAGGCACCCGTTCAGCGCCAGCAGGCCCAGCACCAGCGCTGCAGCGATGCATTCCAGTGCAAGGCGCTGCGTACGACGCAGGCCAAGGCCCAAACCGTTCGGGTAGCGGCCGCGGATGCGGGCCAGATCATCGGCCAGCCCCACTGCGCCAAAGGCCAGCGACCCCAGCAGTGCAATGAGCAGGCGGGAGGTCATCTGCCGGTCGCTGCCAAGCAGGGAAGGCTGTGCAGCACATGCGGCCAGCCAGCCCACGCCCACAGCGGCAAGGGTGCCCACCATCAGGCACAGCCCGCCCATGGTAGGCACCGGGCTGTCCGGGGCATCGCTGTCCGGCTGTGTACCGCGTGCCGCACGCTGCAGCTCCCGCAGCAGCGGCACCATCATATTGCCGAGCGCCGCAGTCAGCACAAAACCCAGCACCGACGCGACGACCAAGGCGAAACGAATCATTTTTCAATCTCCAAATTCATGCCAAAGGGTTATTCTTCGGCATCTTTCTGCTCTGCGTAGAAAATTTCCAGTGCCTTTTCCAGCGCCATGCCGCGGCTGGCTTTCACCAGCAGGGCGTCACCGGGCTGGATGCGGTTGAGCAGGGCATCCGCTGCCTCGCGGTAGTTGTTGGCGTGCAGGGTCTTCTGCCCCTTGGCGGCGGCCACCACGGCGGTGCGCTTGGCCTGTTCGCCATAGGTCACCAGACAGTACAGGTCGCTCTCGGCGGCCAGACGGCCCAGCTCCTCGTGGGCCTCGCGGCTCAGGTCGCCCAGCTCCAGCATATCGCCCAGCAGAGCAAAGCGGCGCTTGCAGGGAAACTCCTTGAACATGGCCAGAGCGGCCTTCATGCTGTCGGGGTTGGCGTTGTAGCAGTCCTCAATGACAGTCACGCCCTTGCTGTCCACCACCTTCTGGCGGCGGCCGGTCTGTTCAAAGGCGGCCAGGCCCTGGATCACCTTGCGGGGATCGCAGCCCAGACGGGTGGCGGCGCAGTAGGCCGCCAGCGCATTGGCCACATTGTGCTTGCCCATAGCCGGGATCTTGACCACAAAAGTGCCTTCCTCCTGATCCTCCAGCACAAAGCTCATGCCGTCCTTCTCCTGTCGGATGGACAGTGCGCACACATCGGCGCTCTCATCGGCCATGCTGAACCACACCGGCCGCACATGGGCGGGCAGCTTTGCCGCCCGCAGGAATTTGTCGTCGTAGTTCAGCACCAGCGGGGCACCCTCCGGCAGGCCGTTGCAGATCTCCAGCTTGGCCTTGCAGATGTTCTCCTGACTGCCCAGATTGCCGATGTGGGACACGCCGATGCAGGTGATGATGCCCACATCCGGGCGGGCAGCGCGGGCCAGACGGTCGATCTCGCCAGCGTGGCTCATGCCCATCTCGATCACAGCGTATTCGGTGGAAGCGCCGATGCGCATCAGGGTGCGGGGCATGCCCAGCTCGTTGTTCTGGTTGCCCTCGGTCTTGATGGTCTCACCAAAGCCGCACAAGGCCGCGTAGGTCATCTGCTTGGTGGTGGTCTTGCCCACGCTGCCGGTCACGCCCACCACCTTGGGGTGGTACTGGCTGCGGTAGTTGGCACCCATCACCATCATGGCG
>OMGH01002068.1_pt1 | contig 10482 bp, 17 predicted proteins | sample 1645841 | NCBI WGS metagenome assembly OMGH01 (sample SAMN00849584, study PRJEB25192) | human gut metagenome
ATCAGGTAACGGATGGAGCCTTGCGTGGCGAACAATGGACGCCCAGCACTGGGGCGTTCCCCAACGTCGCCTGCGCATCTCGCTTGTCCTCGATCTTACAGGTGGGCGTGCCGGAGAAATACTATTTGAGCCGGAAAGCCTGCGAGGGCATTTTGCGCCGGGCATCACGCCGAGGCAAGCAACTCCCCGAACTGCTGAAAACGGCTCTGGAACAGCAGATCGCACAGATGCCATCCCCATAAACCTCCAAATTGCGACCCGTCACAAATCCCTTGGAGAGAGAACGGGTCTTGGTATTGGGCAGGCGGGTGATGCCGCCTATATATATGACGCACGTGGCAACGGCGATGGGATGCTGTCCCCTACCATAACAGGCGACCACAACAGCCGAATTACGGATTATACTTCTGTCGTAATTGAAAAAATCATCCGCTGGATTGTACGCCGCCTGACTCCTACCGAGTGTGAGCGCTTGCAAGGCTATCCCGATGGCTGGACAGACCTCGGAGAATGGGTAGACAGCAAGGGGAAAATCCATAAGGCCGCTGACACACCCCGATATAAGGCGCTGGGTAATTCCATTGCCCTGCCGCAGTGGTATTACGTTCTCGGCGGCATCGCTGACCGCCTGCCGGAGAATGCCACGCTTGGTAGCCTGTTTGACGGCATTGGTGGTTTCCCATATGTATGGAGTAATTTACATAACGGTAACAAATCTCTCTGTGTTTGGGCTTCTGAGATTGAAGAATTTCCTATCGCTGTAACGAAAAAACACTTTCCTGAAAATTTTGCTGTTGGCTAAAAAAATAAACAGGCTTTATAAAAACAAAAAGGTATTAAAAATGGTTTATAAAACAAATACTCCTGAAGTTGTAAAAGAAACAGTAATGGAAGAATTTGATTCTGCTGGCAGAATTATTAAGCGTACAATAATTAAGGAATATTCGCAAAAGCGTTCTTTGAACGATTATATTTCATACGATACATGTAACACAAACACGATCAGCAATACAGATACTTTCAAAAACAAAAGTCCTATCGTGAATAGCAGTAATGGAACTGCTCAAATTTCTCAAATTTCTAAAGCAAATACTATTCGTGCATATGGCTATTCTGATAGCGCGAAAGATACTATTAGTAATCTTAATACAGAAGATTGATCGTATATAAGAGGTAGAATGAAAAATGGAAAATAAGTTGCCTGTTAGATTTAAAAACCTTACGCTCGATTTAGAGCACCCCGAATCTGGTATTGAGGAAATTAAAAATTTGACTAAAATATACGAGAAAGAGAAAGAAGAGTATAAAAAAGCGCTCTTTAATTGGACAGAGCAAGAAATTGAAGACGCCAAACTGATTGCCATTGATCGTATGAACATGCTGTGTCGTAGAGGCGTTAGTATTGTTTGGTATTGTAATAAAGTACATGGAATGACTATGCTGAGTACGAATTTTGGCACCGTTGAAGGCATGGAGTGTGGGTGTAAACCTTACTATGGTCATGATATTCGTACTGAAGTTCATGAAAAAGATGTATATAATCCTTGGATTGGTAAATGTGTTTGTCTTTGTAAGTTCTTTAATGAACCGATCCCTAAATTTATCCTTAACAAGAATTGCGCCACAAACTCTTAAATGCCTCTAAACAAAGGATATCTTCAATCTGATATTTCGGTAGCAGGGGATGAACGGTACACTCCGTATTATGCAGTCAAACCTCTACTAGAGTTTTTGCCCCCCCCCGAATGAGGATTATGTGATCTGGTGTCCTTTTGATGAATCCTGGTCGGCTTTTGTCAAAACTTTCAAAACAGCAGGATATAAAGTAGTATATGGCTCTTTATTTTCCGGCCAGGATTTCTTTTCTTATCAACCAGAACATTGGAACATTATAATTTCTAATCCGCCGTTCAGCAAAAAGGACGAAGTTCTTAAACGTTGCTGCCAGTTAGGTAAGCCATTTGCTCTTTTACTTCCCGCAAATAGTATTCAAGGCAAATCTCGTTTTGCGATTTTTCAAAACAATATCCAATTACTTTGTTTTGACTCTCGCATTGGTTTCCATGATAAAACCCATATGGACGCCCCGCAAGAGGGAACATCATTTGGCAGTGCTTATTTTTGCAGAGATGTTCTTCCAAGTAAACTTGAACTTCGACAACTTGTAAAAACGTCAATACCATTATATTAAAATAAACTTTCGCAACAAATTATATTTTTAATAAAGGGGTGTTTATGCAAGACATTAAATGTTATCTTGATAGGATCTCCCCACGATGGGTTCTAACTAGCATTCAAGATTCTAAAACATGTTTGGATAAATCACAATATCCCAATGTAAAAGGCTCTGCGGTCATCGAAAGAGAGTGTATTTTAGTTTCACTCAATAGTGATCGATTGGTTTTTGCAGGAGCACCAAAGGCTCCAAACACAATCGCATATCCCTATATTTGTACTTCTAATATCGTATCAATACATATCTGCCCAGTTAAAATTTGTATTGATGGTAAGGTGACAAACAATCCAGAACAAAATGTGGTTGTGCTTTTTGTGGAAACGCTTAATACATATTATACGTTTATAGCACAGGCGAAGCATGTTTGTAATACAGCCTATGAATTAGAAGAAACAATTAAAATTATTGAGCAAATGGCGGAGGAAATTTAATATGCGGGAATATCCTAACGTTCCATATGCAGTGATTCCTGGTGAAAAATATCGTCATTTTAAGGGTCATATCATTGAGGTTTTGGCTGTAGCATCTCATACGGAAGAAGATCAAATTTTTGTTGTCTACCGTGAAGTAGGAAAGAAATATGGTGCAACCTGGGCACGCCCGCTTGAAATGTTTATCAGCAAAGTGGATAAAGAAAAATATCCAAATGCAACACAGGAATATCGCTTTGAACTTATTCCATCTATTAAGTTTGTAGAAGAATGTATAGAGCCGTGCCCACAATGCACAACGCCTTGCGTATATTCAAATCCTACTCCAAATTTTGATACAGTATAACCAAGAAGGAGAGAAAAATGGCTACATTAAGGAAAGTTTATCTTGATAATGCCGCGACCACACCGCTTTCCCCGGCGGCACGAGCGGTTTATCAAAACGATGAATTGATGTCTACTTATGGCAATCCTTCTAGCTTACATTTTGAAGGGGTAAAAGCTGCAAGGCTATTGGATGAAAGTCGTATTAAAATTGCAAAATGCCTGAATTGTAGTCCTAATGAATTATTTTTTACATCTGGCGCTACTGAATCCAATAACTGGTTTTTGAATTCTGTACAAGGGCTATCAAAATACTTTCCTTCTAAAAACACTAAAAGGCATGAAAAAGTTATCTTTACATCTAATGTAGAACATCATTCTATTTTGGAACCATTCAAAAAGAATATGGATTCTTCGTACAGATTTATCCCTGTAAATTGCAACTCCTTTTCAAGTTCAGAATCGGATTACGACTTCTCTAAAGTTGGCATTGTTTTGCCAGATGAGAAAATGTTTTCAAAGCCTTTGCATGGTTGCAAAATTTATCCCATCGTTTCCTTGATGATGGTCAATAATGAAATTGGAACAATCAATCCAATTAAAGAAATTGCATCTTATGTTCACACAGCAGGGGGTATCATTCATACGGATGCCACCCAGGCTGTTGGGCATATCCCAGTTGATATTAAAGCATTGGATGTGGATGCGCTTACATTTTCTGCTCACAAGTTTGGTGGCCCAAAAGGAGTTGGCTGCCTTTATATTAAAAAGTCAAAGCAGTATTTATTTAGCCCATTTATTTATGGTGGCGGGCAAGAACGTCAATTCCGTTCTGGTACAGAAAATGTTGTTGGTATCACAGCAATGGCTGCAGCGTTAGAAGAAGCTATAAAACAAATGCGTATGGTAAATTGTCTTGTTGCGCCTAACGTTTTATATCAACATTATCGAGAAGATTGTATTAAAGCGTTGTCGGAGTGTGCATCTATTACAATCAATGGTGCGGATTATATTCAGGATGGAAAATACCATCCTAGCATGTGGCAGTATCCAGGTATTCTAAATATTAGCATTGATGGCGTTGAGGCCGAAAGCTTGGTGTCTCTTACATCTATGTGTGGCGTTTATATTTCAACAGGATCTGCTTGTAACAGTCATGCTGTTGAGCCTAGTTATGTTTTGAAAGCTATTGGTCTTTCAGATGAAAAAGCTCTTTGTTCTGTACGAATTAGTTTTGGCCCACAAAATCTCCCAAGCGATATCAATTATGCTATTAAGAGCCTAACTACAGCTGTTAAAATTCTAAAAAAAGAAAATGTGCCGTAAGATTTTATTTTATCATTTAATATAAAATTCAAACAGGAGGGTAAAATGGCAGCGACACAACCTCAACAAGATTCGATTTTTATTCCATTTGCATCCCTTGTTGCACGTTTTGCAGCAGAATATTACAAAGATCCGGCCCATCAAAAAGCTTTTCAAGAATGGCTTAAAAAGCAAGGAAAGGAATCTTAATATGAGTACAAACAACGTAACACATAATATAAGTAAATTCAATCATTATGATGATTTTGTTTGCAGTAGTTGTGGAATCATTGTAAAACATCCTAAATGTAAATTCAAATACTGCCCTAATTATGGCAAAAAGATAATTGATGAATGTAAAAAATATAATGATTTTATGTTGAGTGCTGAAGAGCTGAAGATTTGACGAGATATGCTGATTGGAATAGTCGAAGCCAGCCGGAAGATCAATGTCTTAGTTGATTATGTGCATAGGAGAGAATTACTAATGACCAATGAAGAATTTGAAACCCACAAGAAAGAGATTGCTGGCGACTTACAGTTGTTGCTTGACGAGATGCGGCAGTTACATGATTGGATTGTGCTTAACCCAGTAACAGAGATCACACAGAAAAACTATAAGGACTGGGAGAATTCGTTCGATGCTCTGCATGATAGTTTCAAGATTCTAGGCTACGAGTTCTAACCATTAAATAAAGTTTAGAAAGGGAACAGTAGAATGCCAGTATTTGATTCAAACTATGATTATGTTCTTCGCTGTCTGCTTTTGGTATTTATTATCGCCCCGTGTGTTATGTTAATTTTTTCTGCTATTTTATATGGGGTCATTGTGACTTGGCAGAAAATCAACAAAGTGATGAGAAACGAGTATAAACCATTTTTTAACCCAAGACCATCTTTGATAAGAGGGAAGACCTTCTTATACGCAAAGAAAGAATATAGCATTGCTTTCGGAGATGCGACCGCCCAAAAATATAAATATCTCTGTTCTAAATGCGGAAAGAGTACATATTTAGGATCGGAATATGATTTTTGCCCTTATTGTGGAAGAACTATTACGGGTATATTTGATATGGAAAAACTTATAGAGGAATCCCAAAATGGCAAAGAAAGCTCAGTATAAACGTTTCTCAGATGGCAAAGAACAATACTGCCAATCTGTATTTAATGAACGGCACTGGATTTGTATGTCTCGTGACCGTAAACGCTGGTTAAAACGTTGTATGAATCGTGCTCCGAGAAGAAAACAAAAGCAGAAAAATTCTCGAATTTGCACGGAAGCTTTAGAAGATTATTTTAATGAGGTTTATCAATGAAAGATGATGGGATTTTTACTCTTGAAGAGTTTGAAGCAATTACTGGAGTTACATTAAAAGAAGACGTCTTTTATAAATTGATGCGAAAAATCTATGCAAAATTCACAGCGCAGTTGGTGATGGAAATTTTGAAGTCTAATCCGACCGCAGATGACCTGCTTACCAAAACATCTGATGAACTATTGATTGATTTGTTTCTCGGCGATCTTCAAAATGCAAAGAAATGAATGATCAGACAGATAAAAATTGGGATTTGATTGGGATTTGATTGATAAAAACAATAAGGAAACAGAAACTTAATGAAAATTATTGATTTTGAGCGCAAAGGGAACCTGGTGCGGTTCTATCTTGGCGATGATAATTTAACTGAATGGTATGGCGATGATTGGGATGATACGCCATATGAATGTAACGCCGGTGAAGTTTATGGCGAATACGTCAAAGGTTACAGAGATGTTGTTTTTCCGTTTGAAGACTTGGTACTGGAACCTTCTAGTGGTACTTGTAATAGTGGCTGGTGTAAGGACGATATGCGAGGTCGAAGAGTTCCTTGTATTATTCATGTGCCAGAAAAAGCATATGACTATAGCTGGAATGATAGCTTTGATCGTTGGATAGGATCTGCTGATGTACATAAATACTATTTCGGCGATCAGATGGAACCAGAAAGGATGGTTTGAAATGGATAACCCCAATAGCAATCCTTATTCAGAAAAAAATGAATTTGAGCTTTATAAAGCCTATAACAAAGGTTACGAGCAAGGTCTTTTGGATTCAGACAGTTTGAATGCACAAAGTATTTTGGATGCAGCTTGTAAAGTATTTGAGACTTCAAAGAGAGTTAATGAAGCAAGAAAAATTGCAACATGGGAATGGGTTAAAGATTATTACTCAGTATGCTCTAATTGTGGGATGCTGTGCCAGGCACATATGACCGCCTCAGAATGCCCGCGCTGTCACTTCAAAATGATTTTAACCAAAGAGCAAAGGAAGTATAAAAATGCGGTTAATTGATGCAGATGAGCTTAAAAAGCGTGTTGTAAAGGTAATGTTTCGTGATACTCCAGAAAGTGGCGAGTTTTACGCAGTTGGAACTGGCGACATTGATATTATGCCCACCATTGACCCGGAATCTCTGCGCGGCCAACAGTACATTGGATTGGTGAGTACGACGGTTACACGGACGGTTACGCGGACGGAAACCCGGTATACGATGGAACTGCTCTGCTTGTGATTACTGTATTGACGGTCAACAACCCCGCCTAAACCGGTTCGCCGGTTATAGACGGGGCTTGCGGGGCAACCCGTAAGCCCGGTTGATTAGCCTTGGTGAACGGCAACTTCGGTTGCTGTGAACTCCGTTATGCATTTGATGAGCAATCATCTTCATAATATAGGCACCCCGATATGCTCCACAAGTGTCGGGCTCTGCGGGCAGTGTATGTATCAATGGCGCAAGCCGTTGATATGTATTACGTTAAAAATCTCTAAGGGTAGGAGATGTGCGGCTGCCATGCCGAAAAGCTAAAACAGTGCATAACATTGGCAAAGTGGACCACAGGGCGCAAGCCCTGACTTATAGTTTCATTACTATTTAACGAAAGGAGTATCTTGCATGAGCACTTGCGTTTGTGTTCTCAGCAACAGTGGTGAACGCTTAATGCCTACCTTCCGTCTTGGCAAGGTACGCCGACTCTTGAAAGACGGAAAAGCAAAAATCGTTAAGCACCACCCATTTACCATTCAACTTCTGTATGACAGCAAAGCAAACACTCAACCCATCGAAATCTGCGAGGATGTGGGCTACAACTACATCGGCATCAGTGTGAAAAGTCAATCTCACGAGTATGTATCTGCGCAGTATGATACATTACAGGATGAGAAAGCCTGCCACGACAGTTGTCGTAAGTTGCGCCGTACACGCAGAAACAGACTGCGTTACCGTAAACCGCGCTTCGATAACCGCAAGCGCAGCGAAGGTTGGCTTGCGCCCTCTCTTGAACACAAGAAAGAACTCAACGTCAATGTCATCAAGATGTATTGCGAAGTAATGCCTATTACGCATGCAATTGTTGAGGTTGGTTCTTTCGATACGATGCTTGTAAAAGCAATCGAGGAAGGCAAAGCCACACCAGAAAGCGCAGATTATCAAAAAGGTCCCCGCTACAAGTTGGCAACTTTGCGGGAGGCGGTATTCTATCGGGATAACTACACTTGCCAGGTTTGTGGGCGCAAAGCTAATGAAGGTGCAATTTTGCACGTGCATCACATGTTTTATTGGAAAGTTCGCCATGGCAATAGTCTCAGCGAGCTTATAACAGTATGCGAGAAGTGCCATACACCAGCTAACCATCAAAAAGGCGGCAAGCTCTTCGGTTTTGGCGAAGATAAAGAATTTGCCAATCTTTCAGGTGCAGCATTTATGAACACCGTGCGCTGGCAAATCGTTAATGTACTTTACGCTGCTTTTGGCAAGCCGTTCGTCACATTCACTTATGGTGCGATGACCAAAGAAAAGCGGATTGCTCTTCATCTTGAAAAGAGTCACAACAACGATGCGTATGCAATGGGCAGCTTTCATCCAATTAACCGCTGCGCGTTTGAACATTATGAAAAGGTGAAACGCAATAACCGCATTCTCGAAAAGTTTTATGACTCGCAGTACATTGACACTCGCACTGGTGAACTAACTAACGGCAAAAGCTTATTCAACGGTAGAATCAGCCGCAGCCATAAAAAGGATTCCGAGAACCTTCACAAGTACCGTGGAAAGAGGATTTGTAAAGGGCACCGCGCTCTACGGCGAAAAAAGGTGGCTCTCAATCCCGGAGATTTAGTTTCTCTCAACGGAGAAATTCTTGTTGTCCATGGCACTCATACCAAAAAGAATGGTTCTGTAAACGTGGAATTCAAAACTCCATCGAGAGAAGGTAAAAAATCCGCAAGCCTTAAAAAGCTGAAAATTGTTAAAACGTCAAACCTCATGCATTCTGCCTCATGCATTCTGCGTGGACTAAAGTATCTTAAAAAACTAAAGAAAGGAGACACGGGGTATTTGGACTTACTAAGTGTGCCTCAAATGTACTCTTAGTCAACGCATTCCTCACCGCCTAAGTCGCAAGCGACTATAGACGGTGTACCCTGCGCACAAATTTTATGGAACAGATGAACAGGAAATGCTGCCGAAGTTTTGTCCTGGATGTGGCGCGAAAATGATTAAGATGCGGCGCAAAAATGATTGAATCATAAAAACCATAGTGGAGGATGAATTATCAATGAAAGAAGCAACAATTAGAGATACCATGGGGCATTGCTTGGCAAAACCGGGCGACCGGGTACGAATTACCAAGACGCACCGAGCTGGTAAAAACCAGTATTCGGCCTGCGAAGGCGATACGTTTGTTATTACCAAAGTGGTAGATGGTCAGATCCTCTATGGGCGGTGGCTGCAGCCGAGCGGTGTGCTGGCGGCCAGTGAGCTGAAGCTTGACCCGAACTGCTACGTATTGATTGCGCCGGAGGAATGTGGAGCACCAACGAGCAGTACAGAGCCAACCACGCTACGCAGTGTGACGATTGATGTGAGTGACCCGAAAGCGGCACATAAGGCAGTGGACGATGCGTGCGCGGAATATGAGGACAGCCAGAAGATCCGCTGGAATAACGTAGTGACAGAATCGGCCAAACAGAACGCGTTGAGCATGATGGCAACACTGTGCGAGCAAGGCATTAGTATAATCTGGATTATCAAAAATCGATCCGTCATCTTAGATTGTAGTTATGGCACACATGATACCTGGGCAAAGAGCCATGGCTATTCTTTTAACTATGCAAAAGTCACCTTTAACGAAAACGCAGTATTCAATGAGTGGATTGGCCGTTTTGTCTGCCTTTGCAAACTAATGGGTGAAACTCCTTCGGACTTTATCATGCGTGGTATCAATGTTGAATAAGCAAACTACATAACATCATTAAGAGTAAATTGACGTACCTATACAAAAATAAGAAGAAGAGTACAAAAGCTCTTCTTCTTATTTTTTGCCTTTTATCACTCTGCCAAGTGACGGTTTTTAGGGCAACATAAATGCAATTACTTTAGATAGGACTAATCGCTTGTCGTAGTGCCTTTTCTATTTTTATTATAGCTATTGCTTAATATACAGTCAACAGTAATTTGGTGGTCTAAAAATTTGTCCACTATTTCTTTTTTTTAACTCCGTTTATAGTTTAACTATACGGCGATCGCAGCAAAATCACGGCAAAATATTACAAATAGTTACAAAATAATACAAAGTAGAATATTTTAAAAAAGAAATCCAAAAAGTATAAATCTACAATTACTAGTTGGAAACAAAAACTATCCGTTAATAAATTATTTACAAACTAATTGTAAACAATTTGTAAAAACAAGATGATTTACTGCATTAAATGATAATTTATTGCAAAAGCAAAGGCGCTACCAGCCGCCTAGAACTGATAACGCCTTATTACTTGAACAAATACGTTGCCAACCACAAAGAACTTTTCAACACAGTATCGTTGATTTCTTGCCCTTTGTGGTAGGTTCGGATTTGCTACGTCTGGTGGACTCGAAGGGGATCGAACCCTCGACCTCTCGGATGCGAACCGAACGCTCTCCCAGCTGAGCTACGAGCCCATGTTGTTGACTTAATTACTATACCGCAGCAGGGAAAAATTGTCAAGCTGGTTTTGAAAAAAGTACGCAGATGTTGTTCAGCCTGAAAAAGCGGCAGGAGAACGCCGGGAAAACGTGATCCCGGAAGTAGGCAAAGGCCTTTATCATGCTTACCAGGTCAAGAATATTGTGCCGGATGCAAAGCAGAGGCATGAAAACATGTTGCGGCATTTG
>OMGH01002096.1_pt1 | contig 10309 bp, 9 predicted proteins | sample 1645841 | NCBI WGS metagenome assembly OMGH01 (sample SAMN00849584, study PRJEB25192) | human gut metagenome
AAAAGCTGGCAAAGTCATGTTCTCCAACTATGTACTCTGCTGCCTCTTTCATTTTCTGCTCATCCAAAGGCATATACATAAAATGTGTGTAAAACCTTTGCAATGGATCAGGAAACCTTCTATTTAAGATCTTATATTCATATGTCTTTGTGCTATCTCTGTATCGTGGATGCCAATCAAGTGGGACTTCATCTGATTTTTGGATTCTAATATCGTTAGGCAATCTTTGATTAAGTGCAAAAGATATTTTTTCTGCAGGAATCCTTGTTTCCGTATCAAAAACAGCTACATTTCCCATTGCATGTACCCCTGAATCAGTACGGCTTGCACCTATAACTGCAATTTCTTCATTTAATAAATCTTTTAATGCTTTATTAAGAACTTCTTCAACAGTTATTCCGTTAATCTGCACTTGCCAACCGCAGTAATTGGTTCCATCATAAGCAATTATTAACCTTACTCTCTTCATTTACGTTCCTTTATTAACACTTATTCAACTAATATTAACATATTTATGGTTGTAATGTTATTAACCATAAAATTAGTACCTAAAATTATTGCTATAATCAAAAAACATACAACATATGCATATGCATCATGTCTATTATAACTTAAAGGTTTCATTTTTGTTCTTTCACCGCCGTGATAACATCTTGCTTCCATTGCAGTTGCCAAATCAGCAGCTCTTCTAATTGAAGATACAAAAAGTGGTATTAATATAGGTATTAAGCTTTTCGCCCTCTGCAATATATTTCCTGTATCAAAACTGGCACCTCTTGCCTTTTGTGCCTTAGTTATCTTGTCTGTTTCTTCCATTAAAGTAGGAATAAATCTTAATGCCAAAGACATTACCATAGCTATTTCATGTACAGGAAATTTGATTACGTTCAAAATTCCAAATGATTTTTCAAGACCGTCCGCTAAATCGTTAGGTGTTGTTGTTAGTGTCATAACTGATGTTCCAACTACTAATAGCACAAGTCTTATCGCCATATAAACACCTTTTATAATTCCCTGTTTTGTTATTGTAAAAATAAGGAAATGGACAATCACATCTCCCGGCGTAAGAAAAATATTAAAAACTACACTTAACAGCATAATAAAAATAATCCCTCTTATGCCTTTCATCATCTTCTTAAAAGGTACCTTTGACATCTTTATTACTATTCCCAGAAATAACGTAATCAGTCCATAACCAATTACATTGTTAATCATAAAAACCATTACTACAAAAACTAACGTTCCAAAAAGTTTAACTCTTGGGTCCAGTTTATGTATTACTGAATCTTCCGGATAATATTGTCCAATTGTTATATCTACCATTTTATCTTCCTAAACTTTTCAATATACTTTCCTTTGCTTCTTCCAGATTAATAATATTTTCATCAACATCAAGTCCATCATCCTTGAGCTGATGCATAATATATGTTATCTGAGGAGCCGCAAGACCTATTTGTTCTAACTTTTTATAATGTTTAAAAACATTATGTGGGGCATCATCATACATAACCTGCCCCTTATTCATTACAATAATTCTTTCGGCGTAGTTAGCCACATCCTCCATACTATGAGAAACAAGGACTATTCCTATTCCTTTTTTTTCTCTAAGCTCTTTTAGACGATTTAATATTTTATCCCTACCTGCCGGATCAAGACCTGCTGTTGGTTCGTCTAAAATAAGTATTTCCGGATTCATTGCAAGAACTCCCGCTATTGCCACTCGTCTCTTCTGACCACCTGACAGTTCAAAAGGAGTTTTCTCGTACAATTCTTCTCGTACACCAACAAGCTGTAAGGCTTCTTTTGCCTTTTCTATTGCCTGTTCCTTTGTGCAGCCCTGATTAAGCGGTCCAAAACAAACATCTTTTATAACTGATTCCTCAAACAACTGATGTTCAGGATACTGAAATACAAGTCCTACCTTACATCTTAAACCTCTTATGTCAAAGCCCTTATCTGCAATGTTTTTTCCATCATAATAAACATTTCCCGATGTTGCTTTCTCTAAACCGTTAAAATGCTGTATTAATGTAGACTTGCCTGATCCTGTGTGACCGATAATAGCTACAAACTCGCCTTTATTAATTTCTAAATTAACATTATTTAATGCTTTTGTTTCAGAACTTGTTCCGGCTCCATAAACAAAACTTACATCTTCTAATTTTAATGACATATTCCTTACCTGTTTTCGTTTATTTGCATCATTAATTCTTCCACTGTCAAAATTCCGTCTTCTATATTAAGGCCACTCTTTTTAAGCATATAAGCCAATTCTGTAACCTGTGGTACTTCAAGGCCAAGACTTTTAAGCTTTTCAACATGTGAAAAAACTTCCTTTGGATTACCCTGCATAACAAGTTTTCCCTTGTCCATAACAAAAACCCTGTCCGCCTTAATTGCCTCATTCATATGATGAGTTATAAGAATAATTGTTATCCCCTTTTCTTCATTAAGACTGTGAAGTGTGTCTATTACCTCATTTCTTCCAACAGGATCAAGCATTGCCGTAGGCTCATCCAAAACAATACATTTAGGTTCCATTGCTATAATTCCTGCAATTGCCACTCTCTGCTTCTGTCCACCTGACAGTTTAAGTGGTGACTTATGTCTGAACCTTGTCATATTTACACTTCCAAGAGCTCTTTCAACTCTTTTCCATATTTCAGCAGTAGGCACCTGTATGTTTTCAGGTCCAAAAGCCACATCCTCTTCAACCATAGTCGCCACAATCTGGTTGTCAGGATTTTGGAATACCATTCCTGCTGTCTGTCTGATGTCTAAAACTCTTTCCTCATTAGTTGTCTCTATGCCGTCAATCCATACTGAACCTTCTGTTGGCATAAGCAACGCATTAATGTGTTTTGCCAATGATGATTTACCTGAACCGTTATGTCCCAATATGGTTATAAACTGTCCTGCCTCAACATCAAAACTTACATTATCAATTGCCCTAAACTTTGAGTCTTCTTCTTCATCAATGTAATCATGAATTAAATTTTTTATTTTTAAAATTCCCAAGATTTTTCTCCTGTTTTTATTTTAAAATCCATTACTTTATCTTAACTCATTCATTGTATTGTATTTGCGTAAATTTTGCAACTTTAATATATTAGTCTGTTTTTGTTTATATTATTATTATTTACTGTATTTCTTGAACTTAAAATACTTTTATGCTATTTTATTTGAGGAGGTAAATGAAGTGAATACGAAAAAAAATAAATTAATTAATATACTAAAAAAAGCCGGACTTTATATTTCTAATCACCGTCAGTATATTTATCCGGTCATTCCATTTTTTCTTATGGATTTAATTACCCGATTATGGGCATACAAAGTCGACTATTACCCTGCATATTATCCGGTGCCAAACTTATTCACCATATTGTGGATAGTGCTTTTTATGGGAATAATCACTTCTTTAAAAGGAAAGGGTTCAAAAATAGCCTATTGGATATTTTTTATAATAAGTTTTGTCCTGTTCCTTACTAATTGCATTTACTATTCAATGACATCACTTGTTTTCGGTTTTAACTTATTGGAATTGAGGGACGAGGGAAGTTCTTATATTTTGGACACAATCCTTAATACCAACCCTTTGATATATGTATTTGCAATAGCATTAATTGTAATCGGAATTATTACAGGGAAGAAATTACCTGTTAATGACAAATATAAGCCTAAACGCTTTCTTAAAGTTTTTGTATTTTTCCTTGTTTTACACACTCTCACACCTTTCCTGTTGGGACATGCAAACAACAACCTAAAATGGAACAATTTTAAGAACGCAAGAAATATTTATAACAACTTTAGTGATTGTAACAAGAGCTTGAAGATTTCAGGTTTATATGAATACAGTGTTAGAAACTTTTACTTCACTTTCTTAAAACCGGAAGAAGAAATAAGTGATGAAGACCAGAAGTTCCTTGATAGTATTTATAAAGCAGAGGATACTAAAGAAGAAAATGCTTATACAGGCAAGTTTAAAGGCAAAAATCTTATTTTCCTTCAATTAGAAGGAATGGATACATGGATGCTTACAAAGAAGACTACACCTAACTTATATAATCTTAGAAAACATTCAATTGATTTTTCTAATCATTATTCAATTTATACAGGTGGCGGTTCAACATTTAATTCAGAGTTTGCAGTTAATACAGGTTTTACAACTCCTATTTCATACATAGAAAATGTTTACTCTTTTAGCAAAAATACTTTTCCTTATACTATGGCAAGATTATTTAAGGAACAGAATTACAGCGTAAATGCTTTCCATATGAATAAAGGCGAGTTTTATTCAAGAGATATTAACTACAAAAGCTGGGGCTATGATAATTATTACGGCTTACAGGATATTCAGAAGTACAATGATGAACGTTATGTTCTTGACAGAGAGTTGATTTTAAACAAAACTTTCTATAATAAGATTTTTAAACAGCAAGGCAACTTTGTTAACTATATTATAACTTACTCACCACACACTCCTTTCACTACTGAAAAGGAAGTTGGAAAAATTCTTGCTGAAGAAAAATATGGTAAGGGCAATGTTCCAAAATTATCTGAAGAAGATTGTGCGAAAATGGCTGCATCTGAAACCGACAATATGGTTGGTCTTCTTATTCAGGCACTTAAAGATAATGGCTTATATGACAACACTGTAATCGTTGCTTACGCTGACCATTACTTATACACACTTGATGATAAATCAATACTTGATAAATATAAAGAAACTTCAAACAACTTAATCAACCACACTCCTTTCTTTATTTGGAGCAGTGATTTAGGCCAGTTAACAAGTATTAGCAAAGTTAATATGCAGATGGATATTTTGCCTACTGTATTAAATCTTTTCGGTATTGACTACAACAGCAATAATTATATTGGTCATGATATTTTAAGCAATGATTTTAAAGGATATGCTTTCTTCTCCGATTACTCATGGTATGACGGAAAAGTATACGTTGAGAATCAGCAGATTACAAATGGTAAAAAAATGAGTAAGGACAAGCTTGATACAATGAACAATCTGATTTCTAATGTTATAAAAAAGAACGATTTGACGCTAAAATATGACTATTTCAAATCAAAATAGTTCTTTATAATAAATTTATTTAATAGACTTAATATTCAACTATTGATTTCTGTTAAATGATAACATAAAAAGAACCGATGGAACTTACAAATTCCAATCGGTTCTTTTTATGTTGATTATTTTATTACTTCTTTTATTTCTAATAATCTCTTACGCAATAATTTTAGTCTTAGTTCTTTTACTAATAATTATTTTAATCCTGCGATATATCGTCAATTGTGATTTCACTTTTGTGTGGAATAGGTTTCCATTCAACTTTCTTAAACAAAGCTACGTACTGAGTATATCTTCCGATAATATCAAATGTAGGCCATGTAAAGCAATACAAAATCTTCTTCCATATGCTTATCTTTGGCATACGCTTGTTTTCTATTATAAATAAATATACAGCTTCTAATGTTTTAAAGAAATACAACCCTATTCTATAGTAAATTCTAACCCATATTTCAATTAAAATGGTTAATACATAGGTATCCGCTCCCGCAGGCAATGAAACCGTTATATCTCCGAAAATATGAGTGATTACATGAGCAAGCCATGTGCTGTTATAAAGTATTCTTATATTGTCAAGTCCAAACTGAGAACAGAAGAACGGATAAAGTATAAGATATACAATAATCCATCTGAATATATTAATAATATTCTTAGGCAATAACTGGGCAAATGTATCAAAAGACATAAATCTGTGTCTAATTGTTCTCCATGTGTAATTATACCACTTGTCATCATCATATCTCTGGGTATGAGTATCAATAAAGATATTCTTAAACAATCCCCATCCACTTTCGGCAAATGCCTGCAAATGACCTTTAGACCATCTTAAACGCTGTCTTAAAGCTACTTTTAAGCTTACCGGCTGTTCATCATAAAATATGGCTTCATCATTATATGAAATCTCATAGCCCTCAACAACACAGTCTGCTGTTAAAGCTCTATCTTCTGTTAATGAAGTATACTTCCATCCGTCTTTTACAATCTCACTGGCAAAAAGGAATCCTGTTCCCTGAATATTTGTTGCCAAATGTAAAAATGATCTTGCTCTATGTCTTGTTCGTATTGACCTTAACCAATGTAATGCATATGTTGATGCAATCCAGTTTTCACTGAAATTCTTTGTTGCTCTGTAAGAAGTTATAATCTTCTCACCTGCGTCAAAAGAATCATTCATTCTTGATATGTAATCTTTCTTTAAAAGATTATCTGAATCAAATATAAAATAGCCTTCAAAAGATGTAATGCCATAATCTCTCTGAATCTGCTCAAATAAGTATTTTAAGGCAAATCCTTTTGTCCTCTCATCAGGATTATGATGTTCATAACAAATGGCACCCTTCTCTCTTGCAATCTGTGCTGTGTTATCAGTACAATTGTCTGCCACGACAAATATAGTAATTAAGTCCTGTGGATAATCCTGCTTCTTTATACTATTAATAAGGTTTCCAATTACGGTTTCCTCATTACGTGCCGGTATTAATATTGCATATTTATGATTATGTTCTGCTCTTTTAAACTTTCTTGTTACGAAAAGTCCTAAAACTTTATATGGTTTGTCCTGAATAACAAATAAGGCCATTAATGTGCCTATCATTCCTGAAATAGCCAATGCCGGTCCATATGCCCTACTCATAATGTCTGCAAGACTTCCAAACAAATTAACTGCTAATATATACATTCTTTAACCTCTCTTAAGTAAATACGTATTACACTATACTAAGTAAATTTACAAAATGCAAGCAAATTTTTTAAGATTACAGGATTGTAAAAGTTTAAAACCAGTCATAATCTGTGTAATCTTTTTTTTAAATCTTAATCATTTTTCTCTTAACTAATCATTTTTTTCTTAAAAAGAAAGATAGGCAAACAATACTGTCTGCCTATCTGTATATAACATTGTTTATGACTATTTCATAAATTATACTAATTCAAGTAATACTTCCATAGCTGCATCACCTTTACGCTGGCCAATCTTAACGATTCTTGTGTAGCCACCCTTACGGTCTGCATACTTAGGAGCGATTTCATCGAATAACTTGTTTGTTAAGTCAACTTTCTTTGTGTCTTTCTTCTTTCCAGTATTATCTGTTACTGTGTAAAGAACTTTGTTCATCTGACGTCTAGCGTGAAGACGTGAAGGCTGATCTTTCTTAATAGTTTTCTTAACTTCATCGAAAACTGTTACTTTCTTACCATCAACAACTTCTTTAACTCTCTTGCCATCTTTGTCTTTACGAGCAACCTTAGATGTTACTTCAACTTCATCAAAATTGTCTTTTTCCTTAACTGCTAATGCAATAAGTCCTTCAGCAACTTTGCTAATTTCTTTAGCTCTAGCCTCTGTTGTGACAATCTTACCGTTATTTAAAAGACTTGTAACCTGACCTCTAATTAAAGCTTTTCTTTGACTTGAAGTTCTTCCAAGTTTTCTATAACCTGCCATTTTTTTACCTCCAATTTTCGTAACGCCCCCTACTATTAGTCGGCGGCATGTCATAAGTATTCATTAAGGATATTAAGTAACTATCCTTAACAAACTGACATTTATTAGTTTTCGTCGCTTGGTCTCAATCCAAGGCCGAGTTCTTTTAACTTAGCAAGTACTTCTTCTAATGACTTACGACCAAGGTTTCTTACCTTCATCATATCTTCTGAAGTCTTATTTACTAATTCCTCAACTGTATTGATACCTGCTCTCTTCAAACAATTGTATGAACGAACTGATAACTCTAATTCATCTATGTTCATCTCTAACACTTTATCAATTTCATCATCAACCGGTTCTGCAATTACTTCAATATCCTTTGAAGTTTCAGACAAATCGATGAATAACTTTAAGTGTTCGCAAAGAACTTTTGACGCTAAGCTTACGGCTTCATCAGTATCTAATGTACCATTTGTGTAAACGTCTAATGTAAGTTTATCAAAGTCTGTAACCTGACCAACACGAGTGTTCTGTACTGACATATTAACTCTTTCTACTGGAGTGTAGATTGAATCAACTGCAATAACACCGATTGGTAAGCTATCATTCTTGTTCTTTTCTGAACTTACATAACCTCTACCCTTAGTAATGATTAATTCCATACTAAGCTTGCTATCTGCACCACCATTAAGTGTTGCGATAACTAAGTCCGGATTTAAAATCTCGATATCAGAATCAACCTGGATATCTGCAGCAGTTACTACGCAGTCTCCTGTTACATCAATATGTGCAACCTTAGGTTCATCTGTTGTACTATTATTCTTGATTTCAAGCTGTTTGATGTTTAATACAATCTCTGTAACATCTTCTTTTACACCAGGCACTGAGCTAAATTCATGGAGAACTCCATCAATCTTAATCTGGCTTACAGCAGATCCCGGTAATGATGAAAGCATAATTCTTCTTAAAGCATTACCAAGTGTTGTACCATAACCTCTTTCAAGTGGTTCTACTACAAACTTACCGTATCTTCCATCGTCTGACTTTTCTACTAAAATATTGGGTTTTTCAAAATCGAACACTAATTAGCCCCTCCTTTATTGGGAATTGCTTAAACCTATTGTAAAATAATATAAATAAATAATAAATCTTATTTAGAATATAATTCGACAATAAGCATTTCATCTACAGGTACATCAATTTCATCTCTCTTAGGGAGTTCTTTGATTTCACCTTTAAGATTTTCCTGGTCTACTTCAACCCATGCTGGGACTGTTCTTCCACCAGTAACTTCGATGATATCTTTGTATCTCTGAGAACCTTTGCATTTCTCTTTGATTTCGATAACATCACCAACTTTGATTAAATAAGAAGGAATGTTAACCTGCTTACCATTTACTAAAACATGCTTATGATCAACTATCTGTCTAGCTTCTTTTCTTGTTCTTGCAAATCCCATACGGAAAATAACATTGTCAAGTCTAGTTTCTAATATAATCATAAGATTTTCACCTGTCATACCAGGTTTCTTCTGTGCTTTCTGATAATAATTTCTGAAAGGCTTTTCTAACACGCCATAAATGAATTTAGCCTTCTGCTTTTCTCTTAACTGAAGTCCGTATTCACTCATTTTTCTGCTAGATCTGTTTAAATTTCTATTTGATTTCTTATCTATTCCTAAATAAATTGGATCTAAACCAAGTGATCTACATCTTTTAAGAACAGGAACTCTATTTACTGCCATTTAATTATTCCCTCCTAAATTAGACTCTTCTACGTTTTGGTGGGCGACATCCATTATGTGGAACTGGTGTTACATCCTTAATACTTGTAACTTCAAGACCGCATGTAGCAAGCGCACGAATAGCTGCTTCTCTACCTGATCCTGGACCCTTAACCATAACATCTACTGTTTTTAAACCGTGTACTAAAGCTGCTTTAGTTGCAGTTTCTGCTGCCATCTGAGCTGCATAAGGAGTAGATTTCTTTGAACCTCTAAATCCCAGACCGCCAGCACTTGCCCATGATAAAGCATTTCCTTCTGCATCTGTTAATGTAACAATTGTATTGTTAAATGATGCCTGAATATGTGCCTGTCCGTGTTCAACGTTTTTCTTAACACGCTTTTTTGTCACTTTCTTTGTAACTTTCTTAGCCATTTTCTAAACTAACCTCCCTTATGGGTTTCTACTATTTTTTCTTGTTTGCTACAGTTCTCTTAGGACCTTTTCTTGTTCTGGCATTGTTCTTTGTATTCTGACCACGAACTGGAAGTCCTCTTCTATGACGGATACCTCTGTAGCATCCAATTTCCTGTAATCTCTTGATGTTAAGCGCAACTTCTCTACGAAGATCACCCTCAACAGTCTGTGTACGGTCGATGACATCACGAATCTTCGATACATCCTCATCTGTCAAATCTTTACAACGGATGTCCGGGTCAACATTTGCCTCAGCCAGAATTCTCTTAGAACTGGCAACACCGATGCCGTAAATATAGGTAAGACCTATTTCAACACGTTTTTCTCTTGGTAAATCTACACCACTGATACGAGCCATGTGTGCTTTGCACCTCCATTAATCTTTTTTTGTTTTTTTCTGGAAAATGTCATGCATTTTCCGTTTCCCGGATGCTTCTGCATCCTTCGCGTGCCTGTCCTTTGCAGACACCTTGCAGCCGCTTTAAATCACAACAACAATACAATGCAAGAACCTTTTTTATCTCTCTGCCAAACCTAAGCATTCTTAAAACAAAAAAGGAGAACAAAGTACTGCTTACCGTTGCAATATCACAACATCGA
>OMGH01002099.1_pt1 | contig 10287 bp, 11 predicted proteins | sample 1645841 | NCBI WGS metagenome assembly OMGH01 (sample SAMN00849584, study PRJEB25192) | human gut metagenome
TAGCGTTCATCCTGAGCCAGGATCAAACTCTTCATTGTAAAAGTATTGTTAATCATTCCATAAAGGAACGGTTGTTGCTCTGTTCAGGACGCTCGAATTTAAAAAGTATCTATTACCTATTTAATAAGTAATGACGGTTCTTTTTATTTTACCCAAGACCGTTTCTTTTTCAGAAACAAGTCTTGCTCTTGTACTACTTGTATTGTTTATGTAAATCTCTTCAAAGATCGCTTCTTTTATGTCGGCTTTCTTTTCAGGAAAGCGGATGCAAAGGTAAAAACTTTTAAGTATATCTTCCAAATATTTTCGGAAGTTTTTTTTCATCTTTCCTTTTTCCCGTCATCTCTCTTGCGAAAGGGAGAACAAAAGAAAGATTGTTTTACCGACCCGGATTCAAGAAAAAGTGTGTCAACCAACGCTGCTTACTTTTTGAAAGCGGGTGCAAAGGTAAGAACTTTATTTCATATCTTCCAAATGTTTTCGGAAGTTTTTTTTCATTCTGCTTTTTCAAAGGGGAATTTCAGAAAGAAACAAGCCCCAAGCAGAAGAAATAGGTAAGAGTTCCTACGCCGTTCCTGTCAGAATGTCAAAACATCGCTGCTCCCGTTCTCGAAAGCGGGTGCAAAAGTAGGACTTTATAATATACGCGCCAAATATATCAGGGGATTTTTTCGCGTTTTTCTTGAACATTTTTATAAAACGCTGATTGACAAATGTGTTGAAGAACATATTTTTTTAAGGAGGATGGAAAGTCTGGCAAAAGGGATACATTATAATATATGCGCATGCGCGCGAAAAGAAACAACGGAAGGCTGAAAGAAAATACGGAGATACGGAAGGGCATTGTATGACACCCGGGTCTTGACATGTTCGACACCCGGGTCTTGGCATGTCTGACATCCGGGTCTCGGTATGCACGACACCCGGGTGTCGGACACAAGAAAAAGGCTAACAGGACTAACAGCACAGGAAGAAACCAATACGGACACATACAAGTAAAAATATATCAGTTCTATGATGCGGTGAAACGTGTCCAAATTTATGAACAAACTCGTGCTTTATTGTCTGGAAGTTATTCCGGATTCTGCGACACGAGCAAGATCGACAAAGAACTGTTTAACTTCATGAGAAGTGAATAGAAAACAAAAACTTAGAGCGGCGTAATGCCGTTCTTTTTATTTAAATAAACCAATAAGGAGGACTTAAAATGGCATTTAAGTTAGGTGACGTTATCGTCGATAGACTACAGTTTGGCTATGGTGCTACATCTAAAGGCAAGCCACTTTACGCTTTAACACAACTCTCAGAAGCATCCATTGAGATTACAGCTGATTCTACAGATATCACAGATAAGGACGGTAATCTCGTATATAGAAAGTATTCTGGTAAGCAGGGTACTGTTACTGCAACAAACGCATTCTTAAATCTTGCAGTACTTGAGGCAATTTCCGCTACTGATGCTGAGATTGCAACAGCTGAAAAAGGTATTATTATGCCAATTTTTACAACTGTCGAAGCTGGAAAAACACTCGACATTGAGGATTATGTAGAAGGATCCGTTGTTGTAAATGCACTCTCAGTAAAGGGATCTATGGGTAAGGAGTATACTCTTGGCACAAGTGAATCCGTAAGTGAATTTAAGATTGACAAGGAGTCTCATACTCTTACTCCTCCGACAGATACAGAAGAAGTTCAGTATATCGTTAGATATAACAAGACTGTAAAGAGCGGTGCAAAGATTACTATTTCCGGCAATAAGTATCCGAAGGCACACGAGTTATTCTTCAAGGCAATTGTTGTTGACAAGTGTGATACAGAAAACTACAAGGCTGCAGTTATTCATATTCCGTCCTTCATGCCAAGTCCAGAAGTTACTATTGCCCTTCAGGGTGGTGACTCTCAGACAATGGATTACACAGGTGCGATCCTTACAGATACATGCTCTGTTAATCAGACTATGGTTGAGATCTATTACATCGACGAAGAGGAAGACGTTTAATAGAACGATTTTGGCCGTGGGATGAAAAATCGTCCCACGGTTATTTTAGGAGGTCCAATTGAAAGATTATAGAACCTGTGTAGTATGTAGAAAGCAGTATTCTTTTTGTCCGAAATGTGGAAAAGATAAGAACAAGCCATTATGGTTATTCACTTTTTGCTCTGAAGAGTGTAAAAACATTTATGAAACAATGTCCTTATATGAGAATAATGAGATTTCTGCGAATGATGCGAAAGATAAACTTGATAAATTAAAGCTTGATGATGAATCCTTAGTAGGCAGCTACAGAGAAACATTCAAGAAAATTAAATCATCTCTTGAAAAAGAAGAGATGAAAAAAGAGAATAATGTTGAGCCCGACAATTTATCGGATTCTAAGAAAATTAAAGCTTTTAGAGTTTCCAAAAAGGAACTTAACGATGTTGAACAGTGATTTTTTAATTCCAAATATTTAGGGAATATAACATTACTGTTTGATGTTGTATTCCCTATTTTTTACGACGGAAAGGATTGAGTGGATTATTGATTGAAACTAATTTAAAATCTCGAAATTATGATTATCACGAGGTTGTAAGAATAGTTAATCCTAAACAATACTTGTTATACATAAAAAATGGTGTGTTTCCAATTGACTTGTATGCAAGTGTTGATGAAGAGACAAATAATATTATTTTGGCAATGATTTTTCTAAAGGCTGACACTGCTGAGGTTTATAAAAAGTGGTGTAGTTATGATTTGAAATAGAGGTAAATATTTATGGATTTTTTACAGAATTATATGATGCCGGTAGTAGTTGGCATTTGCTTATGTGTAGGTTTTGTTTTAAAGAAATGGGTAAAGGATGTAGATAATAAATATATTCCGACCATTTGTGCTTTACTTGGCGTTATTATTGCAGCTTGGATCCAGGGATGGATGCTTACTCCGGAGGTTGTGCTGTCTGGTCTCATTTCTGGTTTGGCAAGCACAGGTCTTCATCAGGTATTTAAACAGTATCTTGAAAAGGATTCTGCTACAACGATTACTGAAGATAAGATGGAAAAGAGTGAGTAAGTGCAGAAACGTTCTAAATACCATGTAGATATTTCTGAAAAAGGAAAGGAAAAACGTACATACAAGGGTATTCTTTATGATTCTCTTACTGAAATGCAGTTTGTTAAAGAATTTATTGAACCACGTCTCGAAAGTGGAGAAATAAAATCATATGAGCGTCAGGTAGAATATATTTTGCAGGATAAATTTAAATATAACGATAAAACAATTCTACCAATTAAGTATCGATCAGACTTTAATGTAGTCTGGGCAGACGATACTTTACAGGTCTTCGACGTGAAGGGAAATCCTGACCAAATGAGTTTATTGAAGCGAAAACTGGTATGGGCAAAATATCCTGAAATCAATCTTACATTTATTTGTCGTAATCTTAAATATGGTGGTTGGATTGAATACGATACGTTAAAAAAACTTCGTAAAGAAGATAAAAAGAAAAAGGAGCAAAAGGATTAATGGAAAAAGTTGGAATTAAAGCGTTTGTAGAAAGATACGAAAACTGTGCAACAGAAAAAACAAAGAAAGATTGTTTAAAGGATTATCTTGAAGTAAAAAAATATATTCCTTTTAATTTAAAAGTAGCACTGGCGGAACGTCTTGTAAGTGTTACATGCTTTGAAACTATCGAGAAGAAAGATCTTGATGGAAAATCGATCAGAGAGAAAACCGGTAGAATTAAAAACGATTCTGTTGGAAGAACACTCCTCTTCTATCGCATTGTTGTGGAACAGTATACGAATCTAACTGTAGAGACCGCAGGATTTTATGAGGAATATGATATGCTCAGATCTTCTGGAATTCTCGAATACATTCTTGCATCAATTCCAGAAGATGAACGCGCGGAATTTTCTCGCATCGTCGATATGAAAGTATCTGATACACTCTCCTATTATGATTCCCCACAGAAATTTGTAAGTGATCGACGGTGTACCGATGTATAACATGATGAATGGAGGTGGCGGTGGTATCTATGACCAGCAGGGTACGGATGGCGCTGCCGACATTAACCCGGAAGACATCGAATCTATCTCTATGCTGACCGGACCTTCTGCCGCAGCTCTGTATGGTAATGCTGCCGCTGCCGGTGTTGTGCTGATAACCACCAAGAAGGGGTCTGCGGACAAGACTTCTGTCACGGTCTCCAATAATACTACTTTCTCGAAGGTGTCAATGATGCCTGAGATGCAGAGCAAATATGGTAACCTGCCCAACAGCCTGGATAGCTGGGGACCGATTGTAAACAGTGACTACGATCCGCGTGACTTCTTCCAGACCGGAGCGAATGTCATTAACTCATTTGCTTTGTCAACCGGTAACAAGAAGAATCAGGCGTATTTGTCGGCTTCTACTACCAACACCACCAATATATTGCCCAACAGTGGATACAACCGCTATAATTTCACTGTCCGTAACACGACCAGTTTCCTGAAAGACAAGATGACACTCGATGCCGGTGCCAGTTATATTCTTCAGAATGACAAGAATATGATGTCGCAGGGTTATTACTATAATCCTCTGCCGGGACTTTACCGTTTCCCTCGTAGTGAGAATTTCGATGATGTACGTATGTTCGAACGTTATAATTCCGGTATGGACCTGATGGAGCAATACTGGCCTTACGGCGGTACTTCAAGTGGTCTTGCCAACCCCTACTGGATACAGAATCGCCAGTTGCGGGAGAATAAGAAGACCCGTTATATGATCAACGCTTCCCTCAAATATCAGTTGTTCGACTGGCTGGATGTGGTAGGACGTGTGAAAATAGATAATTATGATAATCGTAGTACTTATAAGGCATACGCTTCTACCGGCACACTGGTGTCGGGTGACCGTGGAACGTACAGTGACACCTCTACACAATCAAAGAACACGTATGCGGATGCGATTGCTACACTGAATAAGAGTTTTAACGACTGGTCGGTCAATGTCAACCTTGGTGTGTCACTGAGTGACAGCCGTTATGAAATGATCGGATATGAAGGCGGATTGAAACTTATCAATTTCTTTGCCGTCCACAATATCGATTTCAATAAAGCATGGAAAGCAAAACAGTCCGGCTGGCATGATCAGACACGCGCTATCTTTGCCAATGCGGAAATTGGTTGGAAATCGATGATCTATCTGACTGCTACCGGACGTAACGACTGGGATTCAAGACTGGCTTTCTCCGATTACAAGTCTTTCTTCTACCCGTCAATAGGACTTTCCGCCATTCTGACGAGTATGTTTAATGCTCCTGATTGGCTGACATACCTGAAAGTTCGCGGTTCGTACACTGAGGTAGGTAACTCTTACGGCCGCTTCATGACTACCGTTACTTACCCTTACGATGAACAGACACAGAGCTGGACCAGTACCTCTTCTTATCCGAACACGAAACTGAAACCGGAACGTACCAAGTCATGGGAAGTAGGTTTGGACGCACGTATCCTCAATGACATCAGTCTTAACTTGACTTATTATCGTTCCAATACTTATAATCAGACATTCTATGCGGACTTGTCGCTTTCTTCGGGATATTCTAATATTCCTATCCAAAGTGGAAACATCATGAACGAAGGTCTGGAAATGTCATTGGGTTATAACAAGCAGTGGAAAGATTTCTCTTTCAATACGAACTATACATTGACATGGAATAAGAACCGGGTAAAACGGTTGGCTGACGGTGTGTATAACTATGCCACCGGACAACCTATCCAGATGCCGGAACTGTCTCCGCTTACTTATGGACATACGGATGCCCGCCTGATTTTGCGTGTCGGAGGATCAATGGGAGACGTATACGGACAACGCTTGCTCAAACGTGACTTGAATGGCTACATTCTTAATGAAGAAGGTGTCGGACTGGCTATGGAGAACAAAGAAACCTACTTAGGTTCTATTCTGCCTAAGATGAATATGGGCTGGAGTTTAGGATTCGGTTATAAGGGAGTTAATCTTGGCATGACTTTCACCGGACGTTTCGGAGGTATTGTTATCAGTGAGACGCAGTCCGTACTTGACGCTGCCGGTGTTTCCAAAGTCAGCGCGGACGTACGTGACGCAGGAGGCGTGCAGATTAATCAGAGCAAAGTCTCTGCACAGACTTACTATCAGACCATTCAGGGAACTGCGGCTTACTACACGTATAGCGCTACCAATGTACGACTCGGCGAACTTTCACTTAGCTATACATTGCCTAAAAAATGGTTTGACAATAAGGTCGGAATGACTGTTGGGCTGGTAGGAAAGAATTTATGGATGATTTATTGCAAGGCTCCTTTCGATCCGGAACTGACCACTTCAGCTGCATCTAACTTCTATCAGGGATTTGATGCCTATATGCTTCCGAGTACAAGAAATTTCGGATTCAATGTTAAATTTCAGTTTTAAATAATAAATAGGTATGAACAAGATAATAAAATATATCGGAGCAAGCGCAGTCGTATGTATGATGGCGGGGTGTACTACTAACTTTGAAGATTTTAATACCAACCCTTATCAGCCTTCAAAAGTACCGGCAAGTAACTTACTGTCTACGATGTTTAACGTGTATGCTTGTCCGCAACAGAATGCTTGTCAGGAGATTAATTGTATGTGGGCCAGCTTTAGCGGTCAAGTGACTGCGACAGCTAACTGGAGCTTTGGAAAGAATATCTTTGCTTATTATAATGCGTCCGAAGGGCACAATGACAGTTCATGGGGAAGACTCTACGGCTATATCTATCCTTCTTTCTTTCTGGTCGAGAACTCTACGGAAAAGAAAGGTGTCATTTATGCCATGGCTCAGTTAACCCGTGTTTATGGTATGCAGTTGCTCGCATCTTTGCAAGGTCCCATTCCTTACACACAGATGAAGGCCGGCGAAACGGAAGCCCCTTATGATAATGAGCAGACTGTATGGCATGCCATGTTTGACGATCTGGATAATGCGATCACCATTCTGAAGTCGGCGGCAACGTTCGGCGTAAATCAAGATTTGGCTGTGGTAGACCAGTTCTATAAAGGTGACTGCTCGAAGTGGCTGAAGTTTGCCAATACGCTGAAACTTCGGATGGCTATCCGCATCTCGGGAGTAGAACCGGAATATGCTCAGACCAAGGCTCAGGAAGCTGTACTTGGAGGTGTGATGGAAAGTGTGGGCGACAGTTCTTATGATACGACTAATGGCGGAATCAATGAAAATGGATATGCTATTGTCAGCGGATGGCCCGAAGTAAGAGCCAATGCCTGCCTCGTGTCGTACATGAACGGATATAACGATCCTCGCCGTCCTGCTTATTTTACTCCGCAGACTCAGACTGCTGCCGGTGGGTATGTAGGTGTCCGTTCGGGTTCGGCAGAAATACCTGAACCTACGGTATACGCCAACTATAGCAAACTCTTTATCGCTACCGACAAAACATTGCCACAACCGGTAATGTACGCTGCCGAAGCTGCTTTCCTGCGTGCGGAAGGAGCACTGAAAGGCTGGAATATGGGTGGAGATGCCAAGACTTTCTATGAAAAGGGAGTTCGATTGTCTTTTGAGGAATTTGGGGTATCGGGTGCCGATGATTATTTGGCTGACGCTACATCTATACCGGGAAATTATGTGGATAATTTAATTGCCGGACATACCGGAAACAATTATACGAACCAGTCGTCCATTACGATCAAGTGGGAGGATGGAGCTGATGACGCGAAGAAACTGGAAAGAGTACTTACCCAGAAATGGATTGCCTGTTATCCCGACCCGATGAACGGATGGGCAGATTTCCGTCGGACAGGCTATCCTAGAATCTTCCCGGCAACTGAATCTATGAATGCCGATTGTAATACGGGGCGCGGACAACGCCGTCTTCGTTTTACACGAAGTGAATACAATAACAATAAGGCGAATGTGGAAGCGGCCGTCAGTATGCTTAGCAATGGAAAAGATTCTAATGGAACTGATCTTTGGTGGGCAATGAAAGAAAATGGTACTTATTAATAGCTTAAATTAGGAATAACAATATGAAGAAATTATTATATATCATATTTGGAGTAATGGGTGCACTGATGTTTATACAGTGCAGCGACTGGACTGAAATGGAACCGAAGTTCACCGAACCGGTGAATATCAATGGTGAAGACTATTATAAGGCACTGAGAGAGTATAAGAAATCCGATCATCCGATTGTTTTCGGCTGGTACAGTGAATGGACCGGAACCGGAACGAATATGAACAACCAGTTGAGAGGTATTCCCGATTCAATGGATATCGTCTCTCTTTGGGGAGGGGCTTTCAACCTGACTGAAGCACAAAAAAGTGACCTTAAGGAAGTGAGAGAGAAGAAAGGTCTCAGAGTTTTGTATTGTCAGCATATCACAGATATAGGCAGAAGTCATACGCCTGCTTCTGTTGAGAATGATTTCATCGTGGATGGCGTACAGTACAACTCTAAGGATGAAGCGATGGCTGCTTATTGGGGGTGGTATGGCAATTATGGTGACACTTCGGAAGAAGGACAAGAAAAAGCTATCCGTAAATATGCGCGGGTGATTATTGATTCAATCAATAAGTATAACTATGATGGATTCGATATCGACTTTGAACCGAATTTTGGCTATTCCGGAAATCTGAGTGGAAATTCGGACCGTATGCATATTTTTTTGGATGAATTATCGAAAGAATTCGGACCGAAATCGGGAACTGGACGTATATTGATGGTCGACGGAGAACCGCAGACACTGAACAAGGAGTCGGGCCCTTTATTAGATTATTATGTGGTTCAAGCCTATTACTGTAGGTCGGATGAGGGATATAGTGATGCTTTGGATGGTCGTTTTGACAGATTATTAAATAAATTCGGTTCGATAGAGGATGAAGCTACGATTCTTAGTAAAACAGTTTGGTGTGAGGACTTTGAAAAGCATAAAGGGGATGGCGGACCGGAATTTACAACTCGTGATGGTATTGTGACTTATTCATTGAAGGGAATGGCGATGTACTATCGTCCGGGAGTAGATGCCCGCATTGGCGGAGTGGGTGCCTACCGTTTTAATCTTTGTCGTCCGGTGAATGACTATTTCTTTATGCGTGAGGTTATTCAGGTTCTGAATCCCGCTAATCATTAATTGCAAGAACATAACTAAAAAAGGATAATTATGAAGATGATTAAATTTTCAAGATATGTTGTGCTGGGGGCAGCTTTGGCTGTTGTCACCGGATGCAACGATGCAAAACTGTCAACTATCGATAATGGAGTATATATTGCGGAAGCGGCTCCTTCTAATACGTTTAGTCAGCAGATAGAGGCACAATTGGTGGACGAGGGAGATGTGATAAAAACATTGACCGTCCGTTTGGTTCGTGCTATTGATCAAGATGTAACTGTAACACTGGATATTGATCAGCAACTCATTGATGAGTATAATCAACAGCATGAAGCGTCTTACGAACTTTTGCCGGAAGAATTCAGAAGTTTTGAACGCACAGTTACGATTCCCGCAGGTGAAGTGTCTGCACCAGTCATTAATCTTACTATAAAGCCGTTTACCACCCCCAATAACGAGGCTTATGCGATTCCGGTACGGATCACTTCCGTAGCCGGACCGATAGGACTTGTTGGTAACGCAAACCATATTCTTTATCTGCTTACTTCCCCTAATAAACAGAAAGCGGTGGTTTTGAAATCAGCAAATAAAACCAGTCTGAACTTTAAAAACGAAATACCTGTTACTCAGTGGACTATAGAGTATTGGATCAAGTTCGATAATACAACGGGCAGACCGACAGGAGATTGGGTGGGTCCTGCCAATATTGCTTTCAGACGATTAATTTTCGCAGACAATTCGGCTCCTATTTCTTTCAATGGCGTTTTATTGCGTTATTGGGCGGATGGAGCAAAAAAGATTGCGCCATGTTTGCAGTGTCAGTTGGATGGAAACTATTTTGATAGTGAGGAATTTTGGTATCCGGATATATGGTATCACATTGCTTATACTTATGACGGATCTACTATTTCCCTCTATAAAGATGGTACATTGAATAATAGTAAAGCCGATTCAAGAGACTTTACATTCAATAATATTTCTTTAGCACAGAGTTTCGGCTGGAATATGCAGGTAGAATTAGCTCAGATTCGTCTTTGGAGCAAATGCCTGACAGAGAACGCTATTCAGGAAGGAATGTCACGCCAGATATCCGGAGATTCGGATGGTTTGATTGGGTATTGGAAGTGTGATGAAGGAAAAGGAAATGTATTGAAGCGCCTTATATACGTGGTCAGATAGGT
>OMGH01002100.1_pt1 | contig 10271 bp, 8 predicted proteins | sample 1645841 | NCBI WGS metagenome assembly OMGH01 (sample SAMN00849584, study PRJEB25192) | human gut metagenome
GCCCAGCTCTTCACGAATGGCCTTCAGCTTTTCAAAGCGGCCCAGATGCTCTTCGTGAGAGCCGTGGGAAAAATTAAAACGGGCAACATTCATGCCGTTGGCGACCAGCTCGCGCAGAACGCCTTCCTGATCGGTGGACGGACCCAGAGTGCAGATGATCTTGGTTTTTCTCATATACTTTTACTACCTCCAACTACAACTTCACATTCTCTATTTTGCGGCAGGCTGTCGTCGTACAGGCAGCTGCGCGTGGCCAACGGGAAAAATCCCGTGCTGTGGTACAAAAGCGGAAAAATTCTGTAGTTCAAAACCTTTCCATTTACTATTATACCCGCTTGGATACAATAGGGCAAGAAAAAATTCAAGCTGCGCTGCAATTTTTTTGGCGGCTAAGATGTCTTTTTCATGAAATAACGCAGCAACGAACAAAAACGCCGAAACGCTTCGTCGAATTGTGAACGAAATGACGAACATTTTGGTGAAAATGACGGATATTTGCAGCACAGCAAAAAAGCTTGCATCCGGCACATGATTTGCTTATAATGATAAGTAAAGATAGTATCACTTATCCGGCGATGCGTCCTTCGGTGGTTCCACCTAATATTAATATCATTACTTTTAGGTTTTAGTTGAACAAAAAGTGATAATGTGATAGGGTGATAAAGTAGCTGTATTATATATCACGGAGTGTTATCCCATTATCACTTTATCACCCTATCACCTTATCACTCCCTTCTTATTTGCGGAAGAGATGTTTGAACTCATGGGCGTAGAGCCGGGAAAGGCCTTCGCGGTTGTCGATGGCTTCACCTACGACAATCATGGTGGTGAGCGTTAGGTTGTTCTCTTTCACAATCTTTGCAAGGTCCTTCAACTCTCCACGATAGATGCGCTCGTCTTTCCAGGTAAGGTGGTAGCAAACGGCAACAGGGGTGGTTTCGGGATATTCCTGTAAGAGCTCTTCCTGTACCTGTTCGGCAATGCTGGCGCTGAGGAAGATACACATGGTGCTTTGCGAGCGTGCCAGCAGGTGGAGTTGTTCGCGTTCCGGCATGGGGGTGCGTCCTTCGCCGCGGGTAAGGATGATACTCTGCACTTTCTCAGGAATGGTAAACTGAGACTTCAGTGCAGCGGCAGCAGCCTGGAAGGAAGAGATGCCTGGAGTGATGTGATAACTCATCTGGTGCTGGTCGAAATAGTTCATCTGTTCCTGAATGGCACCGTAGATGCAGGGATCGCCCGTATGCAGGCGGACGATGAATTTGCCTTCATCATAGAATTTCTTCATCAGTGCAAACTGTTCTTCCAAGTCCATGGAGGCTGAGTTGCGGACGGTAGCACCCGGTTTGGCACAGAATGTCAGTTCGCGGGGGACGAGACTGCCGGCGTAGAGGATAAGATCTGCCTTCTCCAGCATTTGCCTTCCACGTACGGAGATAAGGTCGGGATTACCCGGACCGGCACCGACGATTTCGATGTGTCCTTGACGCAGGTATCCGTTCTCGATGGCGATGGCAAAGGTGGATTTATTGCTGAGGCCTTTGAATTTCTCGGCATATAGCACACCGTGATGCGATGAGAGTATGGCTGCTGCTTCGCATACACTGGGCGTGCCCATGTACTTTTGTACGGTGGTGCTGGGATTGGGAACTTCTACCTGGCTCAGTTCTTCGGCCGTATAGAAGCGGACGTCGACCAGTTTCTGTAATTTTTTTATCACTTCTACGTTGCGTTTCACATCGATGGTGGCTACTTCTTTGATGGCTTGCCCGCAGATGTTTTTACCGGGCGCGCCTACAACGAGATTGACGAATAGTTCTGCGAATTCGGGGGGATCGAGTGCGAGCCCGAGGCCGACATGCAATATTTTAGGAATAAACTGTATGTGGGCTATTGCGGGGTCGAAGAACATAAAGGGACTGACGATAATCAGCAGTTTGTACTGGCTGAGATCCATGTCGCTGCGATGGTAATAGACGTCGACGTGTTGGGGGCGGGTACGTTCCAGGTAGTCAGTACCTTCATCGCGGATTTCGAGTAACAGGGCGGTACGGTATTTGTTGACGAAGAGGTTAATGATGACGTTGAATTCCTTGGTTCTCTCGTTGTAATTGGTACCGTCCCTCATTTGAAGTATGATACTGTTATCATCCTCAATTTCCTCCTCATCTTCATCGTACTCTTCCTCCTCGTCCTCCTCGTCCTCTTCCTCCTCGTCGTACTCTTCATCCTCATCTTCGCCGTACTCTTCTTCTTCATTGTAATCTTCCCCCTCATCGCTTTCTTCTTCTTCTTCTTCGTCGTCGAGGAGTTCTATATTTTTATAGTATGCGTGCGACATACCTACCAAAACCTCCCAACCGAACTCTTGTCCGAGGGTGTCAAGAGCCCATAATCCACTATTGTCGCTCAAGGTACTGATGACGGGATTCGCCCCTAAGATGTGGGCGACATCTTGGGTGATTTTATTGGCTTGCCCGATGTGACCGGACAATACGGATATGGCATTGCGCCCCATACTGTCCACGCAGATCACGGCCGGGTCGGTGTGCTTATCTTTTACATGGGGGGCAATGGTGCGGACACAAATGCCCATGGCACAAATGAAGATGAATGCATCATATTCGTCGAAATTCTCTTCTATGAAATCGGAAAGGGATGAGATATAAGTGCAACTGGGAAAATGTTCGAGTGTGAATATTTCGGAGTCGTTCATTTCTTGGTGCAGTGTCTCGGCCAGGCTGAGGCTGTTGCCTGTTACTAAAAGGATAGCTGTTTTCATATCGTTGCTTTCATTATTTCTATAGGGTTAAAATTGTTGATGATGATACGCAGGGAGGAATGTAAGGTCATTCCTGCGGCATGAACTCCTTGACGAAATAGCTCCTTACTACTTTCGGACACGGAGTTGAAGACGATGCAACCGTTGGGCTGCAATACTTCTTTCAGACGTACCAGTATATCTTCTAATTTTCCGCCGTGCCCGCCGATAAAGACAGCGTCGGGGCGGGGGAGAGCTTCCAGATCAGTTTGCAGGAAATCTCCGATTAAGGCTGTGATTCCCGGCGCACCGAAACGGCGGGAGTTGATGCGCATCAGTTCTTCTCCTTCGGGACGTACCTCGAACGAAACAACCGTAAGATGCGGGAATTGCAGGCGGGCTTCGATGGAGACAGAACCTGTGCAGAAACCTATGTCCCAAAAGACACGGCGGCGATTCAGTTCCAATGCCTGCAAAGTAAGGAGGCGGATCGGAGCTTTGGTAATCATGCGGGCACGTCCGTCCAAGTGGGCAAATTGTTCGTCGGGAAGACCGAAGGGGCGGGGCTGTTCAGTTATAGAGGGCTGACTATCTATAGGGAGGAGAGCTTCCTTGCTATGGGTGTCGTAGCTGACCGTATACGGGTGCCGTAGCTGATCGTCTACGGGTGTCGTAGCTGACCGTCTACGGGTATCGTAGCAGAGCAGCAAGTTATTCGGATGCTCAAATGTCTCTTTTCTGGCTTCTTCAAGACTCATCCGGCGAATGCGCTCGCGTTCGGGATTGCCGAGGTGCTCGCCTACGTACATGGTGTAGGAGTTGTATCCGTATTCCAACATTCGCGCGGCGATAGTGGCAGGGGTATGCTCCCGATCAGTCAGTACACCTATTTTGTGGGCATGTTCTATGAGTGCTTTGTCCAGCTCCTGCCACGGGCGTCCTGTCAGAGAGACGGTACGCATATCGTCGTAGGGCATCACCAGTCTGTGCGCTAATGTTTGCAGGGAATTGAAAGCCGGGTAGAGGCGTATCTTTGCATCGGGCAGTTTTCGTTTTACCGTATTGGCGAAGCCGAAAAACAGAGGATCTCCGGATGCAAACACGACAATAGATGCATCGGAAGCCTTCTTCTCAAAGTCTGCAAAAATGTTTTCGTATTGGGCAAAGACGTTATCCAGTGGAACTGTTATGGAAATCCACTCCGCACCTTCCGGAAGTAACTTCTCTACAATCCCCCGATGCCGCAAGCCGCCGGAGAAAACTTTTCCTTCCCGGATATGCCGCAGCACTTCGGGCGGGAAGAAAGGTTCCCGATTGTCGTCCATGCCTATGATGATAAAGTTTCGTATCATAGCGTATCTATTTACACATCCCGTCCCGGCCTTAACTGTTCCGCATCATTGTAGCACAAGATTGCATTCACCAGCGTTGCAGCCAAATTACTTCCTCCTTTTCGTCCCTCCACTATCAGTTTGGGTATTTCCATGAACGGCTTCACCATGTGTTTGGATTCCTGTACATGTACAAAACCCACAGGCGCAGCAATAATACCGCTTGGTACAGCCTTTCCTTTACGTACCAGATCACAAAGTTCCATCAAAGCTGTCGGCGCATTACCGAATACAAACAAGGCATCCGGATGCTCCTCCACCGCCAGACGTATACCGGCTTGTGTACGGGTGATCCCTTTTTCCGCTGCCATTGCCGCTACCCGTTCATCGGAAAGATAACATTTCACTTCTACCCCCAGTCGTTGTAAAGCTCCTTTGCGGATACCACTGGCAGTGCTATGCTTACGGGCGTCGTTCCGGTCAGCATCAACCAGCAGCCATCGTCACATCCGTAACAATCGTTTTCAATCGACCGTCCGCTATTTTCTGATAAAGCTTTTCCACAGCACCTTTGTCCGTATACAACAGCTTTTCCATTTCAAAATCAGCCGTGGTATGGATGGCGTGCAGCAAAGCCCATTTATGATCCAGAGGAATATTCTTATTCTTTAGTTCCGACTCAATGGTCCGGAAACTTTGTATCATGATGTCCTGACCTATCCCTTTAGTCGGTTGTTCATCCTTATCCGGACGGTTATAATATCCCCGGGGAGTAATGAACTTGCCGTTCCACGCATAAGACTGCGAGTTACCGATCAGGATGACCGTAAACATATCCACTTCTTCGGGATTGAAATCAGCGAGTGTCGTCAGATGCACTTCCTGTTCATCCCGTCCGGCCTGGCGTACATAACCTACCGGAGTCTCCGGAGCACGTCCTTCTGCGAGAAACAACTCTTTCAGTCGATAGAGTTGCCAATACCGCCCTTCGCTTTTCGGATTGTATACAGCCGTTACGAAATCGGCCATAGCTGCCGCACGGATACGACGCTCGATCCGTTCCCACAGTGTCATCAAGTCGGAGAGGGAAATCACACAGAAATCATGTCCCACAGGAGCACCCAGCAGTGAAGCCGCTTTCTGAAAAGCACTGATACCCGGCAAGGCAATCACTTCGACGTTGCTGTTCCGTTCCCGCTTCATCTCGTAAATCAGCGGAGTCATTCCATAGATCCCCGCGTCACCGGAACTGATGACGCAAACCGTTTTTCCCTGTTCCGCCAATTCAAATGCCTGTTCCGCACGAGTGCGTTCCCGCTTCATGCCCGTATCTATACATTCTGTTTCAGGGTGGAGATAAGGCTGGATAAAACGGAAATAATATTTATATCCCACTACTACATCCGCTTCGCGAACCGCCTCCAGAACCGCAGGCGTAATGTCTTGTTCGCTGCCCGGTCCGATGCCGGCAACTATTATCTTTGGCTGTTTCATATCGCTTATATTTCTATCATGCAAAGATACATTCTATTCTCTAAATTTCAGGTATAAAAGGGTGTAAAAAGGGCTACACCCTTTGCCTGGAATGGTGTAGCCATCCGGGGCAAAAGGTGTAGCCATAAGAGGGAAAGGGTGTAGCTATTTCAGCAACGCCTCAATGTGTTCCATATATAACTTCCGGATAGCGGGTTGTTCGCCCAGTCCTTGCATACGGACATTGGCCTGATAACCTGCTTTTTCCATTTCCGGTTTCCATACTCCGACGATGTCTTCTTTTGTATGATTACCGCATACCAGCAACAACGGTATCAGTGTCACTTGTTTCGGGCGTGTCTCCTTCAACTGTGCCAGTGTAGCGCCCAGTGTAGGATAACCCTCGATGGTGCTGACGTGGAAGTTTTTCAGTCCGTGGGCTTTCATCATATAGTCCAGCATGGCGTAAGTGGCGGTACTTGGCAATTGATTGCCATGTCCCACATAGATGACATCCTCTTTCTTTCCGGGCTGTTCCTGTGTCAGAATTTCGATAACCTTTTCGCAATCTTCTACTGTATAAAGCAATGGGTTACCCACCTTTATTTCCTTAAAGAAGGGTTTCACGCTCTCCGCATCGCGGCGGACGGAAGTCATTTCACTTCCTTCAATCAGTGTTGTACTCTGTATCAGTACGCGCGAATATCCTTCGCTTCTGAGTTTCAGCAGTGCGTCTACCGGACTGTCTTTATGAACGCCTTGCTTCTCCAGCCTGCGCCGAACAATGGGAGAGATATACGCTTCGCGCACTTCAAACTGCGGAAAAGTTTCTTTTGCCTCACGGGTGATTACATCGAGCGTCAGTGCACGCGTATCAGGGTCCGAACTTCCGTAATGGGTAATGAGAAGGGCGGTCTTCTCCCCCTGTGCAGAGGAGAAGAGAGCCACACTCAGTAAACAAAGAGTGATGAAAAGATGCTTCATATCAATAATAAGTTGTTATGCGTTAATTCTTTAGTTTCAAAGTCAGACTCACCACCAACATACGTCCCGGTGAGTACAGGGTGAAGTTCTTCGTCAGAGGTCTCATATCCCTCTTGTTGAAGATATTGTCGATACCGATATCGGGTTCCAGGAAGAAACTGCTGAAACAGTCGAAGGAGTGGCGAGTGTTCAGGTTCCAGATACCGTAACCCGGAGCATCTCCGTCGGCATCTCCCGGATAGTAGCATTTGCTTTGCAGACGGCCGTTCAGGTTGAGGTTCATGGTATAGTCACCCCATGAATGTGCATAGTTTCCGCTGATGGTTGCCGTGTGGCGGATGCTGCGTTGAATGTTTTGCCAGCCTTCTTCACCTTTACCACGGGCATAAGCGTAGGTATAGTTACCATTCAGGGTAAAGCCGGCGAACGGATTGCCTGACAAACTCACCTCAAAACCACGGACGGTAGCCTTTTCAAAGTTGATGTATTCTTTCAGGTTCACATTCTTGGTAGATGATAAGTCTGCCAGTTCGGGGAATTCTTCCTTCAGTTGCTGCTGGGCCTCAGCGGACAAATCATTGAATGCGGTTACTTTGGAAGACACCATATCTGTCAGATAATTCAGATATCCCGTAACGGAGGCACTGAAACGGTTGGTGCGGTATTCCATATTGACGGAGTAGTAGTTGCTGTGTTCAGGCTTCAGGTCAGCATCACCGATGGAGATAGTGTATTTGCTACCCATTTTCTTGAACATGCTGTAATACAATTCGTCTACACCGGGAGCACGGAAACCTGCTGCATACGTGGCACGTACGTTGAAGTTTCCAATATTGTACATGGCTGCCACTTTCGGGGTGAAACGTCCACCTGCCTGTTCATGATAGTCATAGCGTGCACCGACAATGCCCGTGAAGTGATCCCACAGTTTTACCTCATGCTGTCCGTAGCCCGACAAAGTATACACTCCCTTGTCTACATCGGCATCAGGACGAACAAGAATGTCCTTGCGGTAGTCCACTCCGAAGACAGTGGTACTGTTGGTGGTGAAACCGAAGATACCTTTCAGTTCGGCATCATGGAACTTCTGTCTTTTGGTGAATGCGTAGTCACCCGGTTGGTAATCACCGGCTGCCAACATGTATTTGTAGCGCGAAGTATAATTGTTGCCTACATAATCCAACTGGATGGAGGAACGTTTATTCAGTCTGTACTTGGCTCCTGTACCCCAGTTGTAGCCTTCGTAATGCGTATTATAATCATTTCCGCCTGTCATGCCGTCGCGTTTGGCAGGGCGATCGGTCATACGCCAGTAATATCCGCCATTGGCATAGAACGAGAGTTTTTCCGTAGCATCGTAGGTGAATTGCTGAGAAAAGTTATTCATGCTGTAGCCGATGGAAAGCTGATCGAGGGTTTCAACCAGGTCATCATTCTTGTCTACGGTCAGGCCACTGTTCTGCCAGCCATCCGAGTGATCATACTTATAAGCAGTGTAAGAGGCGAGCTTTCCTTTGGCAATGTCCAGGTTGAGGCCTTGTGAAAACTGATTCTTTCTTGTATAACGGCTGTTGGTGGTGAAGGAGATTTCATCTTTCGGCTGGTTGGTGATGATGTTGATAACACCGGCAATCGCATCCGAACCATAGAGCGAAGAAGCTGCGCCGTTTAAAACCTCGATACGCTTCACACGGCTCATGTCTATCTGGCTGATGTCAATATTACCGCTGATATCTCCCGTCACTTTGCGTCCGTTAATCAGTATCAGTACATATTTATTGGAAAGTCCGTTCATCATCAGATACGAACCCATCGCATTCGGAGAGAAGGAGAGAGAGGGAACCATCATGGTCATGGCCTGTTGGAAATCCGTGATTCCGGCACGTTTTATTTCGTTGGCGGTGATGACGGATACCGGTGCCGGAGTATTTTTCAGTCGCTGATGCGTACCCGTACCGGTTACTACTACAGGATTCAAATCCACAGTTTTATCTACGGAAGTTTCACCTTTATCAGCCTGTGCCCATGCACCGGCAGCGATACTTCCCATTAAGAGAGTCGTTAAGAATCTTTGCTTTATCATAAAATTATCGTTTGTTTGGAAATGCAAAGATATGGGGAAGATGAGGGTAAGAAAATACCCACTGATGGGTATTTCTATTGTTAAAAACCCTTGTTTATAGGTATGGACTCTTTAACTTTTATTCAAAGGGTGACGGATATCTATTGTTATTCCGGAACATAGATAATTTCTCCACTTTCCAGTTGGTAGGCTACACCGACTTTTTTCCCTCGCTTGCCGGAAGTTTCCTGTTCCTCACTGGGAGTGTATCGCTTGATTTCCTGTCCTTCTTTCGTAATGATTTCCATATTCTCTTTTCCGGGATTCTTCACCATAGTGAAGTCTTCTTTGGAAAACATTTCCGTCATGTTGAAGCGGGTGACGAGGGCAACCATCAGTGCGACGGCAAAGACCATGGCTACATCAAAAAGGTTCGCTACCGTACCCATCGGGTCGGAGTCCGTTTGGTTGTGAAGCTGTCTGTTTCGTTTCATATTTTTTTATGGGGCTGAGAGTTATTCATTGGTTTTGTTTCGCAGAGTCTTGTCCAGATATTCCAGATCATTTATTTCACGGGCATACCAGCGTTGTTTCACTTGCAGAGTGATGACGCCGACTGCGGCAATCACCATACCGACCACGGTGGTGGCAAAGGCTACCTGCATATTGTAAGCCATTGAGGAAATATCTCCTGTAGCCAGTCCGACAAGGGCGGGACCCATCGGAATCAGTGTTCCCATCAATCCCAGCATTGGGCCGAGTTTGATGAAAGTGCGCGAGCGTCCCAGCTCTTTTTCGGCGTCTACTTCGAAGTTGGCAAGCAGGCGTTCGCAGTAGGCGGCGTTATCACGGTGCTCGGCAAGCTTTTTCAGGCAACGGAGTAAAGGTTGTTTCCCGGTTTGGGGCAAGCTCTGCAACTGTTCGTTAATGTTTTCAGGAGTGATGGTTTCCAACATCTCGGAGAGTTGCTTTTGTAGTTTCATCCGTTGGTAGAATTCTCCGAAGAAACCTCCGGCAAGGATGATGGCGCGGAGGAAGAACAGGAGTAATAATACGATGACCGGAACAAGTAGTCCGTTGGATATCCAGAAGAGTGAGTTTGAAATGGTTTCCATAATGATATTTATAATTTTAGTAGTTACTGTTTATTTAGTAGCCGGTAGCTATGATGCTCAGTACGACTATGAATATGTTTACAATAAAAAGGATTTCAAGGCGCAGGGCTTTATCTCCCAATAGGATTTGTAGCAATCGGGCACCGATACCGATAAGTAAGAATGTGGTGGTAGCTACTGTCCACGAGAGCATATTGAAATCAATGCCCGGAAAAGAGAATAATAATTCAGCCAGTACATAGCATAGTACGCCACCTATCAATAAACCGGGATAAAGGTGGAGCAGAAAGGTGACGCTTCGTTTGAATGCAGTGTCTCTTGTACGCATTCCGGAGAAGCAGTCGAAGCAAAAGGTTATCAGGATGGCGGCTTCCAGTGTGATGCAAACAGATACATCCAGCATTTTCTCCCGGGAAGCAAAAAAGGCTGCTATTGCTGTCTTAGATTGCTCGGTTACCCAAGGAGTAATGAGTAAAACAAATAGGGCACAACATAGTGCTGTCAGCCACGTTCCCCAACGGGGATAGAAGCCGACCTTCAGCAGG
>OMGH01002105.1_pt1 | contig 10234 bp, 9 predicted proteins | sample 1645841 | NCBI WGS metagenome assembly OMGH01 (sample SAMN00849584, study PRJEB25192) | human gut metagenome
GTTGATGACATCGCGGCTGTACTTGTATCCACCAATAAGAATTCCATTGGATTTACAGCCCTTGTAGTTGTGTTCAAAAGATGTATCGACTCCAGATTTTTGATGGATTCTTAATATTGCAAACTTAACTCCAGAATTCGATACTTTTGGCCAATCTGGTTTTCCTTGCCACGATGATACGTCAATTCCTTTTAATTCCATATTCTTGTCCTTTCTCGGCATTGCGCCGGCGCAAATTTGTGCAAAAATAAGAGCCTTATGGTGCTGCTCGGATTCTTGGCATATTAACTGTAGGTTCTGTTCCCAGTATCTTTTCAGTGTAAACTCTGCTTTGCCCTCGATTCTTTTGGTAGCAATATACCTGCGTAACATTCCTACAGCACTATTGTCTACCACCGATAGTTCTGTTGTTCGTTCCTGGACTTCATAACGATTCAGTTCGATCGTAAGCGCATCTTGCACTATATCCAGTGTCTCCTGATCCACTTTGCTCTTTAATACTTGCATTACTGATTGTATGATCATTTGCCTTGACTCCATTATCAGCACCTCCCGTACCTTAATTATAAAGCATAGGTACAGATGCTAAACACGAAGATAAATAATAAAAATGTTACATTAAAAACATATAATGGTGGCGGATATTTGCAAACTGGACAAACATATTGTATATATAACGATAGCTTTTTATATCTCCATATTGGATTTAATTCACTTACTGCTTCTGGTATACAAAATGGGACAGTTCTTCTGACCTTACCAGTAAAAGTATCAACAAATAATCAAAATATTGGTGTTATTGGTTCGGGAGATAACAAAGCTCTTATTTGCGCAGTAGGCGTTTCATCAAATGGCTATAATATTGTTTGTAATGGGTTTGTATCAGCAGGTAATTATATAGCAGATTTAATGTTTATACGAGCATAAATTATATTATGATTTAAAAGTTATATATTTAGCTTGTGTCCACATACTGAGTATTCGAACAGATTTACCAGTTTCAATGTTACCCGTAAAATGCACTATATGAGTAGAATTTTGCTTACTTACAGCAACTATACTAACTGGACAAGCGCTCCAATCCGCATTAGTAGCTCCTATTAAGTAATAATCATTGTTAGTATCTGGTGGATTAATATAGATATATCCTGCTCCAGTACCTTTATAAACTTGATTTACAAAAGTTATCTTCGTGTTTAATGTATTAATGCCTAGCTTGTCTTTCAGGTATGTAAATAATTGTGAGAACGATATTTTTTTTAATACATTCCCTTCTCCAACTATCAATGTGTCACTTTCTGCCGGCGTTGCTTTCGAAGCCAGTGCCGACATTAATATTGTTTTTAATGATTCTGCCATATAATCACCTCTATTCTTTCACTCTCAGCATCGAACCATCAGAAGTGGCAAGTGCTGAGCCATCACTTGTGCCTAATACATACTGGACATTCCGAACATCAACAGCAATCGCATATTTCGCCCCTGTCTGAACTGATGTAGGGCTTATGCTTGCACCGGCTATATAAATGTTTGCATCTGCCATGCATGTCACCCTTTCACTTTGATTTTATAATTATCTACCCACGTTTCATCTGCAATTTTATATGTGAATCTCAGACAATAGATTCCTGTTTTTTGTGGCTCAATTAACGCATCTAGCGTATGCTCGTTGATATTGCAGTTTCCTTGATCTTCTACAGTCTCTTTTTCAGCATCTGTATCAACGAAAATCAATTCGTAATCCGCTGAAATGATGGAAAAAGGGATGTCTGCACCGCATACCGGCTCTACTTTACTTTTAAATCGGATTTTTTCTCCCAAATCCATTATTGTATTGCTATCTACGTATCTAATTGCCATGTCCTCTCTCCTTTCAGCATATTTTATGCCCGCTGAAACATTGCTTTGCAAGCTCTGCCGTCAGCTGACTCAGATTCAGCAATGAGCTGTACTCTAAATTATCCGATTTTGCTGTATAGCCTTTCGGAACAAGTTTCCCGCAAATTTCATGTCCAGATATCAAAAATAACACTGTAGCAGCGTAAGCTGTAAGACCGCCACTGCTTTCAGCATAAACATCTATGACATACTGTCCGTCTTTATCAAAAGGGACTATTGCGTCCCAGATTTCGAGATCCGATCCCTCTAGTCTCTGGAACACAATAGAAAACTCATTACATGAGCCATAAACTCTTGTAATCATTAGTCATCAGTAACTGTAACAGAAATCACAAATGTCTTACCTGCATCGACCGGATTAGGCGTAATACTTACAGCTGTGATTTTTGGTGGATTTGAATTATATTTTACAATTCTGGTGATTGTCGTTGTCTTTCCAGCACTATCTTTTGCAATGACCGTAATTGTATTGTTTCCAGATGTTAATGTAACATCTGTGCTAAATGTGCCATTGCTACTAACAGTGACAGCTTTGCCATTAACTGTAACGGTTACAGGAGAAGATGTTGCATCGTTGGTTGTACCAGATACAGTGATTGTATTTTTATTTGTAACATATCCATCTGACGGAGAGCTGATGCTCAGAGTTGGTGGTACGGTATCAATCTTAAATGTTACGGATTTCTGCGAAGCTGCATTGTTATCATAATCAGATGCATCAAATCTAATGGTATGAGAACCATCGGTAAGAGCTGTTGCCGGTATGTACGAACAATTGTAACCACCGGTTACGGCGGTCTTTGTAATGCCGTCAGTAATCTTGCTTCCGGAATCGATTGTGATACCGATAGTAGACGGATTAACACCAGAATCATCATCTGTAACAGTCCATGTGATAGTTGGCTTGTTGTTGACAAGTGTTGCAGATGCTGTTGGATTTGTGACTGTAATTACCGGAGCGACCTTTTCTTTAACGGTTAATCGCAGGGAACTACCGATTGCGGAATCTGTTGCATCTTTGGTGGTCACGTTTCCAGCATCGTCCGTTGCCTTGATTGTTATTCCGTAATAATGTCCGCTCTGGCTGTAACTGGACTTATTTGGAGCTGTTACTGTAGCTTCATATTTGCCCGTATTACTGTTAAAAGTAAGGGTGTAAGTCTGTCCATTTACAATAGCTTGTACTTGCTTTACTGACATTTATGTACCTCCATTTCATAATTCATTCTATATTTAACTTTTCGCAAAGTTTATTAATAAGTTTCTCTTGTTGGTCAATTTTCTTTTTCTGTGCTTTTAGCATTGCAAACATTGCTGGAATCATGATACGCTCGTTCCAGTCCTCAACAAGTCCATTGGCGTGTCTGGTGGCTTCTGGAAAATATTTTTCTACGTCTTCTGCAATGAACATTGGGATATATCTTCCTTCATTCTCGTCCCCTTTAACTAGATATCCCTCTTTATATTTCGCCCGCGTTGGTTTAATATTGTACCAGTTTTCAATTTCTTGCTCTGAAATATCGTTTCCAATGTCTTTATAGCGCTTTGAAGATGAAGCTTTCAGCATCAGTTGTTTGTATCCTGTACGTCCATCCCAACAAATAGTATTTGATGATGTCGTATACTCCATGTTTTCTATCTTTGGCGATTTTGCAAAAGATGCAGAATTAGTAACAGTTAAATCTCCAAATGTACCGGTATCAGCCGATACCTCTGTGGCATATACGTTTAGACTGTTATCCTTCCAACTGATTCCCCAATTTTCACTATTTTCAATTTCAATATCTACTTCATCGTCAAAGAACTTCTTGATATCAACAGGGAATATTCCATCGCTTGAAAACTGTACACCTGTATATTTCATGTATTTTGAATTTTCTTCGTAGCTTGTAAATACAGTATATCCAGAGCGATCAATTAATCCTTTAACAGCATTGCTGGCATCTTTAATTTTCAGATAACCGTTCCCATTCTTTTTGCCGCCCAAGGTAACTGTTCCACCAAGAAGAGCATCAAGGCTGACGTAGAGACGCCCATTGCTATAATATAATCCCTTCCAAGCCCCGTCATTAGTCAGAATGCTAACTATTTGCTCCTGCGTCAAATTGTCTATATCAATAACGACCGCCACGCTCTGCATATCCATCAATGTCGTAGTACCACCGGATGCATATAATTTACATCTAACATTCGTCACATCTCTAGGAATACCAATGGTTGAACCATTAGAACTTGCTACTGTCTGACCAGATCCATTTGTCAAAATAGAATACAAATAGTGTGTCACGGTATCCTCATCGGTTGAACTAGTATAAATGGTATTCCAAGTGTTTCCGTCAGCAGTCTCTTCAACAACGAATCTGCCTTTATAAGGCACTCTAGTAGCTGACTTTCCGTCACGATAATACGCTTTAAATGTTATAAAGTTTGGACTAATTGTCTTGTCAGAGCCACGTTTCAAGACGTTACATGATGGCTCAACCATGTATGTTCTACCAGGTTCACCATCTTTTCCATCTTCTCCCTTTTTCTGCTTAGAAATCGTGAATCTTTTTGTTACTGACAGATTGCTGAGATATGTTGCTCTGATGTCTATCCATCCATTGTCTGCCGATAGCCCAGTAACATTGTAGATATGTGTTGCATCACTCCAAGAGCCTGTGATACTGTCGGATTTTGTGATTGTATAACTACAATCGTCTGTAATATCCGATGAGCCATACATTACAGTAGCTTTGGTAGATACCTGTGGAAATACTGCGATATTGCCATCTGCATCAGCCGTAATCGTCTGCATTTCGTTTGATAGCTGCAAAGTCATGTTTTTAGCAAGAGCTGCTGCTTCAAGAGCTTTGTTTGCTGTGGTATCATCAGTATATTTATTCAGTTTCTTCCAGTCAGATGACGCATACACACTTCCTTTTGCTCTTGCTACAACACAAGTGAGGATATCTCCGCCGTCTTGAGACCATAAATCTCCGATATCATACGGCGGTGAAGGCCGTATAACAAACGTCCTTCTCTTGCCGTCTGCGGTGTCTTGCGCTTTCTCAGCTTGTGCAAGTGCTTTGGAAATGTCGTTGTCTTGAATCATCTGCCATTTCCATGTTGCACCGTCCTGCATAAACCGATACGCGTAGCCAGTGCTCTTCCAGTAAAAAAGATCACCTTCGTGCTTTTTGCGTTCTTCTGTACTTGTCCATTCAGAAGCCGGTTTGTTCTGCAAAGACGGTTCGTAATCATAGAAGAAGGACTCAATCTGTCCATCAATCTGTGCTTGTAATCCAGCCAATGAACCTGTTACTGTGTCAGCGTAATCAGCTAATTTACCATCTGAATAATCTTTGCTCTCCTGAAGATTGTCGGATAATGCTTTTGTGGCTGTTTTGCCACCGATAACAACTGAATCACCACTGATTATTACTTTTTTGGTGTCCATATCAACCTGGAAGATTATGTTTCCATCGCTATCTCTGACAATCAGTGCGCCTGTGTCAATATAATCAGCATTGATACCATGTGCGTACAGAATTTTTGCTATCAAATCGCCTGTCAGAAAGAAACCGTAAGGATATGTTTTGCCACCATCATTGGATACGCCAATGGCTTCTGCTGTGAATTTAATTACATTTTTTGATTCTGCAAGTGTAGGCTTGTCATGCAGATATGTAATAGTACTGCCATCTTCCTGTGCGACTGATGTTTCATATAATCCAGAAGAATTTTTTAAGGTTTCTTCTAATTTCTTTACTGCTTTTTCTCTAGCTGATTGTTCTTTTTTAACAAGTCGTCTTGCCTCTACGATTGCCTTAGTGGATTCTGACTGGAACTTGCTCTGCCCTCTGATAGGGTCGTCGGCTTGAGTTTTTACAGTAGTCTTTCCATTAACGGAACAAGAAACGTCCGTCAGCGGAGTTATATATCTGTTCCATTTGCGATCATAAGTATATGCCATATCTCCAAACTCAATGAGTGGGTTATATACAAGTTCTCCCGACATGTTACGGAATTTAGCTCCAATTATGGAATCGCCAATTTGAGCAGCTACCGTGTCCAAGTCCGAATCCGCAACAAGGTCGTTCTCCAATTTAAGAACATATCCTGTGCTTCCGTACATGGCTTCATTTTCTCTATTTTTTAGCTTGATTCCAGTAATCACAATATCATCACTAGAAACGGTTGGACTTGTAAAAAAGTCTTTGAGCTTTTCGGATGTGTCAGCTGCTGATTCGATCAGTGTCAAGAATCCATCACTATCAATTGTCCAGTTCCCTGTCGGACTGATAAAACTTTCTGAGTCAATACTTGCGCCGCCTTTAAATGTTACATTTCCATCATCGTCCACTACTGCGTTGTAATCTTCTTGTACATTGGAAAAATCCCATCTGATAAATCGCAAGTATCCTCTGCTGTCCAGGCGAGCGTTCGCAGTCTCAAGCATTGCTGCCCATCCGAACAACTGACGAAACGTCATGTTTTCCGGAATCTCTGACACGATCAGATTTCCATGAGCCATGGAGACTTCTGACGGAATACCAAGAGTCTCACACGCATCTCTAACAAGAGTCTCTATTGACTGTGGCAGAACCAGATGAGATATATAAGTTGCGTTCGTTTTATACATATCGTCCAAAGCGGTAAAACTAAGGATTTCGCCATATTGTTCTGGTGTCGTAATTGTATAAATACCTTTATCAATGGTTTCGACTCTGTCTTCTGTCGCTGCTTTTGTTGCCAGAATCGCACCGCCACTCTGGTCAAGAATTGGGTCATAGTTTTCATCCAGCAATTTATCTGTTGCAGCCAGACTTGCTACGGAGGTCTGCATTTTAAGATACGCATGAACTTTTGCCATGTAGAAATTATAGTTTTTCCACTGATCAGAAGTGTTGTCCAACTCCAATGTCATGGATTTACAAACAACGCAGCCAATCGGAAAGCTGCTACTTTCTGCACAATCAGAAAATGAGTTGTTGCTGCTCATAATCTCGTTCTGTACGGTTTTGGTTCTCCCATCAGGAAAGGTGATATCCACCACCTCCCAGACAGGTTCGCCATCTGCTAATTTCTGCTTAAATGTATCAGATACATTAATCAAGTGGATTCACCCCCTGCATGTTAAAAGATATTTTTGATACAAATTTTAAGTCTTGCGAAATTTCTCCAATAGTTAGGCTTGCTTTTCCGACATAAAACGGGTCAGTTCTCCATGCCATGTGGTAAAGCGACCAATGGTACAAATTGAAAGTTTTTCCTTTTGCGATAATTTTGAGAATTTTGTTTGCTTCTACAACTGGAACGTTTGATGCTTCATAGCTATATTGTTCAACTGTAAATAGTGGAGTCAGTAATGCTTTTCCAAACTGCGTACGGTTACTACCTTCTGAATAAGTTGTTTCAAGGTTGTAACCCATATCTTTGTCCGGCTGATAGATGGAAGCCCCATTCATTTTGTATCGTTCCGTTATGTTTTTTGGAATAGTTGCCACGCTTCCACCTCCTATGCCAGTTCAAACGGGTTTCTGCCGCTTGTATCACGTCTTAACTTTGCTTCTTCGATAATTTCATCAAATACTGTTCTTCGATTAATCTGAGCGGTAAAACGATAATTTCCGCCGCTCTGCTGTCCACCAGTTTCCTCACGAACGATTTTCCTGAGCAGTGCTTCTGGCGTTTCAATATTATTACCCTGTTTCTGATCACCAAGGACAGCCAGAAATTCACTTCTAGGTGGAATAACTGCACCTTTTGCCAGATATGGAATAGTCGGTACTCTTGGAAAGCTTGCGCTAAATCCGATCGTCTTAGAGCCGAATGGTGTAGGCACTTCCCACGGACCAAATGACATTGCAGATTCAATTCCACTGATCGTGCCGTTCACCGTACCGATTGCGCCATTTACGATACCGATAACTTTATTGAATATCTCTTTAACTTTGTTTTTAATACCCTCGAACGTATCAACAACCTTGTCTCTTGCACTTTTGAATTTATCAACGATTCCATCAACTATCCTCTTTACAACTTCTTTTATAGTGGACCATATAGCGCTCCACTTTTCTTTTGCACTTGATTTGATACCATTCCAAATAGAAACAATCTTTTCTGCCAAATCACTTAGTTTGGATTTTATTCCATCAACGAAAGCTATGGTTTTGTCTTTAATCCAACTCCATACCGCACCTGCAACTTCTTTTATTTTGTCCCAGTTTTTGTACAGCAATACACCAATCGCAATGCAAGCTGTTACTGCTGCTATAAAAATTCCGCCCGGTCCGACAGCTGTCGCAATGGCTTTGATTCCACCAATAATGCCGCCAGAGCCGGTCATGAGTGCAATAAGACCCTTAATGAAACTTGCTACTGTCGTTATACTTCCTGCGATTCTCGAAGCTAAGCCTGCAATCTTCGCTGCCGCAAATGCTCCGATCAGAGCTGCGCCAAATGCTTCAATGATTGATTGATGATCTGCAAAGAATCCAGCCAAATCAGACACTAGGTTAATCACTGTCGGAATTCCTGTTTCAATCAGCCATTTCAGCATTGGGAGGACAATATTGTTATAAATCCATTCAAGAACGTTTCCGATAGATTCCAGAATTGGTGCAAATGTACTGGTCAGATTACTGATAGATTCCAGTAGAGGATAGAAATTAAGGTTCGCCGCCCATGCCGCTGTATCCTCTGCAATCCTCTCAACAAACTGCATAACTACCACAAGGGCATCTGCAATGTTCTGGATGATCTGTGTTCCAACATTGTTCTTATTCCACGCATCCGCAAAACCGGATGCAATATTCCCGATAGTTTTAAGAACGTTCTGAGCAATCCTCAGCATGGTCGTAAGCATCGTTGCGCCTGTGCCATTTGTCCAGACCTCTACAAGGCTTTTACCTACACTCTTAGCGAGTTTTGCAATTCCCGACAAAGCGTTTTTTGCCGCTTCAATGGTATTCTTACCCTCTTTTTTCCATGCGTCCTGGAATGGTTTCCAGAGTTTCTTGAGCAGGTCAGCAAGTTTCTTTGCGGAATCGCTAATCTTGTCAAGTGCGGTTTCGCCTTCTGCGAGATTGCCGTAGTCCACATTACCTACTGAACTCGGAATACCACTGTTACCTGTTCCACCACTTCCACCAGATGAAGATGGCGTGGAAGATGAATTACTGCCAGTAGATGTGACTTTGTGCACTTCATCAAGTGATGAAAGATAGTTTTTTGTTTCCTTATTCGCTTTTTTTGTTGCTTTTGCATTGTCGTTCGTGGCATCTGCCAGTTTCTCTGCATTATCCGCTGCCTGTCCATACTGATCTGCTGTATCTGCGATCGCGTCTGTTCCGGCAAGACCCGCTCCACTTCCGCTCGTTTGACCGGAAGATTTCTTGCCAGTAATAAGCTCCGTGAAGCTTTTGAAAGCATTCGCCAGAGTTGCCAGTTTACCTAGTAAGATATTAATTACTTTCAGAACAGGTGTGAAAATATTAATCAATCCCTGTCCGACTGTTGCCTTGAGGGACTGCAACTGCAACTGCATCACTCGCACCTGGTTCGCCCAGCTGTCAGAAGTACGAATGAAGTCACCAGATGCGGCTGATAACTGTTCCTGCACAAAAGCAAAGCGGAGAGCAACTTTCTCCTGTTCAGTCATTGCAGATGTGGTCTTGCCGTAGCCATTTGCAAGTGCATATTGGTCAAGTGCACTTTGCGTCATAACGACCCTTTATACCCTCGGTTTCCCGATATTTATTAGGGGAGTAGACTATCTCTTCATCCAAATAGGATGCATGGCACTTCAGAATAGGGAATTTCGCCCTAAACCTACTTCCTTACGGAATAGTCGTTACACTTTCATCAAAAAAGAGCCTCTTATTGAGACTCTTCGATGCTTAGCACGGTATTACCATGATTATTTAAATTTCCATTTGAATCCATATGCAGTACGATGTCTGTGAACATTATTGCATACTTTAGATATTAAACCTTGGTCATATCCTGTTTCTCTACAAAGGAAGTTCATCCCCTCCCATTCTCTAATTACATTTCCATCTAAATCACATTGTAGAACCGCTCTTTGCTGAGTTTTTCTTAGCCGTTCTACTCTCGTTCCATAAGCATTGTTTTCTTGAACAGTACACCATTCAAGATTTTCAACACAATTGTTCTGCTTATTTTCGTCAATGTGATTAATAGAATTGCAACCGTCCGGCTTTTTAAGAAAAGCATTTGCAACCAATTTATGAATTGTAATCGTTTTCTTTTTACCGTCTTTATGCAAAGAGACTATTGGATAACCATAAGTATCAAGTGCAGGAGAATAAATTTTCTCTGGGACTTTTCT
>OMGH01002112.1_pt1 | contig 10206 bp, 7 predicted proteins | sample 1645841 | NCBI WGS metagenome assembly OMGH01 (sample SAMN00849584, study PRJEB25192) | human gut metagenome
GGTGGACCTTTTTCCACGAACACGGCATTGCGAATGGGTCCTTTCGCGCATGGCGATCGAGATCGACGACCGCCCCGAACAATACACTTCTTATGAAATCGTAACGTGGGTGAACGAGTACAACCGGATGCTCTCGACCCGTAATTTCACGCTGCACGATGCCGCTGGCCGGGAGTTCGGGCGGGCCGTGACGCAGTGGTGCATCATCGACTTGGCGGTCCGTAAAGCGATCGACCTGAACACGGTTATCGGGCCTTGTACCGATACGCTCGTCGATGCCCCTTCGCCGACGGAGAAACCCCGCAAGGTGATGGGGATCACACCGCAGCATGTGATGGAGCACCGGGTGGTTTACAGCGACATCGACTTCAACCGTCACGTCAATACGATGCGTTATATCAACATGATGTTCGATATGCTGCCCATCGAACAGTTGACCGCGATCCGGCCGGTGCGTCTTGACATTCATTTCATGCACGAATGCCGTTACGGGCAAACCCTTACGGTCGGGTACGAACAACGGGACGGCTTGTCGCTGTTCGAGGTTTCGAACGGAGAGGAAGCCGCTGTCCGGGCGGCGCTCGAGTGGCGTTGAGGTGCTGTATTTCGTGGTGGCGGGCAAGGCAGGGAGCCGACCCGAATCGACTTCGTTTCGGTCCGATTTTACGATCGGCTTTGTTCCTTTCTGGAACGGGTTTTGCTGATATAGGGACAAAACCTTTATTATTATGGAAAAGATCAAAGTTGCGAACAAGTACCAGAAAAGTATCGATCTGTTGAACGATGCTTTGGGAAAAGAAATTGCCACCTCGCTCCAGTACATGTATTTCCATGTCCATTTCGAAGATGCCGGTTACGAGTATCTGTCCAAAAAGATGCGGATGATTTCGATTGCCGAGATGCGTCACAGCGAGGAGTTGTCCGACCGTATCCTCTTCTTGCAGGGGGACGTGAATATGAACCCGTCGTTTACGACGCGCCAGATCTCCGATCCCAAGGAGATGTTCCGTTTCGCTATACAGCTGGAACAGAGTACGATCGACAGCTATAACGATGCCGCTCGCATTGCGGCCGAAGCCGACGATTCGGTAACGCACAAGATGTTCCAGGATCTGGCCGTCGAAGAGGAGGAGCACTTGGACTATTTCCGCAACGAGTTGCAGAACCTGCTCGATTACGGCGACAAGGAGTACCTCGCCTTGCAATCTTTTGCACGCAGCAAGGCCGAAGCCGAAGGGAAGGTTTCCGAGTAGTTTTTCCTCGCGGACGCGAGATAATGCGTCCCATACGTGGTTTTTGAATAAAATTTCATATCTTTACACGCGAAAAAAACTATTAACTTATTAAAATAATAGAGATATGAAATTTTATATCCGTATCGTGCTGCTGGCGGCTTTCCTGACGAGTTTGTTGTCGGCTCACGCGCAGTCCCCGACCATTACCTGGGACAGCACTGTGAAGGACCTCGGCGATTCGAATTACGAAGTCGTATTTACGGGTAAGATCCTGCCGGGATGGCATACGTACGACCTGCATTCGGACGTTTCTTCGACCCTGGTGGAGTTCGAGCCTGCAACGGGCCTGACGCTCGACGGCGATCCTTATGAGATCAACGCTTCCAAACGCGAATACGACGATATTTTCGAGGTCGAAATGGGTACTTATTTCGATGAAATCATCCTCGGTCAGAAAGTCACCCTGACGGGTGAGGGCGCCGTATTGAAAGGCAATATCAACTGGCGTTCCTGCGAGGAGGAAAATTGCAATTCGCCCGAGGATTGGGGATTCGAGATCACGATCGGCGATCCCGAGGCGGCCCGGGCATCCGTTGCGGCCGGGGATGCTGCGGATCAACCTGTTTCCGGCGACGGAGCCGGAGAGTCCAAAACCCTGTGGGGTCTGATTATCGAAGCGGTTCTTTGGGGCTTCGCGGCGCTGCTCACTCCTTGTGTATTCCCGATGGTCCCGATGACCGTATCGTTCTTTATGAAAGGCAGCGGATCGCCTGCTGCGGGACGTTTCAAGGCTTCGATGTACGGTTTCTTCATCGTAGCGCTCTATACGCTTCCCATTGCGGCGATCATTCTGATTACGCGTCTGGTGGGCGGCGATGCCGTGACGGCCGACATCTTCAACTGGCTGGCTACGCACTGGCTTCCCAACCTGATCTTCTTCATCGTGTTCATGATTTTCGCCGCATCGTTCTTCGGGGCCTTCGAGATCACGCTTCCGAGCTGGATGGTCAATAAGAGCGACCGGCACGCGGACAAAGGCGGTTTGATCGGTATCTTCTTCATGGCTCTGACGCTGGTGTTGGTGTCGTTCTCCTGCACCGGGCCGATCGTCGGCAACGTCCTGATTCGTTCGACTGCCGGCGAATTCTGGGTGCCCATCGTGACGATGTTCGCTTTCTCGCTGGCTTTTGCTCTGCCTTTTACGATTTTCGCTTTCTTCCCCTCCTTGCTGAAAGACCTGCCCAAGAGCGGCGGTTGGCTCGGTTCCGTGAAGGTCGTTCTCGGTTTTATCGAGGTCGCCCTCGGTTTCAAGTTCCTGAGTATGGCCGACCAGACCTACCACTGGGGGTTGCTCGACCGTGAGGTCTATTTGGCGATCTGGATCGTCGTGTTCACATTGCTGGGTTTCTATTTGCTGGGTAAGATCCGCTTCGCTCACGACGACGAACTCAAGCACGTTTCGGTGACGCGGCTGACGCTGGCCATCGCTTCGCTTTCGTTCGCGGTCTATATGTTTCCGGGTATGTTCGGTGCGCCGCTGAAAGCTCTTTCTGGCTATTTGCCCCCGATGCATACGCAGGACTTCGTGATCAATACGCAGGGTGTCGTTGCCGCACCGTCAGCAACGGCACAGACGACTGAAAAGATCAAATATGCGGATATCCTGCACTGGCCTTACGATCTGCCGGGGTATTTCGATCTGGCCCAGGCCGAAGCCGCTGCCAGGGAGGCCGATAAACCCTTGTTTGTGGACATTACGGGAATCAGTTGTGTGAATTGCCGCGAAATGGAAGCCCGCGTCTGGAGCGATCCGCGCGTGCAGCAGATCCTGCGCGACGATTACGTGCTGGTAGCCCTCTATACCGACGACAAGACCAAAGTGCCCGAGAACGAATGGGTGACCACTGCGGGAGGCAAGGTTCTCAAGGACATCGGCCGCATCAACTCCTACATCGCCCAGACCCGTTTCGGGGTGAACGGACAGCCCAACTACCTGATCCTCGGCCGTGATGGGCAGGAATTGGTTCCCAAGCGGGCTTACAATCTCGACGTGGAGGCATACATCGACTTCCTGAAGAGCGGTGTGGAGGCGTATAATAAAACGAAATAGGATGGATAACGATAACCGGTTCGGGCAGTTCCTCCCGAACCGGTTATCGTTATCTCCTTGTTGCAGGATTCGGTAGGGTATTTGTATTTTTCCTGAAGTTGCCGTGCGCTGTTTATTCGAAAACAGGAGGGCCGTACCGAAGGTTTGAATCCGTTCGGGGATTCGATTTCAGTTATAAATAAAAGTTCGGGGTATGAAAATTTCGATCGTGGGGCCCGCCCATCCGTATCGTGGGGGCTTGGCCGTAATTATGCAGAGCATGGCCCGGGTTTTCCAACATCGGGGCGACGAGGTGAAGATCAAGACTTTCACGCTCCAGTATCCCCGTATTTTCTTTCCCGGCAGGAATCAGACGGTGCAGACACCTCCGCCGCCCGATCTGTACATCGTGCGGTGCGTGAATACGATGAATCCGTTCAACTGGATCGCCGTGGGGCGGTGGATCGCCCGCGAGAAGCCGGATTTCGTGCTGATGAAATACTGGACCCCCTTTATGGCGCCCTGTTTCGGTACGATTGCCCGTTTTGCCAAAAAGAACGGTACGACGCGTATCCTTTGTCAGATCGACAACGTCGAACCGCATGAACGCCATATGACTGACAAGCCGTTCAACCGCTATTTCCTGAGGGCGGTGGACGGCTTTATCTATATGTCCGAGCAGGTGCACCGCGAATTGCGCCGATATACGCAGGTTCCGGCGCTTTTCTCTCCGCATCCGCTTTTCGAAAATTTCGGTATCGTCATTGATCGTACGGAGGCCTGCATCCGCCTCGAACTGGATCCTTCGAAACGCTATGCGCTCTTTTTCGGTTTGATTCGGGACTACAAGGGATTGGACCTGTTGCTCGATGCCTGGAAGATCTACAAGCGGGAGCATCCTGCCGAAGACCGGCGCCTGATCGTGGCCGGTGAGTTCTATGCTCCGAAAGAGAAGTATTTGAAGCAAATCGCCGACAACGGACTGGAGGACGATGTGATTTTGCACGACTATTTTATTCCGGACGAATTGGTGCGTTACTATTTTTCCGTCGCAGATTTTTTGGTGCAGCCGTATCGTTCGGCCACGCAGAGCGGCGTGACCCAGATCGCTTATCAATTCGACCTGCCGATGGTGGTGACCGACGTGGGCGGTCTTCCGGAGATCGTGCCGGACGGTCGTGTCGGCTTCGTCTGCCGTCCCGATGCCGCAGAAGTCGCCCGGGCCATCGACCGTATCTGGCGGGACGATGTGCTCGCGGGATTCCGTGCGAACATGGAAGAGGAGAAGAAGCGCTTTTCGTGGGATGCGATGTGCGATCGCATTACGGAACTTTACCGATTGGTTAAATAGGAAGCGTAGAGGGTCGATCCGATTAAATAAGAACTCTTGTATCTCGAAAAGCGGAATCTCGTACGATCCTCGTCGCTTTAGCCGATAGACTCTTTATTACAAAACCCCCGCTGCAATTTGCAGCGGGGGTTTACTCATCATTTTTCCGGCAGACCGGGGATACGGATTATCGTTATTTCTTGATGTTGGGCAGTTCCAGGCCGTAGTGCTTTTTACGGTCTTCGAGCTTGAGCCAGAAAGCCAGCAGGAAAGCCAATACGCCGAGGCTGGCGAAAATCAGCATCGGAACCGTGTAGTTGTAGCTTACGTGTTCACCGGCTTTGATCGCTTCTCCCACGCCGGGATTGACCTTGTTGAGAACCCAGCCGATGATCATCGGGAAGGCCATCAGTCCGAGGTTCTGGATCCAGAAAATCGTTGCATAGGCAGAACCCATATAGCGGTTATCGACCAACTTGGGTACCGAAGGCCACAGGGCGGCGGGAACCAGCGAGAAAGAGAGGCCGAGCAGGATGATCGCCGAGAACGCGATAGCGGGGGTGAGGGGAACCAGTGCGAAAGTCATGTGGCAGATGAACATCAGGATCGCACCGATCATCAGCATCGTCGCGCCTTTGCCCTTGTGGTCGAGGAACCAGCCGAGGAGCGGAGTCAGAATCATTGCACCCATCGGGAACCAGCGGAAGATGTCCGAAGCCTGCTGGTTGGTGATGCCCAGATTACTTTCGAGCATACCCGTTGCGAAACGCTGGAACGGGAAAATCGCCGAATAGTAGAGCACGCAGAGTGCCGAAACGATCAGGAAGGTTTTGCTGCTGAAAAGGTTCTTCAGATCGGCGACCTTGAAGGGCTCTTCGGTTTCTCCTATCGGGGTGTCTGCCTCGGTTTGTCTGTCGAGTTTGAAGTCCATGACCGAGAAAGCGATGTAGGTCAGCAGGCCGATGCAGAGCAACAGGCCGACAACGGCTACCGGACGTGCTACGCTCGGATCGCCGCCCCAGTTAGCCACCCAGGGCGACAGGCTGAATACGGCGAATACGCCCAGTCGGGCAATAGCCATTTCCAGGCCCATCGCCAGAGCCAGTTCTTTCCCCGTGAACCACTTGACGATTGCACGGGATACTGTCACACCGGCCATCTCCGTACCGCAGCCGAAGATCATGAAGCCCAGGCAGGCGAGCTTCGCGCTGGCCGGAATGTCCGTGAGGAACGAATTGAGGAACTCGTAACCGAATCCGCCTTCATAGAAGTAGTTGCTCAGCCCGTAGAATTTGATACCGGCACCGAGTACCATCAGCGAGGCCGAAAGAATACCCGTAAACCGTACGCCCATCTTGTCGAGGATGATACCTGCGACGAGCAGGAAACCGCAGACGTTCAGAATGAATTCCGAACCGCCGTACAGTCCGAAAATCGTGGGGCTCCAGCCTCGGGTGCTTTCGAGCATGTTCTGCAACGGCGAGAGGACATCGACGAACATGTAGCCGAAGAACATGGTGAGCGCCACCAGAATCAGCGCGGTCCACCGAGCCCACGCCGAGTCGTTCAGTTTCTTTTGAATAGCTTGTGTCATAGTTTATTGAATTGGTTATTGTTAGTTAAAAAGCTTCTGTATGCTCCCCCGTGTAACGTTTGAGGATTTCGTAGGCCGAGGTAATGCCCAGCTCTCCGGCTTTCGAGAGGTCGAGGCAGCCCTTGCGCGTGTCTTTCATATAGATTTGGGTCATGCCCCGGTTGTAGAACGCTTCGGCGAAGAGGGGATTCAGTTCGATGGCTCTCGAAAAATCTTCGAAGGCCTCGGGGAGTTTGCCTGAAAGAGCCAGCAGCGTTCCCCGGTTGTAGTAGGCTTCGGCGAAGTTCGGGAAGAGGCGGAGCGTCTTGTCCAGATCGGCGATGGCTTCGTCGTAATTGTAGGTGCGTGTATGGGGGTTGGTGAGTTTGTTCGCCGGGTCGGAGTCGATCGAAATTCGCTGATAGGGATTGTCCAGGCCCGAAATGAAGTCGATCATTTCGGCCCGTGTCACGGCCCGGTTGAAGTAGAGGAACGGATTGGCGGCATTGTCTGCGATAGCCGACGAATAGGTGCCGACCGAATTGGTGAATTGTCGGATCAGCGATTGCGAAATGGCATATTGTACTTGCAGGAGCCAGTCGCGCGGATTCTGGCTCAGGATTTCGGTATAGCGGCTGTCGAGCATCGCCAAAGAGTCCGCACCGATGTTCGTAGGCCGGTTGGAGAGGACGAGGTAGGGATTGTCCAGTTTTTTCTCGAAGTCTTTGACCCGTTGCAGGGTATAGCGGTTCGACGCCTCGATCCGGGTGGTGTCGGGCTGCATCAGGGTGAAGCGGAACAGGGGTAGCAGACGCATGTTGCTGCGGCCCAGGCTCGGTTGTTCCGAAATGCGGTCGAAGTAGTTGTTGGTGAATTGGTTGTCGAAAGCCAGCAGTTTGTCCATCCGTTGCGTCGTATCGGCATAGATCGAGTAGGTGCTGTCCTTCAGGTGGGATTTGTATTCGGCGATCTTGCGCTGGGCGATCTCTTCGTCCCGTTTCGCAGCCTTGGGGTTATGCAACGCATAACGCAGGGCGCTGCGGTTCAGGTAGGCGTTGGCGAAGTCGGGGTAGAGTTCGATGGCCCGGGTGTAGTCGCGCTCGGCGCCTTCGAGATCGCCCAAGCGGGTTTTGAGCATGGCACGCAGGTAATAGACCTGGACATTGCCGGGGGAGTAGAGCGCCACGCGGTCGAAGTCGTCGAGTGCGCGGTTGTAATCGCCGATCTGGGTGCGGAGAATCGCCCGGTTGAAATAGGTGAACGAGTTGGTCGAGTCCAGTTGTAGCACCCGGTCGAAATCCGCGAGGGCCTGCATCGGACGGTTGGTGTTGGAATAGACCACCGCCCGGTTGAAATAGGGCGGCAGGAAAGCCGAGTCGCAGCGGATCGACATGTCGAAATCGGCTTCGGCTCGGGCATACTCCTCTTTTTGCAGCAACAAGGTTCCGCGTTGGTAATAGCCGTTGGGATTTTCGCGGTTGGTGCGGATCGCCTGGTCGAAATTTTCCAGGGCCCGTACGGTGTCCTTCAGGTAGAGGTAGGCTGTGCCGCGGCCGATGTAGGCGTCGGCTACCTTGTTTTCCTGGAAGATGAATTTGTCGAAATCCTCGATCGCCTCCTCGTATTGCTTGTTCTGCAGGCGCGTATAGCCCCGGCTGTAATAGGCGTCCGGCAGGTCGGGCCTCAGGTCGATCGCCTCGCGGAAATCCTGCAGCGCGTCGTCGTAGTTGCCCATGCGCGTACGGGTCAGCGCCCGGTAGATGTAGGCGGTCGTGAACACGGGGTTTTTGACGATGGCAGCCGAAAAGTCGGTATCGGCACCCAGCAGGTCGTCGAGGTTGAATTTGGCTACACCCCGCAGGAAATAGCCCTCTGCGGCGTCCGGATCGGCCCGCAACAGGATGTTGAGCACACGAATCGCCTCCTGATATTCGCGGTTCATCAGGCAACGGCGGCTGGCCCAGTAGAAGTAGTCTTTGTTGTATTGGGCGTCGGCAGCGGCAGCGTTGCCCAGCAGCGTCCCCAACAGGATGATTTTCAGGATAAATTTGCGCAATGCCACGACACCCCGATTTGGTTGTGATTATTCTTGTTCGTATCCGAAGCGCTTGAGTTGCCGTTCGTTATCGCGCCAGTTCTCGTTTACTTTGACGTACAGCTCCAGGAAAACCTTCTTGCCGAGGAATTGTTCTATGTCCTCGCGGGCCTGTTGTCCGACTTTTTTGAGTTTCTCGCCCTTGTGTCCGATCAGGATGCCCTTCTGGGAGTCGCGTGCGACATAGATGACCGCCGAAATGCGGTCGATCGTCGGTTCCTCCCTGTAGGCTTCGATCGCTATTTCGCAACAGTAGGGGATCTCCTTGTCGTAGTTGCGCAGGATCTTTTCGCGGATTATTTCCGAGGCGAAGAATCGCAGCGTTTTGTCCGTCCACTGGTCCTTGTCGAAATAAGGAGGTGAGTCGGGCAACAGCTCCTTCACCCGCTTCATGACATAATCCACATTAAATTTCGAAGTAGCAGAGATAGGAATAATTTCCGCCTTCGGCAGCAATTCCTTCCATGCTTCCACCAGTTCCACCAGCTTTTCCTGGTTGCTTAAATCAATCTTATTGATAAGCAGCAATACCGGAACGTCCAAGTGTCCTACTTTCTCCACAAAATCATTATGCTTGTCGGGAGTCTCAACCACATCTGTCACATACAGCAACACATCTGCATCCGCCAATGCCGAAGTGGAGAAATTAAGCATGGACTCCTGTAACTTATAGTTTGGCTTCAATACACCCGGAGTGTCCGAAAACACAATTTGCATGTCATCCGTATTATAGATGCCCATAATCCGATGACGGGTGGTCTGCGCCTTGAAAGTGGCGATAGAAATGCGCTCACCTACCAAAACGTTCATCAATGTGGATTTGCCCACATTCGGATTTCCCACGATATTTACAAAACCTGCTTTGTGCATGACTTCAGTATTTGAATTGAGACAAAAAAACGCATCGAATCGAAATAGGATGCGTTTTTATCATATTATATTTAGCAATAGTATGTTACTGCTTCTTTCCGTCGTATCCCCACTTCACATACACGGCTCCCCAGGTAAATCCTGCGCCGAATGCAGTGAAAATAAGGTTGTCGCCTTTCTTCAGCTTATCTTCAAAGTCCCAGATGCAAAGAGGCAACGTAGCAGCACTGGTATTGCCGTAACGTTCGATATTAATCAGTACTTTCTCACGAGGAACTTCCAGACGATGTGCCACAGCATCAATGATACGAAGATTGGCCTGGTGCGGAATCACCCAGTCAATGCTATCCTTTGTCAGACCGTTTTTCTCGGCAATGGCCGCGCTAACATCCGACATATTGGATACGGCATACTTAAACACAGTACGTCCTTCCTGATAAATGTAATGCATGTGGTTGTCTACAGTAAAATAAGAGGGAGGACAAACCGACCCACCCGCTTTCATATGCAGGAAAGGCAAACCTTTGCCGTCGGTTCTCAGAATAGCATCCATAATACCTACATCTTCTGTTGTCGGCTCGAGCATGAAAGCTGCAGCGCCGTCTCCAAAGATAGGACAAGTAGCACGGTCTGTATAATCAACCATTGACGACATCTTGTCGGCTCCCACAATGATAACCTTCTTATATCTTCCAGAACGGATGAAATTGGCCGCCGTCTCCATCAGATAGAGAAATCCGCTGCAGGCTGCCTGCAAGTCAAAAGCATATGCATTTTTCAGCCTTAGCTTATCACATAAAATAGAAGCTGTAGAAGGGAAATGATAATCCGGAGTGGAAGTAGCTACAATCACCAGATCTATATCATCCGGATCCGCGCCAGTACGTTGCATCAGCTGTTTGGCAGCTTTACGCGCCATATAGGAACTACCTAACCCTTCTTCATTCAGGATACGTCTTTCCTTTACTCCGATACGAGTCATAATCCATTCGTCGTTGGTATCCACCATTTTTG
>OMGH01002114.1_pt1 | contig 10200 bp, 9 predicted proteins | sample 1645841 | NCBI WGS metagenome assembly OMGH01 (sample SAMN00849584, study PRJEB25192) | human gut metagenome
AAGCCGGTGCCGAGGCCGGCGCCCATGCCGGCAAAAAAGGTGACGAGTATTGTTAGCAGTAATGTCATATCAGTGTTCCTCCTCTAACATATAATCCAGATTTTGCTCCATCTGACGGAGATTTTTCGCAAGCTGTTTTCTGGCGGTGTCATCGATATGCGCCAGAAGACTGTCCATAAAGCGGTTCTGAAGGGTGCGCCCCTGTTCGATGACAGGGCGGGCTTTGTCTGTGCAGAGCAGATGGGTCTTCCTGCGGTCGTCTGTGTCCGCCTCACGTCGCAGATAACCTTCACCGACAAGCTTGTCCACGTTGATCGATACGAGGTTGGCTTTGATCTTGCGGACCTCCACAATATCGCGTGCGGTGGTATATTCCGGGTTGTTCGCCAGAAACATCAGAATATCGAACGCGGTCTGCGGGAGATTCAGTTCGTGGCATAACGGCCTGCACACGGCGCTGTAGGCGGCCGATAGCTTCATGGTAAATTCAATACCGGTATTCATAGGTAAATGCTCCTTTCAATGGGATAAAATGATACTTCACGCATGTAATATTCAGATTGAGATGTCTTGCATATATATACTTCATATATGAATGATTGAGATGTCTTGCATATATATACTTCATATATGAATGATTCATATATGAAGTATATTAACACGACACATCCGGATTGTAAAGAGAAACATATTTGACAAATTCCGGATTCCGGTGTTACAATAGGATACGGAAAAGAGCGTTAGCATATTATATTCGTATAATCTGCTGGTGCTCTTTTTTTGTGTTGTGGAGACACCCGCATGCAAAGGAAGGATGGATGAAAATGAAAAAAAAAGATAGAGAAGTATTTTTAAAACAGATATTCTGGGAGGTTGTGGGAAGTGCGTTTATTGCTGCCGGCATTTATAATTTTGCGGTGCAGGCGGGATTCCCGATGACCGGATTTTCCGGTATCTCGATCATTTTATATCAGCTGTTCGGCGTGCCGATCGGATTTTCCACGATACTGCTGAATATACCGGTGGCAATATTGTGCTATCGTCTGCTGGGAAGACACTTTTTCTTCAGCTCACTGCGCTGTATGCTGATTTCTTCCCTGATGATTGACTATGTCGCGCCACTGTTCCCGGTTTACTCAGGAGACCGTCTGCTTGCGGCACTCTGTACCGGTGTGTTTGCCGGACTGGGATATGCGGTGATTTACATGCAGAATTCCTCGACCGGCGGTTCCGACTTTATTATTATGGCGGTCAAGAATCTGAAGCCGTACTGGTCTGTCGGGAAAATTTCGTTCGTGACGGATGTGATCATCATTCTTCTGGGTGGATTTCTGCTTCGGGATGTGGATGGAATTATCTACGGAATGATTGTAAGTTTTCTGCTGGCAATCGTGGTCGACAAGCTGATGTACGGCATCAATTCCGGAAAGATGACACTTGTCGTGACGGAGCATGGAAAGGAGATCTGCGATGTGATCGATTCCTGTTGCGGCCGCGGCTCTACGATATTACAGGGACAGGGCGGTTACCGCTGTGACAACAAACAGATTGTGATGTGCGTGTGCAACAACAAAGAGATGTATCTGCTGCAGCATGCCATCAAGGAGGCAGACCCGGCATCCTTTATGATTATATTAGAGTCCAATGAAGTGCACGGAGAGGGCTTCCGCACCATCAGGATCGGAGAGGGTGAGACGCAGGCAAAGAACAGCGCGGTTTGATTCCATAGGAAATTTGTGCTATAATCTTGTTTTATGGTATAAAAGTAAGTAAGAAAGAAAGAATCAGTCGGGAGAGAGAACATGCAGAGTTTAGAGACACTGACAGAACGGGATTTTGACAGCGTATGGGAGATTATGGAGGAGAGTTTTCCGCGGGACGAGAGACGATCCAGGGAGGCGCAGAGAAAGATACTGGATGTCTCATGGTATCACTTGTACGGGTACCGTGCACACGGGGAGCTGATGGCGTTTCTGGCAGTGTGGGAGTTTGATACATTCCTGTTTGTGGAGCATTTTGCTGTGAGGAAATCATGCCGAAACGGCGGACTTGGAGCGGTACTTCTGACACAGCTGACAGCGCAGTGCAGAAGACCGGTCATACTGGAGGTGGAACTGCCGACCGGTGAACTGGAAGCCAGACGGATTGCATTTTATGAGAGAAACGGATTTGTGATGAATCCGTTTGAGTATATGCAGCCAGCGATGGGAGAGGACAGGCATGCCATCCCGCTTCGGATTATGTCTTATCCGAAGCAGCTTGTGGCGGATGAATTTGAGACCATGCGGGACGTGCTGTATTGTCATGTCTATCGGCAGAAATAGTGCTATGGACAGAATGGCAGATCGACGGTAAGTGTTACCGGACAGTGATCGGAGCCGGTGACATCGGTGAGAATTCCTGCATCCACAAGACGGTCATCGAGTGCAGATGAGGTGATGAAGTAGTCGATACGCCATCCGGCATTCTTCTCTCTGGCGTGAAAGCGGTAGGACCACCAGGAGTAGATGCCCTCGGTATCCGGATAAAAATGGCGGAACGTATCGGTGAAGCCGGCGGATAAAAGAGCCGTCATTTTGGCGCGCTCCTCGTCGGTAAAACCGGCGTTTTTCCGGTTGGTTTTCGGATTCTTAAGGTCGATCTCCTCGTGGGCGACATTGAGATCACCACAGAGAATCAGCGGCTTGTTTTGGTCAAGACCTTTTAGATATGAGAGAAATGCATCTTCCCACTCCATGCGGTAGGAAAGCCTTGCCAGTTCATTCTGAGAATTCGGCGTGTAGCAGGTAACCATATAAAAATCCGGGAATTCCAGCGTAATCACACGTCCCTCGGTATCGTGCTGTGGAATGCCGATGCCGTAATGCACCGACAGAGGTTCCTTTCTGGTAAAAATGGCGGTGCCGGAGTAGCCCTTTTTCTGCGCATAATTCCAGTAGGCGTAATAGCCCTCAGGTGCGAAATCAATCTGACCCTCCTGCAGTTTGGATTCCTGAATACAGAAAATATCAGCATCACTTGCTGTAAAAAATTCTGCGAAGCCTTTCTGCATGCAGGCGCGCAGACCGTTGACATTCCATGAGATCAGTTTCATAGACAATTCCTTTCTGTGGCTGCCCGGATGTGGCAGCGGTTTTACTTTTTCCAGATTTGTGATAAGTATACCATCCGGCGGACAAAAAGGAAAGAAGAAGAAGGAGGCGCGTTTCGTATGGCGGTCTGGAATCCCTGGCATGGCTGCAAGAAAATCAGTGCAGGGTGCGATATCTGTTATGTATATGAAAAAGATGCGATGTACGGCAAAAATGCGTCCGTGATCCGCAGGACAGCCAATTTTGATCTGCCGGTAAAAAAGAACCGGAGAGGAGAATACAAGCTGCTGCCGCAGGAGGAACCGGTCTATGTGTGCATGACGTCGGATTTTTTCCTGCCGGAGGCGGATGAATGGCGGAGCGAGGCGTGGGCGATGATAAAGGAGCGGCAGGACCTTTCCTTTGTGATTGAGACGAAGAGGGAGCACCGCTTTTTTAAAGCACTGCCCGACGACTGGGAAGACGGCTATGAAAACGTGACGATTCTCTGTTCGGTGGAGAATCAGAGACGCGCGGATGACCGGATTCCGGCATTTTTAAAACTGCCGGTGCGCCACAAGGGCATTCTCTGCGAACCGCTCCTTGAAAAACTGGTGCTGGATGCGTATCTAAAGACCGGGGAGATTGCGCAGGTTCTCTGCGGCGGCGAAGAGGGAGCAGACGCGCGTGTATGCGATTTTGCATGGGTGCTGGAACTGATGAACCAGTGCGTCCGCTGCGGGGTTACATTCCGCTTTTTGCGGACCGGCACTTTTTTCCGGAAAGGGAACCGGACATACCGGATCACAGAGGAGGAGCAGCAAGAACAGGCGAGGCGGGCAGGCGTGGACTACACGCCATAACGCAGGGGAGGAATGACAGGATGAACGTTCAATATGCAAAAGAAGTGACAGAACTTCCGGCGGGATCGGGCGGGAAGGCAGAGACGCTGCTGATGCGTCTGATAAGAGCGGGATATTATGTGGATGCACCCTGCGGCGGAAAGGGAACCTGTGGAAGGTGCCGCGTGCGCTTTGTGTCGGAGGCACCACAGCCGACGGCAAATGAGCGGAGGCTGCTCACAGAGGAAGAACGAAGCAGTGGCGTGCGCCTGGCGTGTGAAGTGCGCGTGGCAGAGGCATGCAGCCTGCAGCTTCCCGTAAGCCGGGAGCAGGAGATCGATGTGTTAGTCACGGCGGATGCAGCAGACGGAGCCATCCCCAGCCGGATGGTAGATGAAGGTATCCCCGGTCAGACGGCAGGGACCATCCACGGTCAGAGAGAGTGCGTGGCGATGCACAGCAGAGAGGACGCAGCCAAGATATGGGGGCATTCCGGGAAAAAGCGCTGCGGCGCAGCCGTGGATATCGGTACCACCACGCTTGCCGCAACGCTTTATGACCTTACAGATAGAAAAAGGATTGCCGTCGCATCCTCGGTAAATCACCAGCGGGCATACGGCGCAGATGTTCTGTCCAGAATCCAGGCGGCAAACGAGGGGGCGGCAGAGGAACTGCGCCTTAGCATCAGCCGGGATATCGATGCGTTGCTTGCGGGACTCGTGGCGGATGCCGGGATACCGGATGATGCTGTGGAGGAACTTGTAATTGTCGGAAATACGACCATGTGTCATCTCCTGCGAGGATTATCCTGTGCGGGGCTTGGGGCGGCGCCTTTTACACCGGAGGATCTCTCCCTCTGGGAGGGGAGCGGCGCAGAACTTGCGCTGTCTGACCGGTGGAGTGTGTCAGTGACCATTTTGCCTGGAATTTCTGCTTTCGTCGGAGCGGATATCGTGGCGGGAATCTATGCCCTGGAAATGGACCGGAAAAAAAATGCGCTGCTGTTGGACATCGGCACCAACGGGGAGATGGCAGCAGGAGGAGCGGATGGATTTCTTGTGACTTCCGCAGCGGCGGGACCGGTCTTTGAGGGCGGAAATATATCCTGTGGTGTTGCGGGTGTTCCGGGAGCCGTGACAAACCTGGTTTTGGAGAGAGATCCTGCCGCCACAGGAGGAATAAGAACCGTGGAGCTAAGCACCATCGCCGGTGAGACACCGATCGGCTTATGCGGAACCGGGATTATTGACGCTGTGGGAGAAGCCGTGCGGCTCGGACTCATCGATGAGAACGGGACGTTTGAGGAACCCTGGTTTACGGATGGCATGCCGGTCGCGGAGGGCAGATTCCGGTTCCGGCAGGAGGATGTGAGACAGGTGCAGATGGGCAAGGCGGCGATCCGCGCAGGGATCGAGACGCTGCTCGCGGAATCTGGAGGAGAAGATCCCGAAGAAATCCTGATCGCAGGAGGTTTTGGCTTCCGGATGGACGAGGAGCAGGCCATCCGGATCGGACTGTTCCCGGAACAGTTCCGTGGACATATCACGATGATCGGCAACAGTGCGCTTGCGGGAGCAGAGCGCTATCTGCTCGATGACAGGACAGCGGCAAAACAGAGGCTTGCGTCTATCACAGGGCGCGCACAGGAACTTTCGCTTGCCATGCACCCGAAATTCAACGAATTATATTTGGACGAGATGTTTTTTGATACAGACAGATGATGGGAGGAACCGTTGATATGGAACAAAAAAATGATTTTCTTGGGAGAGATCCGATTGGCAGGCTGCTGTGGCGCATGTCACTTCCTGCGATCGTTGCACAGCTGATCAATCTGTTATATAACCTGGTGGACCGGGTTTATATCGGACATATGCCGGAAGACGGAGCGCTGGCGCTTACAGGGGTGGGCGTCTGCCTGCCCATTATCATGATTGTGTCGGCATTTGCCGCACTTGTGAGCAATGGCGGGGCACCGAGGGCTTCCATGGCGATGGGAAAGGGCGACTACGACGAGGCAGAAAAAATTCTCGGCAACAGCGTTGCGCTGCAGATTGTCATCTCCGCCGTGCTCACGGTTCTGCTGTTACTGTTTTACAGACCACTGCTGCTGACATTCGGTGCAAGTGAGAATACCATCGGCTTTGCTTCGGATTATATGAAAATCTATGCGGCAGGAACGGTCTTTGTGCAGCTGACGCTCGGCATGAATGCATTTATCACGGCGCAGGGCTTTGCCAGGACAGGAATGCTCAGCGTTATGATCGGCGCGGGCTGCAATATTGTGCTCGATCCGGTTCTGATCTACGGATTCGGTATGGGAGTCCGTGGAGCGGCGACCGCGACGGTAATCTCTCAGGCGGTGTCGACAGTGTGGGTTCTCTCGTTCCTGACGGGAAAAAAGACTGTATTAAAAATCCGCAAAAAGTATCTGCGCATGGAAGCGGGCGTGGTACTTCCGGGGCTGGCACTTGGACTTGCCCCGTTTATCATGCAGGCAAGCGAGAGCGTGATTACGGTCTGCTTTAATGCCTCGCTGCTCAAATACGGGGGAGACGTGGCGGTGGGAGCTATGACGATTCTATCCAGTGCGATGCAGTTTTCCATGCTTCCGATGCAGGGACTCGGACAGGGCGCCCAGCCGATCACAAGCTACAATTACGGCGCAAGGAATGCGGATCGTGTCAAAAAGACATTCCGTCTGCTTCTGACCACAAGCCTGTGCTATTCGATGGCAGTATGGCTTTTAATCATGCTGTTCCCACAGGTGTTTGCAATGATTTTTTCCTCCAACGCAGAACTGATCGCATACACGAAGTGGGCGCTTCGCATCTACTGTGCGGCCATGGGTATTTTCGGGGCGCAGATTGCATGCCAGATGACATTTATCTCGATCGGCAATGCGGGGGCATCGATCATCGTGGCGGTTATGCGTAAATTTGTGTTGCTGCTGCCGCTTATTTATCTGCTGCCGCATCTGGTGAAAAATCAGACCATGGGCGTGTATCTGGCAGAGCCGGCAGCGGATGTGATCGCGGTAAGCTTTACGATTGTTCTGTTTTTCTTCCAGTTCAAAAAGGCTGTTGCTGCCATTGAGAAGCCGCAATAGCGGGTAGGACTTTTTTCCTGTTTCTTTTGCCTGGTGTATTGAAATGTGGCGGCAACTTTGCTATGATGAAGTGAGGTTATGATGCGTTTGATGACAAATGCAGATTAGGAATATAGAACGAATCGGATAGGAACCAGGAGAATAAAAGAAACCGGGGTAAGAGTATGGGCAGCAGAGATAAGGTACTCATAGTGGACGATTCAGAGCTGGATCGGATCGCATTGAAAAAGATGCTAAAGGATGCTTATGAGATTGTAGAGGCAGTAGACGGTGCAGGTGCACTTCGGATTCTGGAATCGCAGAAGGAGTTTGACGCGATATCTGCGATCATTCTGGATCTGGTCATGCCGCAGATGGGTGGGTTTGATTTTTTAAGAGAATACCGCAAAGTGGATTCTTACCGCCGGATACCGGTTATTGTGGCGTCTGTGGAGCGTGACGTCAAGACGGAAAAGGCATGTCTGGCACTGGGGGCAAGAGACTTTATAGGAAAACCGTGTGATCCGCAGATCGTGCGGTTCCGGGTGGAAAATGCGGTGCGCAGCAGTGAACAGCAGCTTTCGAGAGAATTGAGATACCGTGCAGATTACGACATGCTCACCGGAATTTACAATAAGACGCATTTCTTTGAAGCAACCCGTGTTCTGCTTAAGAGACATCCCGAAGAGACGTATGCGTTTTTACGCCTCGACATCGAAAAATTCCAACTGGTGAATTCCTTCTTCGGAAGCAGCAGCGGCGACGGACTTTTACAGTATATCGCGAAGGAGATCCGGAAATTTGCGGGAGATACGGAACAGATTGCCTACGGAAGAATCGAGGCGGACATTTTCGGCATCTGCATGCCGTACAGGGGCGAGGAGGCGATGCTAGAGCTTGTGCGCTACATGCGCATGCGTCTCGGACAGTATCAGCTCGCTTTTGATGTGGTGCCGGCAATCGGAATCTATGTGATCCGGGAGCGGGATCTCTCCATCGATGCGATGTACGACCGGGCGAATCTGGCTGCCAAGCAGTGCAAAGGCAATTACATCGAAAACTATGCGTTCTATGTGGATGAGATGCGGGAAGACATCGTGCGGGAACAGCAGATTGTCAACCATATGCGGCATGCGTTGGACGAGGAGGAATTCGTCCTTTACCTGCAGCCGAAGTACAGCCTGCAGGACAACAGGATCTGTGGAGCGGAAGTGCTGGTGCGGTGGGCAAAGCCGGAAGGCGGCATGATCTCGCCGGGAGAATTTATCCCGATCTTTGAGCGCAATGGATTCATTACCAAGCTGGATTACTACGTCTGGGAGAAGACCTGTAAGCTGCTTGCAGAATGGATTGCCGAGGGGAAAAAGCCGTCGCCGGTGTCGGTCAACATTTCCAGGGTCAGCCTCTATAATCCAAGACTGGTGGAGGCAATCTGCGGACTGACGGACCGTTACCACATCCCCCGGGAACTGTTGGAACTGGAACTGACGGAGAGCGCCTACACGACGAACCCGAAGGCGATCAAGGAGACGATGGAACGTCTGCAGAAGGAAGGATTTTCTATTCTGATGGACGATTTCGGAAGCGGATATTCTTCTTTAAATGTGCTAAAGGATATCGCCGTGGATGTGCTCAAGATCGATATGAAATTTCTGTCGGATACGGATCAGGAGGGGCGCAGCCAGAATATTCTTGCGTCGGTTGTGCGCATGGCAAAATGGCTGAATCTCCCGGTGATTGCAGAGGGCGTAGAGAGAAGGGAGCAGGTGGACTTTCTGCACAGCGTCGGATGTGAGTATGTACAGGGATTTTATTTTGCGAGACCGATGCCGGTGTCCGATTATGAAAAACTGGTATCCGAGAAAAAGGACGAACTGCAGGAGAAATATCAGAAGGACGAGATCGGCAGGGATATGCTCTGGAACGCGACTTCACAGATGGGAAGCGTGTTCTCCGGCATGATGGAGCCGGCGGTCATCTATGAATATGAGAAAGAGCAGAACCGGATTGATGCGCTGCGCGTGAACAACGCCTACTATGACATGTTCGGATACGAGGATATCAATTCCTCTGGTGGGCTTGTGATGGAAAAACAGCTCTCAGACGAGAGCAGGAAGATTCTCATCGACACGTTTGAGGACATTGCAAAGTCGAAGGAGACCGCGGCCTGCGAATTTTTGCGCACTTCAAAGAGCGGACGCTCGATCTGGGTACATCTGAAGCTGAAATACATCACGAGCGTGGGCGAAAAGCACATTATCGTCGGTACGCTTACCGATATTACGGAACAGCGGATGATGGATCAGGAACTGCAGAAATACCGTCAGGTACTTCTGGCAGCGGAAAAGACAGAGCGGACGATGCTGGTTGTGGATGATCAGGAGGTAAATCGCGGACTGCTTAAGTGCATTTTTGAGCAACAGTACCGGATCCTTGAAGCGGAAAACGGAGCGGATGCCTTTGAGGTCTTAAACAGGGAGTCCGGCAAGGTGGATATTATCCTGCTGGATCTTGCGATGCCGGTGATGGACGGAATGGAATTCCTAAAGCGAAAGCAGCAGGATGCCGTCCTCGCGGGAATCCCGGTGATTATCATCACAGCGGACGACACGACCGGACACCAGATCCAGATGTTGCAGCTGGGAGCAGAGGACTATATCGTGAAGCCTTTCGTGCCGGAGATTGCGATGCGCAGAGTGGAAAATGTTCTGGGCGCTGGCAGACTGTTGAAACGGATGTCTGTTGCCGGAGGAAAGGATAAAGGAGAGACGGACAATGGAGGAACTGTTTGATTCCCTGAAAAACTGGGGCTGTGACGTGGATGGCGCACTGGCACGGTTCATCGGCGACAGGGAGCTGTACCGCAGCTGCCTGCACACGGCGGCGGGGGATCAGAATTTTGAACTTCTGCCGGAGGCGCTGCGCGCAGGGGAGATGGGGCGTGCATTTGAATGTGCGCATACATTAAAGGGAATGCTTGCCAATATGGGGCTGATTCCGCTATACGATATTGTGGTGCGGATTGTGGAGCCGCTGCGTGCGGGAGAGCCGGCGGAACTTTTACCTGTCTGCGACGAACTTCTGGCGGCGAGAGACAGGCTGAATACCCTGTTAAAGGAGCCGGCATGAGGGTTCTGATGACAAATATCATCGCTCTGTGTGCATCCTGCCATTTGAGGAACTTTTTGCGAATCAGCACAGG
>OMGH01002125.1_pt1 | contig 10149 bp, 8 predicted proteins | sample 1645841 | NCBI WGS metagenome assembly OMGH01 (sample SAMN00849584, study PRJEB25192) | human gut metagenome
AGAGCTGCGCAGCCGCAGCGCGGCTTCTAAAAAAGAACCGCCTACGGTCGCTGAAAAGCTGATCAGCAAAACGATGACGCGAATGGAAAATAAAGCTGTAGACACTATAGTACGCGGTATTTTTAATCAAATGAAAAAATGGTTTTAAAGGTGCTTGAAATGAAAAAGATTTTTGCAGCATTACTGGCTGTATTATTTATAACCGGTGCTGTGCTTGGCTGCGGCAAAACGCCTCAGACAGAGCTGAATCAGGCTAAACAGCAGGCTGCAGAGCAGGTGGCCAAAACCGCCAAAAGTGGACTGGCGCAGCTGCAGGGCAAGCAGGCGCAGTTCAAAGTCGAAGAAGGGCGCGCTTATACCGGTAAGGCTGAGGTAGCTTTGTATATCCATACCTTTCATAAATTGCCGGGAAATTTTATTACTAAACGTGAAGCCGAGCGCCTGGGCTGGAAGCATAAGGGAACGCTGAATGAAGTGGCGCCAGGTAAAAGTATAGGTGGCGACAGGTATGGCAACTACGAAGGATTACTGCCGCAGAAATCAGGACGCAGCTGGAAAGAATGCGATATTGATTACAAAACCGGTAACAGGAATGCTAAACGTCTGGTGTATTCTAATGACGGACTGATCTATTATACGGACGATCATTATAAAAGCTTTGAAAAATTGTATTAAGGAGGCGGCTGATGAAAACAGTAACTTTGGCACTGGCCAGGATGCAGTCGATCAGGCAGCTGCATAAATATCTGCGTGCGGAGCTTGAGCTGCCGGATTATTACGGTGAAAATCTGGACGCATTGTATGATTGTTTGACGGAAGTCTGCGAGCCTGTTATACTAAAAATACCGCAGGCGGTAGCCGCAGGGTCAGAATTAGGTTGGTATGGCGCAAGACTGCTTACAGTTGTACAGGATGCCGCCGCTGCAAATCCTAATCTTCAAGTAGAGCTTATTTAAAATATATGCAGTCTGCTCAAGCGGCAGGCTGCTTTTATTCTGTTTTACAGAGGGCGAAAAGAATGATTTTAAGTGTAGAGAAGCTGTCGCACAGCTATGGCGTCAGAACTTTGTTTAAAGATGTAACTTTTAATATTGAAATGGGCGATAAAATCGGTATTATCGGCGTCAACGGCACCGGTAAAAGCACGCTGCTGCGCGATATTGCACGCGGTGAAGCCGGTGACGGCGGCCGGATTACGGCAAATGGCAGCTGCGTGATCGAATATCTGCCGCAGAATCCTGATCATGATCCACAGGCAACGGTATTGGAACAGGTATTTCAGGGCGATTCGCCGCAGCTGGAATTACTGCGGCGTTATGAACGGGCGGCAGCGCTGGCGGCTGCTGATCCTGAGAACAGTGCGTTACAGAGCAGGCTGCTGGAACTGCAGCAGCAAATGGACAGCGCATATGCCTGGCAGCTGGAGAGCGAAGCTAAAGCGGTGCTTGATCAGCTGGGGATCAGTGATTTTAATCAGCCGATGGCGGAACTTTCCGGCGGGCAGCGCAAGCGTGTAGCACTGGCCGGAGTTTTGGTGCGTCCTTCCGATCTTCTGATTTTGGACGAACCTACCAACCATATGGATAATGAAACTGTGGCCTGGCTGGAACAGCTGCTTTTGAAGCGAAAAGGCGCTCTGCTGATGGTGACCCATGACCGGTATTTTTTTGACAGAGTGGTCAACCGGACATTGGAATTAGATGGCGGGCAATGCTATTTATATACAGGAAATTACAGCCTTTTTTTACAAAAGCGTGAAGAAAGACGCCAGTCGGAAGCTGCTGCTGCTCAGCGGCTGCGCAATGTTTACCGGCGTGAACTGGCCTGGATCAGCCGCGGTGCGGAAGCACGGCGGACAAAAAGCAGGGAACGCATCGAACGTTTTAACGAGCTGGAGCAGGAAGTGAAAAATATTTCTGCATCGGGAGAACTGGAAATGTCATCTGTCGGCAGCCGATTGGGGAAAACTGTGGTCGAGTGCGAGCATCTGGGACTTGACTACAACGGTGTGACCTATATCAAAGATTTCAGCTATATCCTGCTGCGTAATGACCGCGTGGGTATTGTTGGCCCTAACGGCAGCGGCAAAACGACGCTGATGGATATTCTGGCGGGAAAATTAGTGCCTGACCGTGGCAGTGTTCAGATCGGACAGACGGTCAGGATCGGTTATTTTTCTCAGCACAGCGAATTTCCGGACAGCGAACAGCGCGTGCTGGAATATATCCGCGATGTGAGCGATCACATCGAAACAAACGATGGGACAAGGATTACTGCCGCACAGATGCTGGAACGGTTTTTATTTCCTTCCGAGCTGCAGTGGGTGCCGGTCAATAAACTGTCTGGCGGAGAAAAACGGCGGCTGTATCTGCTGCGGGTTCTGATGGGTGCTCCCAACGTCTTGCTTCTGGATGAGCCGACCAACGATCTTGACATCCCGACGCTGTCGGTGCTGGAGGATTATCTGGACAGTTTTAATGGAGCTGTCATCGCAGTTTCGCATGACCGTTACTTTTTAGACCGGTTTGCCGGCAAAATTTTTGCCTTTATGGGTAATGGTGAGATCAGGCAGTTTATCGGCGATTACAGCAAATATGAAGCAGCGGCGGCCGAAAGCAAAGCAATGCTTGCAGGCGGTGCTAAAACCGGTACCGGCAAGGAGCGTATAGAAGCCGTTAAAAGCCAGTCTAAACAAATCAAGATGACTTATAAGGAAAAACTGGAATTTGAGCAGATAGAAACAATGATCGCCGGTGTGGAAGCCGAGCTGAAAATGCTGACGCTGGAAGTCAATAGCGCCGGCAGTGATTTTGTGAAGCTGGGCGAGCTTGCCGCGCAGCAGCAGGATGCCGAGCAGCGTTTGGAACAGCTTGTGGAACGCTGGGCCTATCTTACGGAACTGGCGGAGGCGAGCGGTGTTTTCTGAGCTGCCTTAAAATAGAAAGGGATAAATATGTTAGTAGACGAAAATTTTAAACAACGCCTGCGGCGGCTTTTTTCAGTGATGATCCCGATTTTGATTACTCAGACGGCGATCATGGCTATGAATTTTTTTGATTCTTCAATGTCTGGTCATGCAGGTGCGGTCGATTTGGCGGGCACTTCGATCGGCGGTAATATCTGGATGCCGATTTTTGTTGGCACTAATGGAGTTTTATTAGGCGCGATGCCTATAGTTGCTCATCTGTTAGGCGCTGATAAGCGCGATAATATTGGTAAGGTCATTCGGCATACGATTTTTTTGGCGATAGCTTTTTCGGCAGTTATCATTTTAATGGGCGTTTTATTTTTAGATACCCTGCTGACACATCTGCATTTGGAACCGCAGGTGCATTATATTGCCAAGATGTATATGGCGGCGGTGGCCGTAGGTGTGATACCGTTTTTTATGTCAACCTCGCTGCGCGCTCTGATAGATACTTTGGGACATACAGGTATCACAATGAAGATTTATTTGCTGGCGCTGCCGGTAAATGCCTTTTTGAACTACTGTTTTATTTTTGGAAAACTGGGAATGCCGCGTTTGGGCGGGGTTGGCGCCGGTGTGGCGACTGGTATTACCTACTGGCTGGAATTTGCTATTTTTGTCTGGATCGTGCATAAGCTGCCGGCTTTTGAGCATTTCCGGATTTTTAAAGACCGTTTCCATTTAGATATCAAACAGCTGCGTGAAAATCTCAGCATCGGTGTGCCGATTGGTCTGGCAATGTTTATGGAGGCCAGTATTTTTGGTGTAGTTGCACTGTTCATTGCCAAGTTCGGTACAGTCATCATTGCGGCGCATCAGGCAGCGTTGGGCTTTACTTCATTGCTTTATATGGTGCCGCTCAGTTTTTCAATGGCGCTGACGATTTTAGTTGGGGTCGAAGCAGGTGCCAAACGTTTTGAGGAAGCGCAGAAATTCAGTCGTATGGGCATTGCTCTCAATATGGCCATCGCGATTTTTCTGGCGGTGCTGGTTTACACTAACAGACCTTATATAGCCATGCTCTACACTACTGACCCTGTCATTATTGAAAAAGTAGTCGGCTTTTTGTTTTATGCAATCTTTTTTCAGTTGTTTGATGCGACGGCAGCGCCGATCCAGGGAATCCTGCGCGGGTATAAAGATGTTAAAGCAACCTTCTATTCCGGTTTTTTTGCCTATTGGGTGGTTTGTCTGCCCTTGGGCTGTTTCCTGGATTTTGTAATGGAGCATGGTCCTGCCGCATATTGGCAGAGCCTGGATATAGGCTTGTTTTTCTCGGCGGTTTTCTTAACGCTGCGGATGTTCTGGCTGCAGAAAAAGCTGGCACGTGAACAAATATAAAAACCGCAATAAATAAAAACTCCGGCTGTTTAGAAGCCGGAGTTTTGTGTTTAAGTGTACGCCTGTTTTAAAAAAATAAATAGCAAAATAACGCCGTAGAATACTTAGCCCCTTTGGGGCTAAATTTTTTTGCTTAAATAAATCCTGACCTCTTGTGTATTTGCAAAGTATACGAGGGGTATTTTTTTGCATTGCTGACGGCGCAGGCGGGCAGCAGTAGGACAGTGACCACGTGCAGAGCATTGCCCGCTGATGGTTGTTGTATAAGTGCCGGGGAGGGGCAAAACGGAAGTCTCTGATAAATATCCGTTTGTATGTCTTGTGGGGGGGTACATACGTGCTATAATAATTATTATTACTCTGAGAAATAAAAACACTGTTTTAAGAAAAGAAAATCAAAAGAAAACCAAAGAATCTATCTGAAAATCAGTAAAATTTTACCTTAAAAATAATGAGAAAGGCGGAGGTAAACGATGTACGATGCAGATTGTCTGGAAAAAATCGGAGCCAATGTCAAGTTCCTGCGCACGATGCGCAAGCTGCGCCAGCAGGATGTAGCGCAAACGCTGGGCATCAGTCAGACCCATCTGAGCAATATGGAATGCGGCCGCGTCAAGTTCAGCCTGAAACAGCTGCTGCGCCTGGCCAACCTTTTTGACTGCCAGCTGGAATGTTTTTTTGACCCCCGGCAGGCGGCCAACGTAGCAGTCGGCGGGACCGGACAGGATAAGCGGTATACCCAAAGTGATATGGAGCTGCTGCTGACACTGGTTAAAAAAAGCGGTCAGCCGTAACGCTTCCAGCTTTAAACAAATAAGCGGTACTGTTGTGTAAAAGTTTAGACTGATAGAAAACAAAACGAACAGGAAGACATGACTATGACGGAAATAAAATCAGCCAGTGACGAAGAAATGGCATACTCTGCCAAAGGCAACAGCGATGGTAACAACGGCGGCCTGCCCCAGCAGGGACAGGCACCTCAGGCAGCGCCAAAACCCTATATGACCTTCGCCGCAGGCCAGGTGCAGCAGCCAAGCGGTATTGCAGGTATCAGCTTCGACTTTAACTACGGCGCCCGCGTCACCGTGCCCCAGGGCGAGTACAGGGTTCGGTTTATTGACCGCAAAGCCTGTCTTACTGTCTACGACGCACCTGCCAGCGGCGTTTTGGTTGCCAGCAGCAAAAAGTATTTTATCGATTTTCGTATCGAAGTATACGAAAAAGATAAAATGATCTTTGCCCACGACCTGGATCTGCGCAGCCAAAAAGTGCTGTTAAAATTCCCGGTCGGGATATTGGGAGATATTCTGGCCTGGTTTCCCTATGCGGAAGCCTTCCGCCAAAAGCACGGCTGCCAGCTTTACTGCGCCATGGACGAAGAACTGGCAGATCTGTTTAAACCAGCCTATCCTAAGATACACTTTCTCAAACCGGAAGAACGGCCTGAAGGGCTGTACGCCAGCTACTATATGGGCATCTTCTTTCCCTGCGACGACAGGCTGCACCAGCCATCAGACTTTCGCATTCGCGGCCTGCATCAAAACGCCGCCATGATCCTGGGGCTGGACGAAGGAGGCGAACCGCCTCAGCTTAGCGTCAAGCTTTTGCCCAAAGACAAAACACGTAAAATAGCAGGACCATACGTCTGCATCGCCGCCCAGTCCAGCAGCCAGGCCAAATATTGGAACAACGGCAGCGGCTGGCTAAATGTGGTCAAACACCTTAAAGCCAAAGGCTACAGGGTGCTGTGCATCGACCGGGAAAACGTCTATGGCATGAAAAGTCGCTTTAACATCATCCCCTACGGCGCAGAAGACTTTACCGGCAAGCTGCCCCTGTCAGAACGTATCGACCTTTTATACCATGCCGACTTTTTTGTCGGACTGTCCAGCGGTCTTAGCTGGGTAGCCAACGGCGTAGGCATACCTGTCGTACTCATCAGCGGCTTTACCCTGCCGTTTAACGAATTTGCCACACTCTACCGGGTCATAAACTACCACGTCTGCAACGGTTGCTGGAACGATACCCAGGTAGTATTCGACCACAAAGACTTTGAATGGTGCCCACGCCTTAAAGGCACCGACCGCCAGTTTGAATGCAGCCGCTACATAACCCCCGAAGCGGTAAACAAAGTTATAGACAAACTGATGGCAGACCACCAGCTGTACCCGCTGGCACCAAAACAGCCGGCTCCAGATAAAGCAGCGTCAGCAGAAGCTGAGTCCATAGCAAGTGCAGCAATAAATAAAACCACTGCCGCTAAAACAACAGGCAAAGCAAAAAAAGCGCGGATAAGAAAATGAACCTTGCCTCTTGCAGTAAAAAACATAAGGAGAAGTAAAAATGCCAGAAAAATTTAACATAGTACGTCAATGCCGGCATGGGCTGATGGTCTTTAACAGGCACGATCAGTTTATCGGCAAAGCGCTGAAGGTCTACGGCGAATATTCAGAAGGTGAATACGATGTTTTTAGCCAGGTAGTAAAACCCGGCGACACAGTTATCGAAGCCGGAGCCAATCTGGGCGCGCATACACTGGGACTGGCGCAGCTGGCAGGGCCGAATGGCAGGGTCTATGCCTTTGAGCCCCAGCGGCTGATGTTCCAGACACTGCTTGGCAATGCGGCGCTCAACAGCCTGACCAATATCTACGGCTTCCAAAAAGCCCTTAGCATCGCACCGGGCAAGCTGCTGGTACCAATGCAGGACTGCGAAAAAGAAGTGAACTGGGGTGGTCTGGCCTTGGGCAGTTGCAGCGAAGGTGAAGAAGTAGAGGTTATCACCATCGATAGTCTTAAGCTGTCGGCCTGCGACTTTATCAAAGTAGACGTAGAAGGCATGGAACTGCCCGTACTACAGGGCGCGGCAGAAAACCTTCGTAAATATCGGCCGATCCTGTATGTAGAAAACGACCGTGCAGAAAAGTCGCAGGAATTGGTGGAATGGATAAAACAGCAGGGCTACGACTTGTACTGGCACAAACCGACCATGTATAACCCCAATAATTATGAAGGCGTGAAGGAAAATATTTTTACGATAAAGCAGCAGACAGAAAAAGGCTGGATCGAAAGCAATTATATCTCGCTAAATATGCTGTGCCTGCCCATAGAAGCTGGCATAGCTATGGAAGGCTTTGAAAAAGTACAGTAAGAGTTTTACTCCAAAATAAAGTTAAGAGAGAAGGAAAGAAGATGAGAAAACATAAAAATTTAAATAAACAGGAGTTAATGATCAGGCAGGACATTCCGTGTGTACATCTGGGGGGGAAGTTTGTGCCTTTGAAATCTAGGGTAAAATCACTGCTGGGGGAAAAACGCAAAAAACGGGCAGAAAAAGTTCTGGCGACAGTAGTTATGGGCATGAACCTTGTCAATGTCACAGCTCCGGTGGCAGCACTGGCCGCGGCTGGGAAAACGGTGCCTGCCCCAGTCCAGCCCCTGCGTAGCGATGCTGCGCCTTTGGATTACGCCGTGCTGCCCCAGCTGGCAGACGTAGTGGACAGGGCCATATTTGCCCGCGCCGAAGCCACTGATTATAGCGGCAATGCCAGCGTAGCCACTATGGTGAAGGGCGATACGCAGACTATAACCTCTGGACAAAACGGTATTGTAAGTGTTATGAGTGGTGACGTAAACGGCGCTGGTCTGCAGACGATATCAAGCGGCGGGACCGGCACAGTCAGTAAAATGGATGGAGGCGGCACGCAGTTTGTCTCTAGCGGCGGCATTGGCACGGTAATTGATATGAACGGTGGCTATCAAACTGTCTACGAAGGTGGCACAGGTAAGGTGGAGACTATGGACGGTCTTCAGTACATCTCCGGCGGTGTTGGCTCAGTAGGAACTATGAATGGTAACGCTGGGCAGTTTATCTACTCTGGCGGCACAGGTATGATAAACGAGCTTAACAGCTACCAGCAATATGTGAACGAAGGTTGTACCGGTATAATCAACATCATGAACACTACCGGTACACAGTGGATCTCGGCCAATGCTGTCGGTACGGTGGTCACATTGAAATCGGGGACGCAGTTGGTTGATGATGGCGGCACCGGTACGATCATTACTCTTGACAACCATGATGGCGCCGGCGGGCAGATCGTTTACTCCAATGCCATCGGTACGATCGTTACTATGCTGGACGGCGAGCAGTATGTATTCAAGGGCGGCAGCGCCACGGTAGTCGATATGAGCGGCGGAACACAGATCGTTAGAGTTAGTGGTAATGGCATGATAGAGACTTTAAACGGTGGTGAGCAGAATATCATGGGGGGAGGCACAGGTCTGGTCAGTACAATGAACAGTGGCAGTCAGGTTATAAGTAGTAGCGGTACTGGTACAGTCGATACTCTGAACGGCGGCACGCAAACTGTTGCCGGCGGTGGCAACGGCACAGTGAGTACTATGCTCGGTGGTACGCAGGTTGTTTCCAGCAGTGGTAAGGGTACGGTAAACGCCTTGAACGGCGGTACGCAAATCGTTTCAGTCGGCGGCACGTCACTGGATACTGTTTTGAACAGCGGCGGAACTGTCTATCTGGGCAGCGGCGGCAATATATCTAATATTACCTATAGCGGCGGTATGCAGATCATCGACAATATCACTTCCGGTTATGATAATATGACGCTTGGCAGCGGCGGCACCAACGTGACCATGGGCATTATAAGCGGAGCACAGATGAGCGGGACGATCATTAACAGCGGCGGCGAGCAGCTTATTCTTAATGGTGGTACAGCCCTTGATACAGAGCTTAACGGCGGTATTATGCAGATGAGCAGCGGCGGTATAGTCAGTGGGATGACCATGACAGGCGGTAGTATGGTTTTAGAAAACATTGATGGCGGCAGTTTCAATATCAATGGCACGCTGACGGCAAATAATGCAGTTATCGACATGACTGACAGCAGTGTGACACGCGCGGGAACACCGGCCTATGAAAGCCTGACCATAGATACGCTTAGCGGCAGCGGCACCACCTTTATCCTGGATACCGATCTGGCAGGTGAAGCCAACAGCGATAAAGTTACCATTACCCATGCTGATGTCGGTACTCACTATGTACAGATCAAAGACTTGAGCAAGTTAAACAATATTGAAGTAACAGGGGAACATAAGCAGCTTTTGATAACCGATGCCAGCGGCAAACTGACCTTTGTGGGTAAAGAATTCAATGCCGGAGGACTGTGGGACGTTGACCCCACACTGTCTAAAGGTGATGCTCTGGGGCTTTCGGCCAACGACTGGTATTTGACAAATATGGTCAAAACAGTCAATAATGATACGAGCGTGCTTTTGGATGCTGCCGATAACAGCTATGCTATGTGGCGCAATACCAACGACAGTCTGCGCAGCCGTTTGGGAGCACTGGCAAGCGGCAGCGAGCAGGCAGACGGCGTTTGGGCGAGGACGCAGGCAGGGCGCTTCAGCGGCTCAGGCTACGAAGGACGCTACAACCTTTATCAGTTGGGATTTGAGAAGCAGTTCAAGGGCGGAAGTATCTATGGCGGCGCTATCGACTACGGCGATGGCAGCGGCAGCTACGCCCCCGGCAGCAGCAAAGATAATCTGAGATCCTTTAGCCTTTATGGCATCTGGACAGCAGGCAGCGGCGCATATACCAATGTTACGGCCCGCGTAGGCAACTTCTCGACCGATTTGGAATCCTACGGCGACTACCCGGATAAAGCCAGCTACAAGCAGCACGCCTACAGTCTTAGTGTGGAATACGGCAAACGCTTTGATTTTGAAGCAGGTTTCTTTGTTGAGCCACAGGCACAATTTACCCTTGGCAGGCTGGCCGGTATCGACTACACCACCGACAGAGGCGTCAATGGCCGTATC
>OMGH01002137.1_pt1 | contig 10077 bp, 7 predicted proteins | sample 1645841 | NCBI WGS metagenome assembly OMGH01 (sample SAMN00849584, study PRJEB25192) | human gut metagenome
AGGGGGCTGCCGTAATGGCCACTGCCGTTCCGCCCTGTACGCCGTAAGTCTGTTCAAAATACGGACCGAAAGCCGCAGACGTTCCTAGACCGCCCATCATTGAAACCGAACCGGCCAGCAGACCGTAATGGAAATCCAATCCCATCATTTCTGCCAGGCCCATACCCAAGAAGTTCTGCAGAACGCAAAGAATGGTAATGACAAATAAGAACGAGACTAAAAGCTTTCCGCCTTCCGTAACGATTTTCAGACTGGCCGACAGGCCGATTGTCGTAAAGAAAGCCAGCATTAAAAGCGTCTGCAATGAGGTGTCAAAGTTGACTTTCATGAAATGGAAATATTCCAGGCAGGAAAGTACCAGTGCAACCAATATACCCCCCCCCACGACCGGACTCGGCACGGAGTACTTTTCTAAAAACGGAACTTTTTTGCGCAGCCAAGCTCCGAAATAATAGGTCACCGCTGCAATCGCTACTGCCTGGATTGCCGACACGTTGACAATCAACATCCCGTCTGAAGAGTTCATTGTTCATGTTTCCTTATTTTCAACTAGAAACAATTATCTTCATTCATGGCCCGTGTTTTGCTTGTCTTTGGATAAGGTTTCCCGTCTTGAGAACCTAAGAGGAGAAATTTTCCGGATATAGCCTCTTTTCTCTCTTATCAGACGGCAAAAAGAGGCGATTTCCGAGCTTCCCTTCCTCTGAAATGTCCATAAGAAATGAGCCTTGTCTCATCTGCGGATGAATCCAAGACTCTGATTCTGTCCAATTACGGATATTGATCGATTAAGCGGAAATTTTTTCTTTAGAACTCTCGACCGTTTTCCTTTTAGGCTGCGGTGCAACCTGCTTGATGATGTACTTCCAGGTCGCTTCTTTCGTCTCTTTATCTAAGGAGTCAAATCCCATCTTGTGCGTAAAGAAGAACCCTTCAAAGGCCATGATGGCAGTGAGCAGCTGAGGCGTCTTAATCGGAGAATCCTGAACCATCTTAAAAACCTTGGCGTACCAGTCATGGAAAGGTTTCAGCGCGTCGGGCTCGTGCAGAAGAAGCGCTAACAGCGCAACGCCCAGAACCGCAAAACCTCCATCATCTTTATCGAAGTCTTCATACCAAGAAGCATATCCGAGGATCAAAGGTTCCTCGGCATCTTGGTACTTGCTCATGTGAAAATTCATGCGCTCGTTTAAATGGTCGACGTACTCTTCTACCAATGCACAAAACAACGCCTTACGGTTCTTAAAGTGATAAAGAAAGGCACCTTTGCTCGTGCCGGATTCTTTAACGATCTTATCGATTGAGAGACGTCCTACCCCTTCCCGCACAATAAACGCACGAGTCGCATCCATAATTTTTGCGCGTGTCTTTAACGCGCGCTCGCTCATTACTCTGGGTCTGTAGGTTGTCTCCGTCATTTTTTCTTGAGAATAAATCTCACCTTCTTTTATTCGACCTAATTTTAGCTTCCGCGAATAGGAAATAGCCTCCCGTATCATCGGCCAATCAGTGTAAAACCTGAGTGCGCAGGCTCTCTTACGCAGCTTTCTCTTTTGTATTCCGAAGCATTCAGCCAATCAAAAAAAACGACCGGATATTCTGCCGCTTTGGCGAATGATCCGGTCGTTCAAATTAACTCAGCTCAATTGTCTTCTAATGATTAGGGCTGATAGTTCTTCAGGAGTTCGTCTCCGTTCTGGAGGTCGATCGTGTAGATACGGTCCTGATCAACGAACGGGCTGTTGACTCGATAAGCCTTGTAAAGTTTTTCTGTCGCAGGACTCATCTTGAAGTTCTTGTTCTGCATCTTTCTCAAGTCAGCTGCCTGAGTGTTGTGAAGCAGTTCCATGGAAAGAACCAGGAACGTGTTGTCTGTAGCGCGTTTCAGTCTCTGAGCGGCCCGTGGCAGATTCGAAGCAGAGTCTTCGATGTTGCCTTCAACCGGGAAGCTGTCCAGAGATACCGGGTTGGCTAAGTCGATGTTTTCAGCGTAGATAGAAACCAAAGTGTCTTCTGTTGCACCGAAGGCATGACCTAAATTGTCTTTAGCAGCCAGATAACGAGACAAGTCGGTAAAGGCCGGTTCATCCAAACGCATCGTTCTCTGAACGGCATTGTGTCCGACATGACCTAAAGCAACGGTTGCGCGCTGGACGGCGAGTGCGACAGGCAGAACTTCAAAGTTAGCCGTCGGGATAATGGCGCCTTCGGCTTTCGGTGTCTTAATGAAATACTGAGCGACCTGGTCGTACTGAGTATCAGCCTTGTCGGCATTAACCATCACGCCGGGGTTATCATCAGAAGAGTTGATCTGAACATCGATCACTTTGTTCAGGTCATTAAGTGCATTCTGTGCTTCAGACAATGTGTAAACCGTTGTGCGGAAGCTCAGAGGATCCTGCAGTCTTCTGCTCGGATCTTTCTTCCAGAGATAAGAACCGGCGAGCACTTCACGCAGTTCTTTAGCCTTTTCCTGCAGTCCGGGGAACGGATGGAAAGCTGTTGTCTGAGAAAGGAACGGGGCAACGTTGCCGTTCAAACCTTCCAGGCTGATGCCGTAGACAATCGGAGAAACTTTCAGAATCTGACCCATGGCCTTAGCTGCATCCATCGTAAGCGCCATAGCTACGGAGCTGTTGGACAAAATGCCTAAAGCATCTTTGCCTTCCGGAATCAGAGGTTTGATGTTTTTAGCTTTCAAAGCTTCAGCAGCGGGAACTTCTTTTCCGTCCACTAAAACTTTCCATTCGCCGATCATGGCGGAACCGACGTGTGAAGCTAAAGTAATGTCAGCATCCCCTAAGCTGCCCTTTGTCGGGATTACCGGTGTGACACCTTTATTCAAGAATTCGGCATAAAGTTCTGCAACTCTCGGCTGGACGCCGGAACCGCCGTTCAGCAGTGTGTTCAAACGAATGGCCATGGCCAAACGAACCAGTTTCGGATCAAGAATCGGACCGGCCGCAACGCTGTGACTTCTCAAGGTGCTGTAGTTGAAACGGCGGCTGGCTGCTTTAACTTCGTCACTTAATTCACCGTTGGCAGAAAGGACTTTATGGTCTTTGTTGAGACCGACACCGACGGTGAGACCGTAAATTTCTCGACCGTTTTTAGCGGCATCCAAAACCAGGTCGTAAGACTTCTGCACGCGGTTCATTGCTTCAGGGGCAATACTGACAGGAGCGCCCTCGGCGATGGCCCAAGCATCTTGCTGAGTCAGATTTTTTCCGTTGAGTTCGACGGCATTCGCGTTCATAGCTGCAAAGATAGCAATCACACACGCACTTAACTTTAATGTTTTCATTTTGAATTTCCAAGGGTAGAAAATTGGGGGCGCAAAGCCCCCGGTCCTCCCGTGCTTGGCGGGAGGATCAAAATATGAGATTTTTAATAGAGCTGAGAATTAGCGGGCTTTTGCTTCAGCAGCGGCACCGTCGCCAGCGATACGGCCGAAGACCATGATGTCTGTATAAGCATTGCCGCCGAGACGGTTGGTACCGTGGGTCGTACCTGTGACTTCACCGGCTGCAAAGAGGCCCGGAATCGGCTTGCCGTTTTTATCCAAAACTTCAGCCTTGGTATTGATCTTCAAACCGCCCATCGTGTGGTGTGTAGAAGGAACGGCTTTGATGATGTAATACTTGCCGGTAGACAGATCTTTCAGACCGCCGCGGTTATGGAAGTCTAAGTCTTTGCCGCCGTCTTTAGCCATCTGGCTGACGCGGTCAACCGTGGCCTTGAGGTTGGCGTAAGGAATGTGGAAGTAGTCTGCTGCACCCTTCAGTGTGTCGGACGTGTGCATAATGCCCTGCTTCGTGAAGGTCTTATATTCCGTGTCGTGAATCTTCACGGTGTTCGAAATCTTACCGATGTTGTCGTTCCACAGAACATAGCAGTAAGCACCGGGCTGCTTCAGGATAGCGTTGGAGATGACGTCGCGGCGTTCGAGTTCTTCAACGAAACGCTTGCCTTCCTGGTTAACCAAAATGGCGCCGTCAAAACGTGCGTCTGCAATCAGTTCGATCACGCCGGAGATCGGGTCGCAGATCGGATAGGTCTGGATGTAGCCCATGTTGACGAGCTGACCGCCGGCCTTCTCTGCCATGTACAGAGCTTCACCGGTGGTTCCGGGGGCGTCGGTTGTCTTAAAGCGTTCGTCAATAGCAGGGTTGTACTTCTTAACCATCTGAGCATTGGCGCCGAAACCGCCGGTAGCTAAAACAACACCGCCTTTAGCGTTGAAGGTGTACTCCTTACCGCCGGAAATAGCTTTCACGGCAACGACGCGGCCGTCTTTGTCTTTGACCAATTCTTCGGCCTTCATGTTAGTAATAACCGGAATGCCCATCTTGTCGGCAAGAGCGGAGAACTTGGTAATGACTTCTGTACCGGTATGGCCTTCCGGAATCAGGGCTCTTTTTCTGGAGTGACCGCCGAATTGGAAGACGTTGTCTTTTTCAAAATTGACACCGACCGTGTCTCTCAGCCACTCAGCTGTCGGAAGAGCGTTCGTTGTCATAACGCCGACGATTTCAGGGTCGCCCTGGAAGTCGCCGCCCTTAAGCGTATCGGCAGCCATTCTGGCAGGAGTGTCGTCCTTAATATTGAGTTTGTTCTGAACCCAAGAATTCGGAACGTTCATTTCAGCGCCGGAAATCAGAGAGTTTCCGCCGACGGTCGGCATTTTTTCAATAAGAACAACGTTAGCGCCTTTGCTCTTAGCTTCAACTGCGGCAGCAAAACCCGCACCGCCTGCACCGATAACCACTACGTCGTAATTCTGAACGGCAGGCATGGCTGCGTCAGCTTTCTTATCTTTCTTGACCTTGTCGGAGAGTTTGACACCGGCTTTCTTTGCTGCATCACTGACGGCGTTTAAGAAACCTTTAGAGGAGAAAGTCGCGCCGGCAATACCGTCGACCTTAACGGAGTTGTTGGCGATAACGGCATCTTTGAGATCTGTGAAGACCTTGGCGGCCAAGACCTTGTTTTCGTGGTCTTCCAGAACTTTGATGTCCTGGATTTTGCCGTTGTCAAAAGTCACGGCAAGTTTAATATCGCCGTGTTTACCGATGCCGGTACCCTCTGTCTGAACAGGAGCGGCAGAAACAGAAGTAAGAGCAGCCGCAGAAAGTAATGCAGTAAAAAGAATCGATGTTTTGAACATAGTGTTTACCGAAGAGAAATGTTCGTTAATCAAAACAGTCTAACTAGACTGTTGAGAGAATTATAGGATCAAACAGTCTGTTTAGACTGTTTGATTAATGCAACAATCCTAAGTATTTTCCCTTATATTTTTAGAACGAACCCATTAATGATGGGACGGTTCCGGGGCAAAAAGCCATGAAATAACGAAACCGAACATGGATATAGCCGCACCGATCAAGAGTACAATGCTGACGCCCAAACCCTCAAAAGCCATTGGGAAACCGAGGGTTACAACAAAAACACCGACCCTGGAGACACTTCCGAGAATGCCGAGTGCTGTGGACCGAATGGATGTAGGAAACAATTCAGCCGGATAAACATAATCCAATACGCTCTGGACGCCATAGCTCAATGCGTAGATCGAGAGCAACAGACAAACAACGAAATTTGTTAGGACTTGACCCGGAGACAAGAGAGCCAAGGACACAGCCATAATTCCGAAAGTCCACAAGATGACGGGCCGGCGTGCAAAATGCGGAACAATTTTTATGGCGGCAAGGCTGCCGATAAGGAAGAATGAGTCAGTCAGGACCAGTTGTCCGACGTCAGTGTCAAAGTTCGAAGTTCCTAATGCTCCGATAAGAACCGGGCCAAACATCAAAAGAACCGTTACCGGAATCGCTTGGCAAATCCAAAAAACAGAAAGGTATGCAAGATTTTTTAGGTTTATTGGCTTAAACAAGGCTGCCTGATGAGCCGCCTTTACTTCATGTTTTGCTTCTTCAGCTTCAATACCTAAACGAAGACGGCTCTCTTCCGCTTGCTTGATTCGGCCCTTGCTTTTTAACCACTGAACGGACTCCGGAGCATTAAAACGAGCAACTCCTAAGATCAGTCCGATAACGCAGGGAATCGCAGCAAAAAACTCCCAGGGCAGACCGGCTTTAACCGTCATATAGGCACAAACAGCCGCGGCTATCGCACCGATAAACCAAGCTGTCATTAAGAGAACCAACCGTTTCGCACGAAGAGATTTGGGAGAGTTCTCAGACAGCATGGCTTGAGCGATCGGAGAATCCCCTCCAATCGCTAAACCAAACAAAAATCTTGAAATAAACCAGCTTAAGGGACTGAAATTAACGAATTGGGCAATCGATAAAGCTGCAACGAACCAGGGAACAGTTCGGAAAAGAACCGCCCTTCCGTAAACGTCGGCGATTTTGCCAAATCCCATGGAGCCGATAAAGCTTCCCAATACATAGGCTGTTGCTACAAGTCCGAGTTCAAGTGCAGAAAACTGAAAGACGCTTTGGGCAAGAAGGAAAATGAAGCCTTGAGACGTCAGGACAAAACCGTCCATGAAGGCGGCTCCTGTCGCAGAAACGCAAAGACGACTTCCGCTGAAATTCTCTTTATTCTCAATAACCTGCATTTTTTCTTAACGATGGAAATTTATCAGGAAGGGTTGAGCCGCAACGAGATTGTGCCCTGCTTTACTGGTCATTCAACTATATTTCTCCACTTTAACCCACCATCAGTAGTTCGTCACTAGTGGTTGCTCCGTAAACGCGACGCGGCAGCGTGAAGTATTTTTACCTATTGCCTAATACTTGGAATTTAGGAAGCAATAAAAAATTTGTAGACCAGCGAAACCATCAAAATAATTAGAACGATGTAGAGAATGTTTCGGACGAATTTACCGCCGATCTTAATCGCGTAATAAGCCCCTACTCGATTTCCCAGCATGCTGGCAATGGCGCACGGGATGGCGATTTCATAACAAACGGCAGCACCGGAAGCAAAAGTCATAAACGCAGCAAAGTTGGCTGCGATATTAAAAGCCTTGGCAGTGCCGGACGACTGAACCATTCCGATCTTTAAAAACACATGCAGCGCAATCAAAAAGAACGTTCCGGCGCCCGGACCAAAAAATCCTTCATAAAAACCGATTAATACACCGATGAGAACAACGCGAAGCCAGAAGTGATCTTTAGGCAGTTCCCCTTCCGTAAGTTTGAAACCGCCGGTGAGAACTGTAAACAGAATCCCGAGCGGCAGCATGATCACAATGACCTTGCCCATGGTTGCGCCGTCAATCTGAAGCGCACAAAACGCGCCGAAAGAAGCACCCGCCATGGCGGAGAGCACGCCGACAGGAACGATCTTCTTCAAAATTAGGTTGCTTCGCCAAAAAGTCCAAAGCGCCACAACGGAGCCGATACTTGTCGCTAGCTTTCCTGTTCCGAGCGCCATGTGCGGCGGCATCCCAATCAGCAGAAGCGAGGGAGCCGTCACAAATCCGGCGCCGCCTGCAATTGAGTCAATAAATCCTGCAACGAAGAACGCAACGATACAAAATATCAACACGCCAAATGTTATTTCCATGGGATCAGCCGTATTGTTATTTTTTATTGATGAGAGAATGAGTTTAACCGAGTTAAGACGGATTAATCCGTTTTACGACTTGCCTTTCTAGGCAGAAAACATGGGTAATTCAAAGTTGCGTAATAGACTTCAGTTTTCCTCAGTTTGAGTGATTTGTCCGTTTTGGACTTCCTTTTTAGTTTAATTTGCTCAAATAAACGAAGAGATTTAGATTACAAATGACAAATGAGCTTGATCCGAAAACCCCTGTTTTAAAGGGCGTTGTAACGGAAGTATTGGATAACGGAAACGCAGGGAAAATCAACTGCGGACACGGCAACATCTACACCTTTGTATCCGACCAGCTGAAAACGGGCTACCTACCCGTATTAAAAGACGTTGTTGAGTTTAATTTGATTGAGGATCAGCCTTTTGCTATTCGACTGTTTCATCGCTCCCAAGCCCTCCACGATTCCAGTAGCAGCAGTGCCAGCCTTGATCTTCGCATGAAATGTCCGCACTGCGGAAAACCAATCCTGCCTAAAGCTGAATTCAAAGAAGGCCGCCTCATCGCTACGCACTGTCCCGAATGCAATGCCGAACTGGACAAGATTGAACGTCCGCCAAAGACGACGTTCTTCACATGGCTCATTGCCATTTTGGCCGCGCTGATTGTCGGCATTGTGGTTTACGGAATTTTTGAGCCTAACTTCTAAACCAAAGCGGCTGAACCTTTCGACTCAACCGCTTTCAACTAAAACTAATCGGGATCCTCCTTGGTGATCGGCAGTTTGGTCACCAATATCTGGTCGATTCGATTCATTTCCATGTCGATCACTTCGAAGCGATAGCCTGAGTATTCCACCTTATCCGTTAACTTCGGAATCTTGCGAAGCATATACATCATGAAGCCGGCAATGGTTTCATAGGTCTCTTCTTCCGGCATCTTCTCTATTTCAAAGGTCCGCTCCACATCCTCAATCGGAGTTGAACCGTCCAACAGCCACGTACCGTCATCACGCTGAACAATGTATGAGTTCTCCTCTGTTTGAACGAGGCTACCCATCACTGTACTCATGACGTCGCCTAACGTAATGATGCCGACCGTTAAAGCATATTCATTGACAACCGCGGCAAAGTCCCTGCCCTGCTTCTTAAACGTATCGAGTGCTTCAGATAAAGAAAGAGAATCCGGAATCATCGGAATAGTTTTAACCAGACCCTTTTCCTTCAAAGAAAATTTGTCATTTTCCAGGGCTTTGCAAAGCAAGTTCTTGGAGTCAACGTAACCTAACACTCGGTCAATTGTCGAATCGCAAACCAGATATTTACTATGCGGATTGCTTTCGATTAATGGGCGAATCTTCTCAAAGGTATCGCTGATTTTGAAATAAGTAACCGAATCTCGAGGAGTCATGGCGCTCGTAACTAAACGATCTTCGAGAGACATCACGTTTTCGATCGCTTCCTGCTCACTGCTGTCCAAAAGGCCGGCTTCTGTTCCGGCACCGACAGTAGCAAGAATATCCTCGCTGGTAATCGTGGTTTCATTCTTTGTCGGCAATCCCATGAGTTTAAGGATGCCGTTGCTCATCTCTGTTAACAGCCAAACGAACGGTTTGAAGAGCCAAATTAAAAACATCATCGAACCGATGAGCATCAAGGCCAAAGAAACAGGCTTATTTAAACCGATACGTTTGGGAATCAAGTCTGCAAACAGCACGAAAACCATCGTAATCGTAAAGAAAGAGCAGAAGAACCCTAAGGAAGAAGCCAGTTCAGGAGAACAGAAATAAAGGAACAGCTCCTCAAAGAACGGAGAAAAAAGCGTCTCACCGATAATACCACCCAAGATGGCAATGGCATTTAGGCCAATTTGAATCACTGAGAAGAACGGACCTGGTTTAACTTGAAGATCCAGCACTTTTTGTGCTCGTTTATCCCCCGCATCTAATGCTTGATGCAATTTAACTTTAGGAGATGCGGCTAGCGAAATCTCTGCCATAGAGAAATAACCGCTGAAAAGAATGAGAACAACAATGGCGATAATTCTAGTTGTTAGGTCCATTTCCATGGCTCGAACCCTCGAGGAAACAATACAATCTTTCCAATATATACAAAGGACGCTGTCAAGGGGTTGAATTTGATTTATTTTGAGATTTTACAACGAAGCGATCCAACCAAAACCAAAGTAGAATTACTTAGTTTGCTAATTGAATGTACACAAGGAAACCTTACCTTTTGAAAAGTTCAATTGAATCGCTTCAAATTAAAAAGGAAAAAATCTAAGACCTTACCCTCTCTTCAGAACAGGAAAAGCTAGGTAATTTCTAAGCTTCTGACAATCATTTTCCTCGAGCGGAGAACTCTCCAGCATTACCTTCATGCAGGGTAAGTCCGAACCATCCCCGCTTGCGCGGGGAACTCCTGAATAAACAGTTGAACGTATATACATTACGCGGTTCATCCCCGCTTACGCGGGGAACTCAGACGTGCAATCTCAGGTGCGTCCAGGTTTGCCGGTTCATCCCCGCTTACGCGGGGAACTCGGATCGACTCGGGGCA
>OMGH01002152.1_pt1 | contig 10013 bp, 10 predicted proteins | sample 1645841 | NCBI WGS metagenome assembly OMGH01 (sample SAMN00849584, study PRJEB25192) | human gut metagenome
TTGATATAGTAAAAAAATGGATGGCTCAAGGACATGAATTGGACAAGGAACATTTTACAAAATACCTGTAAATCATCAACATACAACTATATATAATAACTTTGATACAAAGAAACAGAGCAAGTACTAAGGGAACAAAAACTTTCTGGTACTTGCTCTTATTTTATTTATTGGAATTATTAGAAAAAATTTTATATTGGAATTATTAGATTAGAATTATTAGAAAAATTTTTCATTGACAAAATTAGAAAGGTATGTTTTAATCTATTGAAGTTAGTTAAAGGCAACTATAATTAGTCTTGGAGGACAAGAGGTTGGAAAAAGTAAATGATATCTCCAAATCTAAAACATTATATGTGGTTGTAATAATTTTCCTGATGGCAGCACTTGTGATTACAGTTGTTACGGCGGTATCACTTGGACAGGTGAATATAAAAGTATCAGACACATATAAAATTATTTTTGGAAAGCTTATACACAATGATGAAATATACAATTCGTTCAGCAAAGCAATGATTGCAATAGTCTGGAATATGAGATTGCCAAGAGTTCTTCTTGGCTTGTTGGCCGGTGCCGGGCTTGCATTATGTGGATGTGTGATGCAGGCAACAGTTAATAATCCAATATCTGAGCCATATATTCTTGGTGTGTCATCAGGTGCTACATTTGGTGCAACTCTGCTTATAGTTATGGGACTGGGAGCGTTTGTTTCCGGTGGTGCATTTGTGGGAGCAGTTATAGCAACAGTTATGGTTCTTGGAATCGCTTCCGGACATAGCAAAATGACAACTACAAGGCTTATTCTTGCGGGAACTGTTGTTAATGCATTGTTTACAGCATTTTCTAACTTTATTATCTCAGTTGGAGCCAATGCTGACAGCATAATGACAATCAAGTTCTGGACTATGGGTTCACTTGCTAATGCAGGCTGGAAAAGTATTATACTTCCTGCAGTTGTTGTAATAGCTGTTACATTATTTTTCTGTACGCAGTATCGCATACTTAATACGATGATGTTAGGTGATGAAACGGCAGTTACACTTGGAATAAATTTAAGCCTGTACAGAAAAGTTTATATGACATTAATAGCAGTAGTAACAGGTGTGCTTGTTTCAAGCTGTGGAATAATTGGTTTTGTAGGACTTATAATACCACATATATCAAGGGCATTTGCAGGAACGAATCATAAGAGATTAGTGCCAGTGGTGATACTTCTTGGAGCGATATTTCTTATATGGGCTGATGTTCTTGCAAGAGTACTGGTTAAGAATGCAGAGCTTCCTATAGGAATATTTACAGCTCTGGTTGGTGCTCCATTTTTTATTTACATTGTAACTAAGAAGAATTATGGCAGGGAGTAGTTATGGAACTTAGATGTGATAATATACAGTACAGTATAGAGGGCAGCAGAATATTAAATGGCATATCGCTTGGTGTTAGTAATAATGAGTTCCATACAATACTAGGACCAAATGGTTGTGGTAAAACCACATTTTTAAAGACAGTTTACAGAATAACAAAGCCGGATCTTGGAATGATATATCTGGATGGAAAACCTCTGGATAATATAAGCATAAGAAAAAGTGCACAGAATATGGCAGTTGTTGCACAGTTCAATAATCTTAATTTTGACTGTTCTGTGCTTGATGTTGTTATGCTTGGCCGTACCCCTCATCTAAAGATGATGGAGCAGGAGAAAAAAGAAGATTATGAGATTGCATATAATGCATTAAAAAGCGTTGATATGTATGAAAAAAGAAATCGTTCATATTTGTCATTGTCAGGCGGTGAAAAACAAAGAGTGGTGCTGGCAAGGGCGATTACACAGCAGCCTACACTTTTGCTGCTTGATGAACCGACTAATCATCTGGATATTAAATATCAGCTTGAAATATTAAAAATTGTAAAAAAATTAAATGTAAATGTTCTTGCAGTTTTGCATGATATACAGCTGGCATGTAGATTTTCGGATTATATATATCTTATAAAGGATGGGAGAATAAGATATAAAGGAAAACCGGAAGAGGTTATTACAAAAGATAATATGAGAGAAATATATGATGTAGAATGTGAAGTTATCAATCGTGGCAGTAATCAGATATTAATTCAATACACATGATATAAAATATAAATGTATAATAAAGGAGACTTGAAGCAATGAGAAAATTCAAATCACTAATAACAGTTTTAGCAATAACAGTTACATCAGCAGCATTATTTACTGGTTGTGGGAATAAAGGTTCCAATGATAGTAACAGCAGTTCGCAGTTACAGGCGGAATCGAAGCAGACACAGTATCCTGTAACAATAACAACTTATGATGCATCTGGTAATGAAGTTAAGCAGACATTTGATAAAGCACCGGAAAGAATTGTAACGAATAATTTGTCAGCAACAGAAACACTTATTGAACTGGGGCTTGGTGATAAAATAGTCGGAATGATGAATCCGGACAATGAAGTCACCTCAATATATAAGGACAGTATTGCAAATATAAATAAGCTGGGTGATAAGAAAACTATATCTAAAGAAATAGTCTTATCTGCGATGCCGGATATAATCGTGGGAAGAGCAGCTATGTTTTCTGATAAATCTCTGGGAGAATATACGCAATGGAATGCAAATGGCGTTGAAGTTTATGCACAGGCTGCAAGTGTAACAAAGGGAGAGACTAAGATTGAAAGTGTTATACAGGATGTTAAGAATCTTGGGGTTATATTTAATGTTCAGGACAAGGCAGACTCATACGCAGATGAACTTCAGAAGAAATATGATTCAGTCATGACATGATTAGGAAATACAGGAACAGACAAGAAGAATGCACTTGTAATGTGTGCATTTGATGGAAATACATTTGGCACATATAAATCATCTTTACAGGAGAATATGTTGAATAAGCTGGGATATACAAACGTATCAACAGGTACATCGGGTCTCTCATTAGAGACACTTGTAACAATGAATCCTGAGCTTATAGTATATGTAACAAGTGACCGCAATGCTAAGAATGATGCAGATGCAGTTAATAAATTACTTTCATCTGATGCAGTATCTGATGTTGCAGCTATAAAGAATAAGAAAATAGTTACAATAGGATATGATGAATTTATGGATTATGGACCAGCTGTATTCGATGCATTATCAAAGATTGCAGATAGTGTTAAATAATATGTGAATAAGAGAAGTGAACTAAATATGATAGAATATATTGAAATATCAGGTATTAAAACTATTGTGCGGCTCCCGGATAATTATTTATGCGGCAGAAAATATAAAGTGATATTTATAAATGATGGAGAAATAGTAAATAATATTGAACAGCCTGATAATCAGATATACGTTGGACTTATTCCAAAAAACAGGCTGGCTGCATATACACCATGGCCATATAAAGCGATAAGAGAGGGGGCTGAAGACTTTGGTGGTGAGTGCAGGGAATATCATAACCAGCTTGTGGGGGAAATAGTTCCATACATCCGCAAGCATTATAATGTATATGCAGAATCAATGGCATATGGAGGGTATTCACTGGGTGGTCTTGCTGCTATATATAGCCTGTATTTTGATGAAACATTTTCTACTATATTTTCAGTCTGCGGTTCGTTCTGGTATCCGGGGTTTGCAGACTATGTAGTTAATAATAATGTAAAAAACAGAAATGCAGCTGTTTATCTTCTCAATGGTGAACAGGAGGGGGTAAATCACGGGAATCTGCTTGAACAGGCACCCGTAAAGGCACATATGGTTCATGAGCATCTTATGTCGGTTATGAATGCTGTAAGTATATTTGATGAATATGGACATCACGAAAATAAGTCAGAAAGAATTAATAGGTTATTATCTGTTCTCACAGGCATGGAAGGAAGTTATGAGAATGGTGGGAAAGAAACAAAATGAAGGTGAGAAGAATCTGGCGTAAGTAAGATTGCAGGCTTGCGAAAAGAGTGCAATAAGATTGATAAAAAATTAAAGACCAGCAAATCATCAATATACAACTATATATAATAACTTTGATATAAAGAAGCAGAGCAAGTGCTAAGGCAACGAAAACCTTTCAGTACTTGCTCTTATTTTATCACTAATGTTTACATAAAAATCATTAAGTAAAAATCATTACACAAAATAGAGTAAAGATTTTGTGAGCTGAATAAGAAAAAATGATTGACATAACAGAATAATCTGTCTATAATCGTTCTAAAAAGAACGATAGTAAAGGAGGTCAGGATGTATTTCTGGGATAAGCATAAAACAATCACAAGCTATTATGAATTACTTTCAGGAGAAGTGTGCGACAGGTATGAATTAACACAGATGGAATATGATATACTTATGTTCCTTCATAATAATCCTCAGCATAATACCGCAGCAGACATAGTAAAGGTTAGAAAATCAACAAAATCCCATGTTTCAACATCACTAAAGAACCTTGAAAATAAAGGTCTTGTTGAACGAATACAAAGTCAGGATAATAAAAAGCATATTGAGATTATTTTATTAGATAAGGCGGAGGTAATTGTAAAAGCAGGAATAAATGCACAGAAACAGTTTGCTAGGGATGTTTTAAGTGGTTTAACAGAAGAAGAAAAGCATATGTGTATAGATGTGTTTGATAAAATCTGCAATAATGCAGAAAAACATTTAAAAGAGTATAAGGAGCAGAACTAGTAATGAAGCAGAACAATTATAAACCACAGCTTCCAGATGTTATAGAAGCAATATTTGATGCAGTATATCTGATTTTTGATCTTGTTGCTGCAATATTATTTTTTATATATTCAAATGGGGATATGTTATTTATTCTTTATGGAATATTAACATTAACACTTTGTGTGGGAGATGCATTTCATCTTGTGCCAAGAATTATTAGAGCAGTATGTGGAAGTAGTGATAAGATAAAGAAACAGCTAGGAATTGGATTACAGATATCTTCTATTACAATGACAGCTTTTTATATTATTCTGATGTATATCTGGAAATTTACATTTCCAGGGTTTACAATACCAGTAATAATTGAGGTTATAATATGGATATCAGCAATTGTTAGAATTGTAATATGTTTGTTCCCACAGAATAATTGGTGTACAGATGAGGGAAATATGAAATTATCCGTTATTAGAAATTCAGTTTTTGCAGTTACCGGTATAGGCGTAATCATTCTGTATATGATTTCAGGAAATGCTTATGGATATCATCTGACAAGGATGGTAGCAGCAATTATTATTTCATTTGGATGCTATATACCAGTAACCTTATTCAGTAAAACCAAACCAAAGGTTGGACTTTTAATGATTCCGAAGACTTGTGCATATATGTGGATTATAGCTATGGGACTTCAGCTTTTGTTTTAGAATTGTAAGAATTATAATAAAATATTATCACATGGAGGTATAACATTATGATGAAAATTAAAAATTTTGTAGATCTTATGACTGGTGAGTTTGATAACAAAGAACAGTTTATGGAAATGAAGGAGGCTGGTAAAAGCTTTCCATATGCACAACATATAAATACAGTCTGCAATGATAAAATAAAAAATATACCAGAGGATTTTAATGGAATATTTGTTGTAGAGGAAAGTTATTATGAAACAGATGGAAAACGTCATGCATCACCACATTTATTTCTAATTACAGATAGTAATGATGGAATTATACTTTCTTCTTATGAAATTCCTGCAGGAGAAGACAAGAATACATTTTCCTATAACTCAATGAAGAGTGTAGATTATAGTGAACTTAGAAAATCTGAAAAGTTTACGCCAGCATTATATAAGGAAAATAATGGAAGCTGGGAGGGAGGAAGCGTAAGCCAGTTTACACCAGTTATGATATTCAGATTATGGGAACGTTTTTCAGAAACTTGCCTTGAGGTATCAGAAAGCATGGAAGTGAATGGAAAGAGAACTTTCGGATATGATGTTCCTATTATTTATAAGAGAGTATAGAACAATTGGACTGCCAGCCAGGATACAAGGCACATTATTTAATATTGCCAGCAGGATGAACCGGCTGGCAATTAACTGGCAGTGGTGCCAGGTGGTGTAGAGTTATATAATAAGCATATTATTTTATATTAAGTGTACTACATATGAAACTAAAGCTTGGTTGATTTCTGTTTCATATGTAGTTATTCTGTAAGTTCCTTCATAAGTGAATGTACAGTTGTAATCTCATTTATCCGTCCAACATTGGCACCGCAGAAGATTAAGCCATTATCCACATCGCCCTTTACAGCATTTATAAGAGCTTTTGTAATACAATATGGAACCTTTGCAGGGTTACATTTTTCAAGACAATTGTAACATTTGGAAATAGGGATTCTTGAATTGTCAAGTTGTTTAATAAATGCATTGCGAAGAGCTCTTCCAGGCATTCCGACAGGACTTTGAATGATCTGAACGTCTTCTTGTCTGGCATTGATATAAGCCTGTTTATAAGCAGGTGATGCATCACATTCTTTAGTAGCAACGAATCTGCTTGCTATCTGTACTCCATCAGCCCCAAGCTTAATTGCATGAATAATATCCTGTTTATCGAATATTCCTCCTGCAACAATAACAGGTATTTTTTTGGAGTATTTATCTTCATATTCTTTTTTACATTCTATAATATTAGTTATTTCATTATCGAAATCAAGTGAAGCTGTATTGTTCAGCTGTTCATTAGAAAATCCGAGGTGACCGCCAGCCTTTGGTCCCTCTATTACGATAAAATCAGCGGTTCGGTCATACTTATGTGACCACATTTTTAATATAAGCTGTGCAGCTCTTTTTGATGATACGATAGGAGCTATCTTAGTCTGACAGGTTTTATCTACAAGCGCTGGTAAATCTATCGGAAGACCAGCACCGCTGATAATTACATCAGCACCTGCGGCAACCGCTGCTTTTACATGTTCTTTATAGTGTTTAAGCGCAACCATAATATTTACGCCAACAAGCCCATTACCACCGGCAATTTCTTTAGCTTTATGGATATGTTTCTTTATTGCTGCTAAATTGCAGCCGGCCTGATCATATTCAAATGCATCATCATCATAACCAATCTGGGCAGTTGAAATAATTCCGACGCCACCTTCCTTTGCTACTGCACCTGCAAGACTGCTTAAACTGACACCAACGCCCATGCCACCTTGTATAATAGGAAGCCTTGCTGTTTTATTACCAATATGTAATTCAGGAAGCTTATATTTATTCACACTAAGATCCATATTAAACCAATCCTCATTTCTATAGTATATATTGTTGGAGTATACAAGAGTTATTGAACCATTATTACAATGCTTTGATACTCAAACTATTGTAATGATAATACATCGCGGCAGAGATGTCAATATTTTATTATCAACAATACCTTTTGATGTAGTAATTAAAACTATGAAATGACGTATATGTAATTGCAGTAATAACATTTAGTCTTAAAATAAATTGTTTTAAAATTAGTTTAAAACAAGTGTCATATAATTTTTCAACAATGCTGTTTGTGTGTTATTATGATGTAATGAGCGCAAGAGAGCCAGAAAGCTGCTTGCAGATTTCTGGCGAACGGCGAATGACGATCACGATAGCTGCGATAGCAGCGGCGAGTAGCAAAGCTACAAATCGTGATATAATGAGCGCAAAAGAAAAGAATGCGGCTGCGAAGCAGACATATTCTTTTCTTTTATAATAATATTATTACATTTTTCAGGCAAAGGAGATAGTTATGAGCAAAGCAGTTGTTTATTATTCATTATCAGGAAATACAAAAGAAGCAGCAATAGAAATAGCAAGAAAGCTTGGTGCTAAAATATTTGAAATAGAGTCAGTTAAGCCATTGCCTCAAAATACAGTAAGGCAGATGCTTGTTGGTGGAATGCAGTCAACATTTGGCAGAAAACCACAGATAAAAGGTGTTCCAGACAATATAGATTATTATGATGAAATTATATTAGGCACACCTGTATGGGCAGGAATGCCAGCCGCGCCAGTAAATACATTTATAAAAAAATATGGAATAGCTGATAAAATAGATGCAGTATTTACATTTAGTGGCGGTGGAGATAATGACAGATGCATGGCGCAGTTGTCAAAGACACTTAAAAATATAAAAAATGAGGTTGCATTAGCAGACCGTAATAGCGAAATGGCAAAGAATAATCATGATAAACTTGAGAAATTTATTATGGATATTAAGTAGAATATAGGGGAGTTAATGCATAAGATGAACATACAAAAAAGATGAAAAAGGATGTGAAATTAATGGGGAAACAAGGAAAAAATAATGCATTGATATTATATCAGGTGCTTATGAAATATTCGGATAAAGAACATCCCTTATCTATGTCAGATATTAAAGATTATATGGCAGAGGAGACTGCTGAATGTGGAAGAGATAGTATTGCAAGATATCTGAATCAGCTTGAAGAAGAAATGGGGATAGATATACATAGGGGCAAAGGTCAGTCGGCAAGGTACTATATAGATAGGAGGCTTCTTGATAAAGAAGAACTTAAGTTGATAACAGATGCAGTATATGCTTCAAATTTTATAGAAAAAGGCATAGCTGATAATATGATAAAAAAGCTTAAAACATTAAGAAGTATATATGATGGAGAAGAGCTTGATAGAAGTATACAGTGTGTAAATGTGGCAAAAGCCGAGAATGACAGAATATTGGAGAATGTCAGGATTATTCAGGAGGCAATAAAGAAAAATAAGCAGATTATATTTGATTATATGAAATGGAATAATCATAAACAGCTTGTAAGGAAGAATATAGAAGGAAAATATTCAATCAATCCATGGACACTAATATGGGCAAATGACAGGTATTATCTATATGGATATGATACATTTGAAAAAGATGGTGTACGTAAGGAACGTCACTACAGAGTAGATAAGCTGGATAATATTGAAATAATGGAAACTGATAGACAAGGCAAAGAGTTATTCATGCACTTTAATGCAGATACATATGTTGCAAAAAGAATGGGAATGTATACTGACCAAGAAAGAAGAATCATGGTCAGAATACCTGAAAGCCTTGTAGGAACTTTTATAGACCAGTTTGGAAAATGGATAGATATAAAAGAAGAAGCAATATGTCAACAAGATATAGAATCAAATGATACTGAACATAATGAAAAAGCTGTGGAAAAGAAATTGCTTGTGACATTCTGTGCAGTCAAATCAAATGTATTATTGGGATGGCTTATAGGACTTGGCAGAGTGGAAGTGTTAGAACCAGAAGATGTAAAGGAAAAAATGATAGAGCTTCTTGATAAAAATAAAGATTATTATAAATAGATTTAACAGTGGAAGTGCGTTTTGTGTATACTAAAAAGATATATAATGTGTTTTAGATAGAATTTAAAATATAATAAAAAGAAAAAGGAATTGTTGTAAATTTGCGGCAATTCCTTTTTTAGATGGTGGTAGAATATAGATAAATATTGAAGAAAATATTATAATAAATTAGAAAACTAATAAAATAGTAAAGATGAGGAGGAGAATAATGGGATACATTTTTGGATTAGATATTGGAGTAGCATCCGTAGGTGTGGCAGTTATTAATAATCAGACTTTAGAGATTGAAGAAGTAGTTTCAGATTTATTCGAATCTGCAGATGCAAGTAAAAATGTAGAGAGAAGAAGTGCAAGGCAATCAAGAAGACTGCATAGAAGAAGAAAAAACAGAGTAAGTGACTTTAATAGGTTATGGATAAAGAGTGGATATGATATACCTGAGGATAATGATGAGAATATTCTATTATTAAGAAATGAAGGAATTAAAAAGGCACTTAGCGAAAAGGAATTATATTATGTTCTTAGATATATGTTGCAGCATAGGGGGATTTCTTATCTTGAGGATGCTTTAGGAGAGGAAGAAGCAAAAGGAAGTTATCAGAAGGGGATTGCACTTAATCAGAAAGAATCGGAAAATTTATTGCCTTGTGAGATTCAGCAGGAACGAATGAGAAACTATGGACAATATAGGGGACAATATGAAATTACAGAGGAAGATGGCTCAAAG
>OMGH01002166.1_pt1 | contig 9958 bp, 6 predicted proteins | sample 1645841 | NCBI WGS metagenome assembly OMGH01 (sample SAMN00849584, study PRJEB25192) | human gut metagenome
GAGGTTGGCGTTGATGACCTGGTTGAAAGTGTTGTTCTTCATGATGTTTCCTTTCGTTCGGCTTGGCGGCGCGTATCTGTTTTCTTGTCCATTCCTCTGGCCGCTGCCGTAAGTCTGTGTTTGTTGTCTATTTTCTTTTCTTCGTTCTTCTGTTGTGCCTTCATCTTACGTCGGGCAAGTCGACAATGTCATGCGACGATCGTCACTTCTTTTGTAAAATCATCGGCTAATCTTGAAGAAAAAGTAACGTTCGCTGAAAATTGGCGGACGCATCTTATAGTCCATATTCTTTGCGTCTCTTGTTGGCTTTGATGTAAGCGTCACTATCGGAACGAATGCCAACGACGATGATGGTCATGATTCCATTTCGCAGTAACGGTTTGTAAACAACGCGAATGCCGATATCCCTGAATTTGATTTTGCAAAGCCTGGAAAGTTTCGTTCGTTCGGCATTGCGTAACGGTTTGCCATACCCGCCCTGCGAGGTGGGCAGTGGGTTTGTGCGAACTTTCTCGATTCCCTTGAGTACTTGGATTTGCTCGGCTTTGCCGAGTTTGCGCATGTCTTTCTTGGCTTCGTCAAGCCATTCAACTTGCCAGTTCATGCGAGTTCCGGCTCAGGTGCCTCGGCGAGGTCGCTTGGGGAAATGCCGAGATCGAGCATGACCTCTTCGTTGCTGATAGTTGTGCCAGTACTGTTGTCGAGTCTTTTTTCGGCAAGAAGCAAGTCTTCGTTGTCTTCGATTCGTTCCATGAGAGCGCGATAGTTTTCGATATTCATGAGAACGTAGGACGGCTTGTTTCGTTTGATCAGAATGACTGGATTGTGGTCGGCCCGCTGCAACAATGCGGAAGTACGACCATTGCTGAGCTCGCTGATTGGAGCAAGGTCATCGAGTATGTCAAGTGCGCTTGCCATGATAAACCTTTCTTAAAACCGAATTTCATACCCAATTATATACCAGTATTAATACCAAGATTCATGGTTGTGCGACTTTGAATCTTGGTATAAAAAGCGATTTCGCTATGGAAAGGGCACCGAGCTGTTGCTTGGTGCCCCTGGGAAAACAGAGATAATCAGACTTTACGGCCCGCGCCGCAAAAAATTACTTGCGCTTGGACTTGCCGAAGGTGAACGCACGTACGATCGCGACGATGCCGATCGCCACAAGCGCGCATCCGCCGAACAGGATCAGCCAGGTCGTGGAGCTGACGGGGGAGAACAGCACGATGAAGCCGGCGACGATCGACAGCAGTGCGTAGATTACGGCCCATGCGGAGCTTGGCATGCGCCACGATTCCACGAGCGCCATCACGCCTTCCAGCATCCAGCCGAGACCGACCACCATGGTGATGAGCACGGCGAGTGTGGCTCCGGAAAGCGCCGCGTTTTTCAGCATGACCACACCGCCGACAGACAGCATCAGGCCGATCAGAATGTCAAGCACGCGCCATCCTCCCGGAAGCCCGAGTTCCACGATTGCGGTCACAATGCGGACCACACCGGAAACCACGAAGTATGCGCCGAGCGCGATTGCGGCGACCTTCAGTGTGGCACCGGGCCAAATCAGCAGTGCCAGGCCGAGAATGACGGCGGCGATGCCGAGTACCGCATACGTGCCGCGGATCGCGTTCTTTGCCTTCTTCGGGAGCCATTCCTCCATGAGCTTGAACGGGCTGATCGGCTGCCAATTGTTGGTGCCGTTGTCAGCGTCGGATTGGCTGTTCTGCTGTCCGTATGGTTGGCCGTACGGCTGACCGGTGGTGTAGCTCGCGTAGAAGAAGCCGTTCTGGTTGGGATTCGGGTTGGCGTTGGGACCGTCGAAGTAGCATGGGGTCTGAGGCTCGCTTTGATACGGATTGCCCGAATTGTTGGGATTGCCGCCCTGCTGCTGGGATTGCGATTGCTGGTTTGGTGCGTATGCCCCGTATTCCGGCTGGCCTTGCGGCTGCTGTTCGTTGCTGCCATTTTGATTCGGATTGTTCGCATACGGGTTGTTCATTGCGTCGCTCATGATGGCCCCTTTCCTGGAAGAGCGTGCTTCGTGACGCTCGGACGCGCGCGAATTTGCCCGCCTGCGCTCGAACGTTTCGGAAGTTCTGCCCTCATTCTAGGCAATCCGTCTAATTTAAGCCATCAACAAAATCCCCCTCATCGTCCATTTTGATGGACTGATCGCATGTTTTTTCCGAATTGTCGCACGATCTTGCGAAATCGTGAGACAGAACTGCGAATCGTGAGGCCGAAAGTCAACTTGCGGCACAACGAATGCCTCCCGATCCTTGAAATCAAGAATCGGGAGACATTTCGCACGTAGGAATCGACTGAATCCTTGAAACTAGAACAGGTCGAGGGCTACGTCGAGGTTGAGCGGCTGGTCGGCGGGCAGCTGATACTGCTCGTGCACCGGGCTCATCCAGGAATCGTCGCCGCCGACACCCATCTGAGCGGCGAGCACGCGCAGGAACATGTGCTTCGGCTCCGGCAGCTCGTCCTGATGCAGCGCCTCCTCAAGCATCGTGCTCGAATACGGCAGCAGGCTCATCGCAAACGGCTTCGTAACGCCGGTTTCAGTATTCGCAGTCTGGCTCACGCGCAAGCCATGACCAGAATCGTCCGTAATCTCAGCCCAACGCACGTCCTCATGGTTGCCGGTTTCCTGCGGCAGCAGATACGGCGCGCGATCGCGGAAGGCGTTCGTATCCCAAATGCCCAGCTTCGCATGCTTGCGGTCGGCATACGTTTCCTCCGGGCCGACGCCATAGAATCGCAGATTCGAATACTCGACCGGCAGCATCCATTCAATGCCGAACGCCGGAATCGTCGGCAGATCGCCGTCCTTTTCACCCGGATACGCAACATGCAGATCGACGTGGCCAAGCACATCGGCAACGTAACGAATGGTGACCTTCGTGCGCTGCGCAATCGCAAGCTCATACGTGTAAGTGACGGAAACTGCGGTTTCGCCGAGCGGCTCAACCTTCGTATCAACGCAACGCGCATACTTTCCGGCAACCGCCCACTGCGCACGCTCGAACGCATGGCCCGCGCCGCGATCATTGTCGGTCAGCGCACGGAACGTGGTGATCAGCGGCTTACGCAACACGAATTCGCGCTCGCCAAGCTTGTACGACACCATGCCACCCTGTGCAAGGGAGAACAGGGCTTCACGGCCCGCACTGCGTGCGCCGATATTCCAGCGGCCCAAGGTGATCGCTCCATCGGAAGTGGCGGAAGCGGCCGTAACAGTATCGGCAATCTTGCCACCCGCAACCACGCACTGGCCGAACGAAAGCTCATACCCAGCCGGAGCCCAATCGCAAGCGGAAGTCAACTGCTGGGACGCCTCCAAAACCAGTTCCTGCGCACCTGCGCGGTAATCGTCGATCGGCCAATCGATCTCAACATGCTCGCTTGTACCTGCGGCAACGTCGAAGCGGCGCGAAGAAGACCAAACGGGCTTGCCATCAGCCAAAATACGCAACACAAACGTGGAATCAGCCGTCGAAACAAACAGATTGTCGTTGGTGATCGTAATGCCGGAAGCATCGACGGTCATATGCACGTTCGCGTACAGCTGCTTGACGTCCTGCGCCTTCGGCGACGGCGTGCGGTCGGCGAATAGCAGGCCGTCGCCGGAGAATTCGTAGTCGCTCGGACGGTCGCCGAAATCACCGCCGTAGCACATGCGACCGTTGCTGTCGAGAATCGCCTGGTCGATGAAATCCCAAATAAATCCGCCCTGATATTGCGGATAGCGTTCCAAAGCCGTGTATTCGTCCATGTTGCCGACGGAATTGCCCATGGCGTGCATGTATTCGCAGGAAATATACGGTTTCTTCGGGTTGGACTTGAGGTATTCCTCGATTTCGTCGGCGTGCGCGTACATGCGGCTTTCGATATCGGTCACGTCGTCGAACGCGCGATCATGCACGGAACCTTCGTAATGCACGGGGCGGTTCGGGTCGATCGCGTGCGCGTGGGCGTGCATCGCGCGGAACACTTCGCCGGCGAACGACTCGTTGCCGAGCGACCAGATGAGCACGCTCGGATGGTTGTAATCGCGGCGCATCATGCTGTTGATACGGTCCACGCACGCGCCTTCCCACCGCGGCTTGCTGCCCGGCACGGCGGTTTCGGGGGTTTCGATATTGTTCGCGACCCAGCTGCCGTGCGTCTCCATATTGGTTTCGTCGATCAAATAAATGCCGTATTCGTCGCACAGGTCGTACCAGTATTCCTGGTTGGGGTAGTGCGAGGTGCGGATGGCGTTGATGTTGTGCCTCTTGCAGAACGTGATGTCGTCGATCATGTCTTGCCTGGTGATGGCGCGGCCGCGCTTCGCGTCGAATTCGTGGCGGTCGGCGCCCTTGAAGACCACGCGCTTGCCGTTGAGCTTCATGATGCCGTCTTCGATACGGAATGTGCGGAAGCCGATACGCTGCACGATTTTTTCGACCAGCGGGCCGTCGTGGCCGACGACAAGCACCGTCAGCTCATACAGGGTTGGCTCTTCGGCGCTCCACGGCGCAATGTTCTTCAGCGCGCCGGAATTGAGGGTGATGGTTTCGTTGGCGCATTGCGTGGATTCCCACACCACAGTGCCGTTTGCGTCACGCAGTTTCGCCTTGACGGTGGCCGCGTCGTTTGCATTGCGCAACTGCAGGGTTGCATTCAGCGTTCCGGCGGCCATGGAGGGATTGTAGTCGGCTTCGATCTGCACGGTTTCGACATGCACGCGAGGCTGTGCGGCGAGTTCCACGGAACGGAACAGGCCGTGCAAACGCCAGTAATCCTGATCTTCCAGCCAGGATGCGCTTGCGTATTCGTAGCAGGCGACGGCCACGACGTTTTCGCCGTCGTGCAACGCTTCGGTGATATCGAATTCGTTCGGGGTGTAGCCGTCTTCGCCGTAGCCGACGAATACGCCGTTGACCCACACGTAGATCGCGGTGGCCATGCCGTGGAACGTGATGCTGACGGTGCCGCCATTTTCCAGCGTTGCGGCGAGCGGACGGTCGAGCGTGAAGGAACGGCGGTAGATCGCCACATGATTGTTTTCGGGAACGTTCGGCTCCTGCGGATCCTCATGGCCATCCCATGGATACTGCACATTCACATATTTGTTCTTCAAATAGCCGGCCATCTGCAGGTGTTCGGGCACGTTGATCGCGCCGAAACCGGCATCGTTGAAGTCAGCTGCGGCGAACGGCGCGTTTTCCACGTCGACGTTGGCTGCCTGAGTGACGTTTACTTTCCATTCGCCGTCGAGATTCTGCTTCGGTTCGGTGGCTTCGCCCAGGAAATACCGATGATTGGAGTGCGCGGGCTTGCGATTCACCGCGAATACGGTCGGATCGGTGAGCCAGCTTGCGTTCGCCTGCCGCGCCTGCAGGATGCGCGATTCCGGAACCCCTTGCGTTTGCTGTGATTGCGCGGCTTCTTGAGCTGCCATGATAACTACCCCTATCCATTGCGACGTTGCCAATGTACGCTACGAATCATAGCGTAAGTAATTTTGTTTACTAACATCCGATAACATATCACACTTCCGCCAAAGATGGTAGCGACATTGCCGTCGGTGTTGCCGTGTAATCGAATGCGCGGTCGAAATAAGATTGCAGATTATGTTTCACGATTTTGTGAAATCTTGACAAAAGACGGTGCGTTGCAGTCTTGCAAAATGGGCACGGTGTGTAATAATGGCAGGAATGCACCGATGGCGTACGCCCGGTGCCCACAACCGCGCAGCATTGCCCAGTTCGGCGAGTGGTTGCGAAAATCGCAATTTTCCGCTATTTCGCACTATCGCAACGGCAGGGGAGTGCTGACTACTCCGCGGCGCTCCCAAGGAGATCATCATGGTTGATCGCAAGGAAGATCAATCCACCCAATTCCGCGATACCAGTTCGGGAAATTTCGAACAAGCAGCAAAAACCGCGACGCAAACGCAAGTCGATCCGTCGCTCGCCGATGCGCAAACCGTAGCGCAATCGCTTGGTGTCGATTTGAATACCGGCCTGAGTCAAGCAGAAGCCAAGCGTCGACTCGACAAGTACGGACCGAACGAACTCGCGTCCGCACCACCGGTGCCGAAATGGAAGAAATTCCTCGAACAATTCAAAGACCCCCTTGTCTACCTGTTGCTGGCTGCGACCGGCATTTCGCTCGTCGCATGGTTCATTGAACGAGCCAACGCCGTACCGGGTGTGGAAGGCGGCGAAGCATTGCCGTTCGACGCCATCGTCATCGTGCTGATCCTCATCGTCAACGCGGTGCTCGGCTACATCCAGGAATCGAAGGCGGAAGCCGCCGTCGAAGCGCTCTCCAGCATGACCGCGCCGCAAACCAACGTGCTGCGTGACGGCAAAATCGAACGCATCAACACGGTTGACGTGGTGCCCGGCGACATCATCGTGCTCGGCGAAGGCGACTCCGTTTCCGCGGACGGACGCCTCTTCGCCGCCGCCAGCCTACGAATCGCGGAAGCCAGCCTCACCGGCGAAAGCGTGCCCGTCGGCAAAAAGACCGACACCCTCGCACAGGCGAAGGCCCTCGGCGACCGCGCCAACATGGTGTTCAACGGCACGTCCGTAACGCAAGGCACCGGCCGCGCCATCGTAACCAGCACCGGCATGGGCACGCAGGTCGGTAAAATCGCCGATCTGCTGCAAGCCACGGAAGACGACGAAACCCCGCTGCAAAAGGAAATGAACTACGTTTCCAAAATCCTCGGCAGCGCGGTATGCATCATCGCGGTCGTGGTGCTGGTCGCGCTCGCGCTTACCGAAGGCTTCCAAGACGTTCACGATGTGATCGATTCGCTACTGTTGGCCGTCTCGCTGGCGGTCGCGGCCGTGCCGGAAGGTTTGGCTGCAATTCTTACGGTGGTGCTCGCGCTCGGCGTGCAGCGCATGGCCATGCACAATGCGATCGTCAAGAAGCTGCATTCGGTGGAAACGCTTGGATCCGCGTCGGTGATCTGCTCCGATAAGACCGGCACGCTCACCCGCAATGAGATGACCGTGGAGCGCGTGGTCACGCCGAGCGGCGAAGTGCAGCTTACTGGCACCGGCTATGCGCCGGAAGGCCGCATGGTGGTCGATCCACAGACCATGGAACATGCGCAAATACGCGGGATCATCGAATCGGAAGCCGTTGCGACCCTTGCCGTGGGCGCGTTGGCGAACGACGGCGAACTGCGCGAATCTGCTGCTTCTGCCGGAAATGCGGAAAACGTAACGTGGGAGGCGGTCGGCGACCCGACCGAAGTCTCACTCATCGTCGCAGCACGAAAAGTGAAGGCGGATCGCAAGTACGCCAACTACGAGCGCGTTGGCGAAATCCCGTTTACTTCCGAACGTAAGCGCATGTCCATCGTGGCGCAAGACAACGCTGACGCCGGCCGTCTGACCGTCTTCTCCAAGGGTGCCCCCGATGTGCTTCTTGGATATTGCAGCAGGATTGCTGTCGGCGGTGCCGTTCGCCCACTTACGGAAGGTGATCGCCAGCAGATTCTTGCGACTGTCGAACAGCTTTCTTCCGATGCATACCGCACGTTGGGTCAGGCTTATCGTCCGCTCGGTACCGCTTCTCTTGCGCAAGTGCCGGGAATCATGCTGAATTCCGCAGGTCATGTTGCCGATATTGCGGAACAAAGCGATGTGCTTGAGAACGATTTGATTTGGGTCGGCATGGTTGGCATCATCGATCCGCCGCGTACGGAAGTGCGTGATTCGGTTGCCGAAGCGCATCGCGCCGGCATCCGCACGGTAATGATTACCGGCGACCACCCGCTGACCGCGGCTCGCATCGCCACCGATCTGGGTATTATCGACAAGGGCGGCAAGGCCATGACCGGCAGCCAGCTTGACGAACTATCCGACGAAGCGGCTTTCGACAAGGTGACCAGTGAAGTGTCCGTCTATGCGCGAGTCGCGCCGGAACACAAGTTGAAGATCGTTGAATCCTTGCAACGGCAAGGCAATATCGTGGCCATGACCGGTGACGGCGTGAACGACGCTCCCGCAGTCAAAACCGCCGATATTGGCGTCGCCATGGGCATTACCGGCACTGAAGTGACCAAGCAGAGCGCGAAAATGATCCTCGCCGACGACAACTTCAGCACCATCGTCGCAGCCGTGCGTGAAGGACGCGGCATTTTCGACAACATCCGCAAGTTCCTGCGCTACCTGCTGAGCTCCAATGTGGGCGAAGTGTTCACCGTGTTCGGCGGGGTGATGCTCGCCGGATTCCTCGGCATCACCCAGCCCGGCAGCCAAGGCGTGACCGTGCCGCTGCTTGCCACGCAGCTGCTGTGGATCAACCTGCTCACCGACGCGGCACCCGCGCTCGCCATGGGCGTCGACCCGTCCACCGACGATGTGATGGCGCGCAAGCCGCGCAAACTCACCGATCGCGTGATTGACGCCGAAATGTGGGGCGACATCATTTTCATCGGTGTGATTATGGCGGCCGTCACCCTGATCGGCATGGACATGCACTTGGACGGCGGTCTGTTCACCGACCGTTCCGTCGATGCGATCGGTCACGACGCACAAATGACGGAAGCACGCACCATGGGCTTCACGATTCTCGTGTTCGCGCAAATGCTGAACGCGCTTGCCTCGCGCTCGCACTTGCAGTCAGCGTTCGTCGGACTGTTCTCCAACAAGTGGCTATGGGGCGCGATCGCGCTGAGCATGGTATTGCAGCTGGCGGTGATTTACATTCCGTTCCTCAACACCGCTTTCGGTACGGTACCGCTCAGCGTCGGCGCATGGGTCGAATGCCTCGGCCTTGCCATGATCGTGCTCATCGCTTCCGAACTGCGCAAATGCGTCCTCCGCGCCAGATAACGTCCGAAAGTGCGCAAAATCTCGGACGTTATCCAGCTTTCTGGAAGGGAAAGGTTTGTGAAGTCAATGATTGATGGGCTTCTTTCTTGCCTAATCTTTTTGGTGAGATGGGAGGTGCGCGGGATGCATTCGTTTGTTGAAGTATGGCGTCCGATGAAATTTAAGTGTTTTATCTAAATCAGATACAACATTTATTTTCATATCGGCTATACGCTTCTTTTAGGAAATCTGTCGGATCGCATCGAAGCGCTTCCGACAGACGCCTGGCTGTATCCAGCCGCATGCCTGAGGTCGAGCGATAGCCTGTCTCAAACCAAGAGATGTTCGGCTGGGGAATCCCTGTCATCTCTGACAACTCGTTTTGCGTATAGCCGCGAGTCCGACGAATGTCTCTTAGCCCGGATTCAGCGCAGTGGATTCCGCCTCTCCAACCTTCGTCGGGATGGAGCTCCAACACGTTGCAGTGCAATGCTTTGGCAATTTGGCGAGCGGTGTCCAAATGCATATTGCGTATGGTTTCCGGATTGTTTTCGAACATGACGAGACGATCATGATCCACGCCGGAGAGCTCGGCCAGCTGTTCTAGAGACATCCCTTCTTTGAGTCTCAGGTCCTGTAGCCTCATAGGCTGCGCCTCCATGCCGTTCCCTCCCTTCACGGTATCACTGCGGAATATTCGATCCGTCTTCTATTTGAGTCAAAAGCCTGTTCATGAAAGGGACCATCCCGTCTTGGCAGGCCATTTTGCTCCGCTGCGCCCCACAGGATAACAGAATCCCCTCAACGTATCGTTCCGTCAATTCCTGATAAGGCGACTCGTACGACGAACATGTTTTCCGGAAGGATGAGCTGGTTTCTGTGGAAAAGGAGAAAGACGATTCAGGTGGACGGAATCGGGACACGCCGAGGGATGTGTTTATTTGCAACGGTTCTAGGGTATCTTTGGAAGGGTCGATTTGCGTGATTGCCGGGGTTCGTGTAAATTGACTCTTCGCTGCCGCTCGGCGAGTGGTTCCCCGGTTGGGGTGCCTCGAGGCGGGTGAGCGGTGGTGGTTTGAGAACTCAAGAGCGTATTTGTACTACTTCTTTATAGTCAATGA